>ENA-OSJC01000124-OSJC01000124.1-marine-metagenome-genome-assembly--contig:-NODE-124-length-77384-cov-5.505038_pt1 | contig 77384 bp, 79 predicted proteins | sample MGYA00237885_ERZ534234 | MGnify/ENA primary metagenome ERZ534234 (study PRJEB26413, sample SAMN06343907) | marine metagenome | isolation source: coastal waters | place: Atlantic Ocean: West Antarctic... | reverse complement strand
GAATCCGATACAGACATCCATATCGAGATGTTAGCTAATTGGTCTGATGAAGCTCCAAAAGGATCTCCAGCTGGTGGATTTGTCGCATATCTAGAAGTATATGCAAATATTAAAGGCAGTGGTGGCAATCAGATTGAAGTAAAGCTAACTCCGCATCTGAATATGTCGGACAACTTGCATTACGCTCAAAATATTAAATTACCTGGAAAGATTGATGAGCTTTATGACGTTAAATTTACTATTAGTCCGCCTAAGCAAGATCAATTAGGCATCCATTATGATTGGAACGGAGAAGTTGGTCCCTTAATTGATGAGACAGTCTTTGAATATAAGAATTTAGACTTTAAAGAAATAGCACTTTCTTCTAGGCGTTAATTACGTATTGAAGGAATAATGAGTCTGGGTAGACTCAAACCACCGACCTTACCCTTATCAGGAAGATGTAAAATTTTCAGCCCCGCTTTTATGCCAGGCAGTATAGCCCTCTTAAATAGAGATCTACGAGTCTCTTTTTACCTAATCGACCGGCCTGATACCCACTGGAGCGGGTGGCCAAGGCCAACGGATTCTCACTACACGCCGGCGTGAGCTGGAAAGAAACCTAGGGCAACAGCATATGATCAGTAAGGTAGCCAGTAAAAAAAGTCTGCCTCGCCTCTTTGCGTTCGACAGTTCATCAATGGACAGATGTGAATTGTTCGATGCCTGAGGCCGGTAGAACTTCACAGTGATCAACCGGCTGTTCACGATCTTTTCAGGACTTGCGGGTCGTATCCATAAGAAGACCTACTCACGATAGCTCTTTTGTTTGCCCTTTACTTCAACTTGGCGGGTTCTATCGGGGCCGCATAAAATAAATTTTAACTAAATTAATACGCGTTTACGTCCACGGATATAGTCTTTTACGAGGACGTCACCTTGTGGATTTGCTGTTTTCTTTTTTCGAATTTTTAGCAAGTTTCTATTGATGTAAATATCTTCGATGTCGTTTCCACCACCCAATTCGGCAATAATTTCATATATTAGATTTGTCATAGCCGGATTCTTTTCCCATGGGTGTCCGCCTGATTGCGCCTGCGGACCATGGCTCCACGCCCAGTCTTCTATCAAATATGTCCCGCCTGCTTTCATTAATGGGAACAGCACTATGAAACTCTTCTTTGTCAATTCGTACGAATGCGATGCGTCATCAACGACCAGATCAAGCTCTCCATCTAAATCGTCTTTCACTATACTCTCAAGAAGTACGCTATCGCCTTGGGATGCACCGTAATACGTTTTAATGTGCCCGGCATCTGCCTGAATGTAGTTTTCTAGCGCTTGTATCTTGTTTTTCATGATATCTAAACCGACCATTTTTTTCGGTTTCAATAATCTGTCCAAAAATACTAGTGACCCACCTTGAAACAGCCCTAACTCCAGAATATGACTAAATTCTTTTCCTAATTCCTCATAATTTTTAATATAGCTCTTGTTTTTTACTAGGGTGAAATTTTTGTCGGTTGACAAGCGTCTTTGTGAGCCAGGCGTGACATCGATACTAAAGGTGATGTCACCCATAGAAAATCGGGTATTATCTAGCCACTTCATCGCCCCGTCATTGTCCGTGTTATTGATAAATTCACCTATATTTCTTTCGTTAATAAATGCCAACGTGTCGGTCAAATAAACGTCTCGATAGGGAGACCTACCCTACAACTGCAATCATGCTTTAACGTCCCGCCGCCATTATTTTTCTCTGTGTCGAGCGCAGTGGCTTTCTCGTTTCCCCCGTGATCTTACAGGTACAATCAGTCCAACCGCAACCAGCCTATGTGCATCGTTTAATGTCAGATCTTTCTCATGCCATTGTCCTACTAATCGCGAGTTTTTGTGCTATTGCTTTCGCTGATCCTCCCAGTGGCTTACCTGAAACGGTGCGGGACGCTTCCTCTAACAGAAATACGTCAGTTAACGGGTAACAGGATTAGGTGGGCCTAAGCCCATTACACACAAGGCTGCGATGTGGGCTCCGCGCGACTGAAGGTTCAATAACCGGACTTCGTGGCCGAAACGGTGGCTAAATCAGTGCTGACGGGGAGCGGGGCTTGGGGGGATCGCGCCCGGAGGCACGATTTCTGTTATGTATCCCATGGGTAGTACTCCACCACAAGTTGAAGACTCGAAGGGCGTGGGTTACACAACCGCCACGCTATCGGGCCGTGCATTGGATGTGCGAACACAGTTGGTGTAGTTTTTTTCGTAAAGACAAATACTTTTCCGGAAAAATACATCGCGCTATAGCGACGATACAGCTAGCAAAAGGTCTGGACGAAGGCATCCTTCGCCTGCTTCGCTTCGGCTGACCAGTTTCCATTAAGAGTGCCGTCTCGATCTGTTCTGCACCCTTTCCCGCACCCGGCGGCACACCCGATTGGGTAACGGTGTCCAGAGAATTTAATTCTTCCTGAAAGATCGAGTGCTCACATGAAGGGGCTCTGGCCCCTTAAATCTCCGGCCGCTTGTCGCGGCTGAGACGGTCGCCTGCTATCATATATGTGCTAATCTTCGCGAACGGAATAATCTGGAATATCAACTCGTTTGATCAATGGGGTGTAGAATTGGGTAAGGTGCTTGTCAACAAGATCGTTCCCGAGCTGCAGTCTGGCGAAGAGCCACTGCTATCCCATGGCAGCTCCGATCAAGACTTGATTTATTGCTGCGGTCCCTGGTTTCACGTCTGATGGAATTATTGGAGAAATCCCGTTTGCGGGAGAGTCTGTTCTCTTGGCGCGCGCTCCGTCGACACTCGGTATGGATTCTGGCTGCATCGGCTACCGGCGCTGTAGCCGGTCTGTTCCGATACCTTGACGATTGGAGTGTCCAATTCTCACATTGGCTCGCAACGGTTTCGCCATGGATTCAGCCGGCCATGCTTTTCTTCGGCATGATTCTTATCTGCCAGCTACGCGACCGCTTCTTCCGTGGAACCGATGGCACCGGGATTCCACAGGCCATTGCTGCGCTGAAGATCGAGGACGGTCCGGCCCGCGATCACGTCCTTTCCTGGCGTATTCTCGTGGGCAAGGGACTGCTTCTTGCAATTGGCTTATTTGCCGGAATGACGATCGGCCGCGAAGGCCCCTCCGTTCATGCTGGTGCGTGCTTCATGTACCTCTCGAATCGCTGGGGGAATTTCCAGAGTTGGCTGGTGCAAAGAGGGCTGATTCTTGCAGGCGGCGCCGCCGGGATCGCCGCGGCTTTTAATACGCCAATCGCCGGTATCATTTTCGCGGTTGAAGAAATTGGCCGTTCCTTCGAGAAAAAAAATGCAGGCACCATTGTGCGGACAGTCTTGGTCGCCTGTATCGTGTGCATGGCTTTTTTTGGCGATTATTTGTTTTATGGGAAACTCGAAACCCGACTGGAACAGCCGCTGGAATGGCTAGTCGTGCCCGTTCTCGGGGTGATCTTCGGCCTCCTCGGTGGGCTTTTTGCGCAGAGCCTGCTGCTGACCACCCGCCCCTATGGTCGTTTCTATCGCCGGCGTCCCCTAATGGCAGCCGCCTCCCTGGGCGCAGCACTCGCACTGCTCGCGATCGTTTCGGACGGATTCAGCTACGGCAGTGGATACCCGCACGCGCAAGCCATACTGATGGAAGGGACCGAGGTCCCCGCCTGGGGATTTGGGGCGATTGCTCTGGGGAATTGGATTGCCCTGCTCAGCGGCATCCCCGGAGGTCTTTTTGATCCAAGCTTGGCAACCGGCGCGGCGCTGGGCCAACTGACCGCTCCGTTTCTGGAGTTCATGGACCCCCAAGCGGTGATTCTCCTCTGCATGGTGAGCTATTTTTCCGGAGTCGTGCAAAGCCCGATTACCGCATTTGTTATTCTGGTCGAGATGACCGATGCGCGCTCCATGACCGTGCCTCTCGCACTCGCTTCCATGCTCGCTTTCGAGGCTTCGCGGCTGGTCTGTCCGACGGCTCTCTATGAAGGCCTGGCGGAAACCTTTATGACCAGACTGCGCCCCTCGGAAAGTAAGGACCTCCCCCCGACCTGAGCATCCAACTCACGGGACGACCACGCTGGAAATGGGGGAATTGTACTTTGACTTTACTGTCTGGCCTTGCATACGCTTCAAAAGGCCTTCGCACAGCTTTTTGGGTGCTGCAGCTCGAATAAGGTCCTGAGAACGTAATTAACAAGATCCTGAGCTTCCCAAAATTTTCTAGGAAGCCAATGCAGTTAAAATGTAACCCTATTAGCGATGTTTGTGACGAGCCAATAATGCACATGGCCCATAGTACACATCGATCCCCCTACCCCTCCTGAACGGCTACCACCGATTGGTGTACCAACCACCGGTCCATTAATGAATAGGCTACGGGCACCACTAGCAGTGTCAACAGTGTAGAGCTCACCACCCCACCAATCACCGCAACCGCTAGCGGACCATACTGTCCTGCACCCTCACCCACCCCAACGGCAGCCGGCAGCATAGCCAATACAATGGTTAGAGACGTCATTAACACCGGGCGCATGCGGCGCGGACACGCTTCGCGGATAGCCGTTGCAGTATCCATACCCTGCCTGCGATAGCGGTTAATCAAATCCACTAGCAGGATGGAATTTTTTGACACCAGGCCAATCAGCAGTACCAACCCAATCATCGAATAAATATTAAGGGTATGGCCTGCCACCCACAATCCCACTACGCCGCCAACAATGGCCAGCGGTTGGGCAAGCATCACCAGCACCGGTTGCAAGAACGAATTGAACTGACTGGCCAGTACCATATAGATCAGAATTAGGCCGGTCACGAACACAAATAAAATAGCATTAACTGACTTGCCGAGTTCTTCGGCCTGTCCTGCCAAGGCCACTTGATACCCGGGCGGCAGCAGTTCCTCACCCAGCGCCTTGAACTCATTCACGGCTTGGCCCAAGTCCATCTCTGGGGTCGAGTTGAATTCAGCGGCGAAAGCCAGATCAAAGCGGTTAACACTGGCCGGACCCAGTGATTCTCTAATCTCGATCACGGAACCTAGGGGCAGCAATTGACTGGCCGGCCCCTGCAGGTAGACGTTCTCCAGATCGCGGGCCTGCCGCATGCTGTCACGCCGCGCGGCGAGACGCACATCGTAGCGCTCACCATCGCCAGACAGCGCATTGTATTTGGCAATATCAGCACCGCCCGCTAATACACGCACCGTGTCGCCGATCTGCTGGGTACTGACCCCCAGCGCTTGAGCCCGGTTACGGTCAACGTCAAAATATAACTGGGGCCGATCCATTTTCAATTCCATGCGCACATCGCCCATGCCCGGTATTCGTTTCATGCGCTGCTCCATCTCGCCGGCAAGCTCCGCCACGCGGTATAAATCCGGCCCAGTAATAAACGCGACGAAAGGCTCGCCGCCAGAACCAAACATAGAGTAGGCGCCGACAAAGCCCTGCACACCCGGTACCCGCCGCACCGCCGTTCGGACCTCATTCATAATTGTCTGCTGTGACCGATCACGGCTGCCCTGACCCGACAGCAAGACATTCAGCGTGGCTTGATTTACCTCACTGCCATGACCAGTGCCGACGGTACTCAGTACCCGTTGCACCTCGGGCACATCGGCCAGTATCGATTCAGCCTGATCAATTTTTGTTTCCATGTAGTCAATCGAGGATCCCAGCGGCGTCTTCAACTTTACTAGGAAACGCGATTCATCATCACCGGGGAAAAATTCACTGCCGAGCTGTCCCATAAACCACCCGGTGGACAAGACCAACATCGCAGTAAGCCCCAGCACTATCACACGATGGTTCAGGCTAAAACCCAGTAGTCGTCGGTACAGCGCTTCTAGCCTCTGATGAAACCGAGTAATATGCCTGCCGAGCCAGCTCGGTTCGCGCGTCTCGCGCTTCAAAAACCGTGCACACAGCGCAGGGGTCAAACTCAGTGATACAAACAGCGACGCCACCACGCCGACCGACACCACCACTGCGAAGGAGCGCATGAACACACCAACCATGCCTTCTATAAAAATCACCGTGGCAAAAATACACACCAAGGTTAGAGTCGCTGCCAGTACGGCAAAAACCACTTCATTGGTGCCGTCGATCACTGCCTGTTCATGATCCGTTTCACCAGCCTCAATATGACGGTGAATATTTTCCAGTACCACAATCGCGTCATCGACCACCACCCCGATCAACAACAGCAAACCGCTTAGAGTCATAATGTTAAAGGTATAACCCCCAAAAAACATCACCACCACCGCACCAGCGAGTGACACCGGTATCGCCGTGGTAATAATCGCGGTGGCCGGCACGTTCAGTAAAAACAACCAGACCACCAACGCTGCCAGCAGCGTGCCTTCCACAATGTGGTTCTTAAGCGCATTGGCCGTTCCGGAAATAATACTCGAGGCATCGCTGGCCACCACCAGTTGCACGCCATCGGGTAGGGAGGGAATAATTACATCGTCCAGACGCTCATTAATTTCATTGACAATCGCCACGGTATTGGCGTTCCTGACCTTGCGTACTGCGATCGCCAGCGCGTCCTCGCCGTTGAATCGGGACACACTGCGCTTATCATCTAAGCCATCGCTGATGGTCGCAATGTCTGACAACTTCACCGGCACCTGTTCTCGCCACATCACTACCAGATCAGCCAGCTCCGCCGTGCTGTGAAACTCTAGATCCAAATGCAGCAGCTTTTCCAGCATGCCACCGACGAGATAACCACCGGGTAATTGCACATGCTCACGGGCAAAAGCCGCCATCACATCCTGGGCGGTGATACCGAGAGCCGCCATCGCCGACAGATCCAGATCGACACGAATCTTGCGTTCACGGCCACCGCCAATACTCACCCCACCCACGCCATTCACATTTTCCAACTGGCGTTTGATCCGTGTCAGCGCAATCTGGTTCAACTCGCTGAGCGGCCGGTCACCCTTTAGGACCAGCCATACAACGGGTTCGGCATTCATATCTAATTTTGCAACGATGGGTGTATCGGCCTCGCGCGGCAGATCATTCATAACCTGGTTCACCTTCGCCTGAACCTCTGTAAAGGCCACGTCTGGGTCCTTGGTGGACATAAATTCAACCATTACCTCTGATACACCCGGGGTAGACACCGACTGAATGTGCTCAATACCTGCGATCGCATTGACCGCCGATTCCAGCACCGAGCTGACGCTGGCATCCATCACTTCCGGACTCGCGCCCGGGTTCACAGTGGTGACGGTAATTAACGGCGGATTAACATTGGGCAGCCTATCCAAGCCGATACCGCGCAGACCGACAAAGCCAAACAACAGCAATGCTGCGCTGAGCATATAGGCCAGTACCCGCCGGCGAACGAATAATTCGATGATGTTCACAGTACAGGTGCAGCCACTTCGATATGACTGCCGTTACTGAGCAGACCGGCACCTTCAACGACGATCAGGTCGGTGATGTTAATGCCACTGATAATTTCGACCCATCCTGCCTCGCGCCAACCAGCAGTGACCGGCACCGCACGAGCCTGATTGCCAGCAACCACAAACACCACATTACGGCCATCGCGGATAACGACTGCCATCAGAGGAACCGTGAGAGCCTGCGCACGCCGTTCAACTACCAAGGCAACATCGGCACTGGCACCAGGCAGCCAACCGCCCGGGTTATCAAATTCAACGCTGACCTCTACGGCGCGGTTGTGCACATTGATCTGAGGGTTAACCGCCGCCACTTCACCGATGGCCGTGGCGCCGGGCGACGCAGGTGTTGTCAGGTGCACCTCTTTGCCCACTGCGATCCTGGAAGCATCATGTTCAGGGAAGCCGATACGGGCGCGTAGCCGCTCCACGCTGACCAAGTCGAACAGCGGCTGGCCGGTGGTGACATAATCTCCGGGCGAAATATAGCGGCGAGTGATCAGCCCATCGAGCGGCGCCACAATGCGGGTTTTCGACTCTATATACTGATGCTGCTCCCACTGTTTGTGGGCAATATCACGCTGCGCTGCCAGCATTTCCAGTTGCGCCTGCTCATCTTCCAGTTTGTCCTGAGACACCGACTTGGATTGTGCCAGCCGCAGCAGGCGCTTGACTTCGCTGTCCTGGTTCTCAAACAACACATCGTAACGTCGAACTTCTGCGGCAGACTTGGCCGACTCGATCGCATGCAGGGTACTGTCCAGAGCGGCGAGTAATTGTCCCGTCTCTACCCGGTCACCCTCTCGCACCACAATCTGCTCGACCTGCCCCGACGCTTGCGCAGAGACGGTGGGATCATTGATACTCTCTATACTGCCCAGCGCCGTTAATACGTCATCGATATCGCGCAGCTGCGGATGCGTCACTACGACTGACGTTACGCTCTCCTGAGACTGCGGCGTCCTGTCCGGCTCTGGATCGCCACAGGCAGTGATCAAAATAAGTAGGATTAAAGCCGATGGTAACTTCACTGGTTTCGTACTCCATTCAGTAGTAGGGCGACAATGTGGTCTGCGAGATACGGTAATTTTTGATGTTTGGGACGACCGGTATCCAACTGTGCAGACAGCTTTCTGGCTTCGAGATGGTGAAAGATCAGTCCGGTCAGGTCGAGCACCATCAGATGGCTATCCATATGCGGTGCAAGCTGCGCCATCAAGCCGACAAGGAACTCGTGGATCTCGGGAAATACGCCATCTGCCAACAGCTTCAAGCGTTTCTGGTCACCATCAAGGAGTTCACGAAAATAGATACGACGAAATTGGGCTTGTTTATCAAATAACGTGAGCAGTCTCGATACCGTAACCGCCAATTTCGCCTCGGGATCCTCTTGCTGACTGGCTAGGCTGACCAAATCAGTCGTCTGGCCCTCATAAAGGTATTCCACCGCTGCAATATACAGCGCTTCTTTGTTGGTAAAGTGATGGTATATCGCGGCCTGAGTGATACCGGCGCTGCGGGAAATCTCGCGCATCGACACGGCTCTGAAGCCGCGCTCAGCAAAAAGCTCGGCGGCAACACCCAGGAGTTTCTTTTGAGTGGGTTCCATCAACTCTAGCGACTAAATGTTCGATCAGTAGAATACTGGGTATTGGTTCCTCGGTCAAAGTCTGTGGTATCTCAAATCGCTGTTATCGGATATCTCTTGCCACTGTCTTTTATTTTAACAGACCGAATGGCAAGCATACCCCCTCGGGGGCTTGTCTTAGCGCTTAACCGAAGTAACATGGCGCTCTGGCGATACATCACAAACTCAAGACACTTAGCTCGGGAACATCACTGCATGTGCAGGGGAAACTAGCTTGTGGGAATGCAGGTGAAGCTGCACTGAAACGGTGGTCGTAGAAGCGCGTCAAAGCAGGCCCTTCGCATCATTCGTCAGAGCGTTTACACGCCTTATTCTTGATAAAACTGTTATAATCAAAACGAGAGACTTTACACCAACAGAGGAACGTAAAAATGGCCGACATTGATATCGGAATAGATGCAAACGACAGAGAGAAAATAGCGGAGGGACTAAAACGGCTTTTAGCGGACTCTTATACGCTGTACCTCCAAACACATAATTTTCACTGGAACGTAACCGGTCCACGGTTCCGAGAACTACATCTGATGTTTGAAGAGCATTACAACGAATTGGCACTAGCTGTTGATGAGATAGCAGAGCGTATTAGAACGTTGGATTTTACTGCTCCAGGGACCTATAAAGAATTTTTAAGGCTGAGCTCAATCAAAGAGGTCGAAGGCGTGCCGAGTTCGGAAGAAATGGTGGACTTGTTAAAGAAGGGACATGAGCAAGTTGTTAAAACAGCCAGAAACACATTAAAGCTGGCACAGTCAGCAGATGACGAGTCAACGGCGGCGCTGGTTTCAGACCGTATGCGAATTCATGAAAAGACATCGTGGATGCTCCGAGCATTTCAAAAATAAGTAAGACGCCGTGCGCACAAATAAACCAGCACACGGCCTACTTTTGGATTTCCTCCGTGCTCGCCAGCTTTTATGACCAAACAGCTGATGTCAATCGGTTGCGGCAGTATGTGCAAAGGTGGGTTCATTGGCATCGTAGCGGATTGCGAGGTTTGATTGATCAACGCAACCGCTTTCAACGGTTTTGGCTGTACGTCATAAACACACTCAACATAACGGATAAAGCCCGCCCACTATAAGAGCGGACGTTAGTCTTTTTTCAAGTACTTGCTTGAGGTTAAGGTGTGCCTAGTTACTAACACTTTCATAACATCTCCACCCTTCTTCGGGATCCCAATAGCCGGCCGGCGGCGAAAACGGTGCACCCGTATCATGCACCCGAACCCCGCGATTATCGACGGCATCAGTAAGCCCTTTAATCGTCGGTGCGTTCCGCGCTTTCTTGCTGGGTGCCTTGACCGCTTCGGTCAGGTTCGCGTCGGTCACATCCCTAAATTCCGCAGAGGCGCATCACCGTATGCCCGGTCTCACTCAAGTGACACCAGTATTTAGTGGCCAGGGTATCTAAACTTAGAGGATAATTAATTTCGGTTTTGAATCGGCATCATAACCACTGCTAATCAGCGACCGATAGTGCCTTTCACTTCTCTAAGTCGTGATCTTGCATTGCCCTAGGCGGTGCGCGTTTGCAATGGCGATCAGAGGTGACTATACCTCAACCCTATCTGCGCCGACTGACGTCATTTTGCAGAACGAATAATGATATAGCCCACCAACGCGCGGGCTTTATAAATCCTCATGGCTTTATATAAACTATTTGTTAGATGGGCCTTTAAGCGATTTCCATAATCTGGATACAACTCTAACAGCTTACCTTCGCTTCCCAAATGGCAAGCATACGCCCCAGGCAGCATGCCTTGGCGCTTAAGCGTAGTAGCATGACCCTGCGGCCACGCATCACAAACGTAAGACACTTAGCGCGTAAAAATGAGATCGCACGAATAAGGGCAGACGTAATTCCTCTAGCTGGCCAGGCAGAGCCGCACCTGAACGGTGCTGCGCGTTGTCGGGGCAAGCCAAGGCCGTTCACCTGACGTTGTCGTGTGTGTGCGAGCAATCCCAGCGGTGACTCCGATGAGGCCGTTTTTCTAAAGTACTCTTTTCCTATTGTAGTACCTTTATCTTGCCCCAATAAACAAAACGGGTTGTACAATCTGGTAGACAAATCCCGTTTATGCTTATTATACTTAGCCTAACTCGGTCTACAGGAATATTGGAGATTCTATGCCGCTCGGACCAATGGACGATTTTCTCGCTCACCAGACACCTGAAACCTTTGATCATGTCTATTCGGGTGATCGCACCTTCTACGATCGGCATTATTTCAATTGCCATTCCTGCAGCGAAGATATTTTCCTCATTACGGGGATGGGCCAATACCCAAACCTTGGTGTTACTGACGGCTTCGTTTGCATTTCCGTTGCAAAAAAACATTACTGCGTGCGCGCATCGCGTGAACTAGGACACGATCGCCTGGATACTTCCGTTGGTCCGCTGCGCGTCGAAGTCCTCGAGGGACTTCGCAAGCTCCGCATTACCTGCGCACCAAACGAGTGGGATCTAGATTTTGATTTGACCTTCGACGGTTTCGTCCATGCCCAGGAAGAGCCGCCGATGATTCGACGCGTCGGCAATCGCCTCACCGAACACACGACGCGTTTCGCCCAAGTCGGAAATTATCAGGGCTACATCAAAGTCGATGGCCGTCGCTTCGAGGTCACCCCTGATACCTGGAAGGGTGTCCGGGATCATTCATGGGGCGTTCGACCTAACGTGGGTGAAAACGAGCCTGCCGGCATCCTCGCAAAGTACCGACCGGAAGGCGCGTTCGGCCATTTCCACAACTGGATTCCGATGCAATTTGATGACTTCATGATCAAGGTCTATTTCGATGAGGACAAGGACGGCAATCGCTATTTGGAAGAAGCAATACGAGTTCCTCGGATAGGCATAGACGAGCCGACGATCCACCTTGGCAGCCCCAAGCATGACATCACATGGAAGCCGGGTACCCGCGAGATAGCGCAGACCGTGCTCACCTTCGCAAATACCGATCTCCGTATCGTAGGAACCCCACTTCGAACGAATTACCTTTGCGGCGGATCGGGCTATCGCCCCGACGAGAGCTGGGGACACGGGTACTACCAGGGCCCACTTAAGGTTGAGGGCCTCAACTGGGACCTTACTGACCCTAAGCAATTCGCACAGGTCCAAGGACTCAATGAAATGCTCTGCCGCTGGGAGCTCTCCACCGGCGAGATTGGCTATGGCATGCACGAGAACGCATGTTCTGGCGTTTATCATCCGTACGGGTTCGACACGCCAGAGGCTGTCGCGCCCTAGCCGCCGCAGCGCTTCGAGTCAGGGCCTAGTCCCCTCAAGCTCTGGCGGACGATTGTCCGTAGAGGCCCTCTCAGCTCGTAAGTTCAACCAGACACGACAGTAAGATGCAGCGCCCACCAGATATCTCACTCGACCACCATAGAACCCCGCCCGACTCCAAAGGCAGCTTGCTGTCGCCGGTTGATTAATCCAACATCCGATGTAGTATTTTTTCTAACTCGCAAGCAGCGGCGTTAATATTATATAGCCCAGATGAAGTTCGTTACGCTTAATCCAATTGTGTCGCCAAAGACTGTAGCTCCGAGTAAATTCAACGCAATAAACAAAGAGGAAGAACAGCATGAATAGTATTCAAAAGCCTATCGAGACACGGTGATACCTCTCTCTGCCAGCAGATTCTCGATATCTCGATGGCCGAGGTCGAAATGGCAGCACTTCAGACGTTGTAGCTGATGATATTAAGAGGGATTCAGTGTCGATTATAGGACTTCATCAACTGACTTTATTAATTTGGCGACCTAACTTGTCATTATCGGCTTGGCGGGTTGGACAATCTGGTCGACACATCTTATTTATATGTCCTACAATTGGCAGAAACATGGACACCTGACCTGGAGCAGATGAACTTGAAGAATATTTCGCTTTCGATTATCGCAATTCTGGTTGTCGGCATGGTTGTGCTGCTGGGCCTAGGGCTCTTCGGAGGCAGCGATGGGACACATTCAGACAATCTGGCCAGAATTGAGGTCGAGCATCTGCTTAACAAACCGCCTGAAGCCGTTTTTGAACTAATCTCAGCTCACGAGAGATACAAAGAATTTGCCAACTTTGATGAGTCGGTTCTTCTGGAAGAAGGCGATACTGAGAAAAATGGACTTGGTGCACTCAGACGCTTAAGTTCAGGCCGGATGTGGTTTCAGGAACGAATCACCTGTTTTGATCGACCAAAGAAGATGTGCTACCGCGTCGAGGACAACAGCATCATCCCACTAAAACATGAAATTGGCGAGATCACCATTGAACCCATCGATGGGAAGTCTAGGGTGATCTGGGTATCCCATGCACGGGTAGAGTTCCCCTTCCTAGGGCCTTTCCTTGCAAGGCGAATGGAGTCAAGTTCGGCTGAGGCTTTTCTATCGATCTTAAGGGGCATCGATAACGCTAATTGATGGTTGGCAAACAGGCCCGTAGCCTTGATGATTCAAGCAAACCAACTCAACCAGATCGCAAAAACGTGTGGTCAGATCTAAAGCCATTGCTCTTTCCCAAGTTCTGACACATTAACTTTTCGAGATCAGAAGAACCTGCCCTCTTTCCTCAAGCTACCGTCCTGCCGCATTCGCCGAACAACCTCTTCCTGAGATCAGGATAAGACTGAGCACCGACGACAAAGAAGTCCAACGCGGAAGCATGGGAACTAAGACCATCACTGAGATCAGTGATAAAGACTAACGCTCGCTTGATATGCCCTGGGATCAGCTGGAGGCATAGCGTGCTAGGAAGGATACCTGACTAACACTCGCTGTTGTCGCAATACCTTAGTGAATGATTGGTTCGGGGTACATCTCGTGCGAGAGTTTGACCTCTAGCGCGTTACTCGATTCTCGCGGTGGCTGCCCGATCATCTCGTCGTAAGCAGACTCGTGCCTTAGGGTGATAGTTCCAACAGGTAGGACCTGAAGTATCTCTCTCATCTGCTGTAGGCTTCGAGTACGGATGGTTTTCCGCTTCTTGTCTACCAGCAAATGGGGCCCTGCGGGCAGGGACACCGTGACCTGATAAAGCGCCTGCTCAAGGGAGTGGATGGTGACATCAACAGCATTGGGCAATGCGGCGAACTCATTAATGGTAAGTCTCATGGTTTCATTCCGTCGTCTGTTCCTGTGGTGGCTTCTTCTGGAGGATTACCCGAATAGGCCCTCACAAAGATAAAAGGAAAACGTTAGATACTAGCGGCCTTAACACCGTGGGGCGCGACAACACCAACTAGCCAAACATTCTTGTCTTCAATTCGATATCGTAGCAGGCCAGCCGGCATCTTTAAAGACAGCAATAAGATGTGCTTCAGTAACCGAATCGTTTCCGAGAATCGCTGCAAACAACACACACCCCCAGCACCCGCGCTGGCAGTTGCCCGCCACACGGCTCCGCGCTTCAAGAGCAGGCCTGCTGTGGGTGGTCGTTGTCGTTGTCATAGTCGTTAGGCGCTAAAAGTGAGATTCCTCCACTTCCATACAAGCTCTCATCAGGATAGATTGTGCAGCAGACCACGATTATTCTCGAGTAAACCTAAAATAACGAACAACTAGTGAGAGCAGTATCCATATGATGCAACAAGCCATCGCGATGCTCAGTACGCTGACCGCCAACGGCACGGACTAATCGTTAAAAAGGTTTGACTACAGTTGAGTATTCAGATAATTTTTTAATCTTATCCAAAACTTAAAGGACGTATGTTATGAGAACTTTTATCTTTGTACTAACACTCCTAATGTCGTTTTCGGCATTTAGTGACCATCATGGCGATGCCGTTGCCGGCAGCGGCGCATTTGTCGCGCTGATGGTGCAAACGGAAGATACTGACGCGTACATCACGATGCTAAAGAATAATCCAGCACCTTTTAAAGCAATCGGATCATCGGTAGCGGGTGCCTGTGTCACCAAGACTGGGCAAGATTATTCGGGACAAATGTTCATTTTTAATGGTTTTGACTCTTTAGAAGACGCACTGGCCGCTACAAATAAATACGATGCTTTAAAGGCAACGCCCGAACTGACTGCAATCAGAGAGGTCAAGTATCTTGTCATGTTTAAGCCTTTGAACGAATACAAGCTTGATCCAGGTTTTGAGCGTCTATTTAGACTCAAAATTTCTAACGAGAACATACAGGCTTATGTTAATAAAATTGTCGAGTTGCAGGCTGCTTTGCGTGCCGCCGGCCACAAAGTCAACCTTGGCGTATTTCAACCAATTGGAGGTGGCGCCCACGAAGCTTATCATTTGAGGGCCTCAAGTCCGTCTGCCGCGGATTCAGGTAGAATCCTTGATGAAGCTTATGCCGACGCATCCTGGATGAGTCTATGGGCCGAAGCATCAGCGTTGGTTGACGAGGTGGTTTCTGACAACTTTGAGCAGTGTGAGATCATCTATACGGTGGAGTAAAGCTTGCGGCCATCAGCCCCCCAATAAAAAATTGGGCGTGGTGGCCGCTTACTTTCGCTAGTGTGCATCAGGACGCTGTGTAAAGTCTGAGTAAAAATCGCCCGGATACAGTAATAAACAACGGCCCCTTCGGGGCCGTTTTGTTAACAGACACTTTTCTTCAGCCAGCAGTGCCCCCCCCCGCCATCAAATATTTTTTAGACAATCTTTAAGATGTTGCCGTCAGTTAAATACAATTGCAGTCGCTGACCTTCACTTCCCAAATGGCAAGCATAACGCCCGGGGAGCTTGCCTTCGCACTTAACCAAAGTGGTGTGAGCTGCTGCTTCAACATCACAAAACCAACCCACTTAGGTCGCAAGAATGTGGCCTCAGGTAATAGATAACGCCGCAGTGACAAATTAAAGTGGTGCGCCGGTGGCTAATAACGATGCCTGTGCAACGCAATTTGCACATAGTAACTGATCAAGAAGGTAGCTTTCCGTCAAAAAATTGCGCCCCATATGAGAATTATTCTCGTTTTATTGCTATATTTCAACAAGGCAAGATCTGCATCTCCAAAGCGTACAAGGGTGAGACTAAAGCGCATGCCGCATTGCAAACGTTGCTCAGCTTTCAGGCCGCCCGGGCGATAGACAAACACATACAATAGTAATGTTAAAAAACTTGCATAACTGATGACTATAAAAAGGGAATCCAATGGGAAAAATATACAAAGTTGTCCAATGGGCCACCGGTGGTGTTGGAGGCGAAGCTTTAAAGGCGATTATTATGCATCCTCAACTCGAGTTAGTGGGCGTCAAGGTATACAGTAATGACAAAGCTGGCAAAGATGCTGGCATGCTTTGTGGGATGCCCAATACAGGCATCATAGCGACACAATCTGTCGATGACATTATTGCACTAGAAGCAGATTGCGTGAGCTATATGCCTAATTTGACAGATTTTGATCAAGTTTGTGCGTTGCTGCGATCCGGTAAAAATATTGCTTGCTCGCCGTTTCTATTTTATGCCGAGAATCTTCCTAGCGCAGAGCGCGAGCAGCTTCGCGCTGCGTGTGCAGAGGGAAGCAGCAGTGTGCATGGCACCGGTATTCATCCGGGATTTGTGGGCATGGTTTTGCCTTTGGCGCTATCGGGCATGTCTCGTCGTATCGATAAGATTCTAATCCAGGAACGTGCAGATTGGGCCTTTTATAACCGCCCAATGATCACCTTTGACAATATGCGCTTTGGCCATGCTTTCGAACAGGTGACATTCGAAAACCATCCCTTCCTGAAATTTAATGCTCAGATTTTTACCGATCAAATTGCGATGCTCGCGAAGGCGATGAATCTTAAATTAGACGAGATCAAGATAGACCATGAAGTCCTCACAACCGATGAGGGCTATGACATTATCTGTGGACGCATTGAAAAAGATACGGTCCACGCACAGCGATACTTATGGCAGGGAATGGTAAACGGGAAAAGCCGTATTGAAATCGATGCACTTTGGACCGTTGGCGGCAAGTACCCCGAGCACTGGCCCCAACCCAAGGATGGCTGGACCGTCACATTGGAGGGCGACCCCTCATTCCAGACACACTTTATGGCGCTTGCGAGTTTCGAAAATGCGGCGCAATGCAGCCTGGAAGATCATGTCCATGCAACCGAAACCGCAACAGCAATGCAGGTCATCAATACAATTCCCGCTTTATGCGAATCCGATGTCGGTATTCGGGGTACGCATGAGTTGGGCAGTGTTTATTCAGGACTGGGGATGCAACGTTAGGTACTGGCAAAAAGTTGATTGCTCCGGGATGCGGTATTAAGCACGCATACCCTCCTGCACTTCCGATCAGGTATGTGCCTAATTTATAAGCAATCCATCCAGCTATTTGGATGTACACAAGTAGCAACAGCCTCCCAGCATCGGTTCCGTTTAAATACAACTACAGTGCCAGTGCAATAGGTAAATTTGCGCAAAATTGTGTCGGGTCGCAGGCAAGGTGGTCTAAATAATCTGGTAGACACGCCCCGTTTATATTTTCTATACTTTTGAATAGCAGCCCAGTGGCGAGAGTGCTCTTGCGTGAACCACTTTCGTCCCTAGCCAGCCTTTGGGAGGAGCATGAAACTTCGCAACGACAGGGCTCGAGCTTCTCTCATGCTCAGCACCCTACTTTTGACGCTACTCGGAGGCTGTCAGCCTCCTTCTGTGGCACCCAGTGCCACACGTGACGACCACGCACCCGCCACCGACAGCCGCCTAGCCCCTGAGACGGTTTCACTGGGTCCACGCCCATTCTATCTTCTGGATCAACTTCATCAGGGCCCTCTTCGCACCAAACTCGAAGCCTGCCGTGGGGGGCCTTTCCAAGCGACCCAGTTCTCTATCGGACATCGCGGTGCACCATTGCAGTTTCCGGAACACACGCGCGCGTCGTACCGTGCAGCAGCTCGCATGGGTGCGGGCGCACTCGAGTGCGACGTCACCTTCACGCAAGATCAAAAACTCGTCTGCCGACACTCACAATGCGACTTAGCAACAACAACAAATATTCTTGAAACACCACTAGCCCCGCGCTGTGTCGACCCGTTCGAACCGGCGCGCATAGACCCATCAACTGGCCTACTCTACACTGCCGCTTATGCGCGCTGCTGCACAAATGACTTTACGTGGGCTGAACTTCAAACGCTTGAAGCTAAGATGGATGCCTTCGACCCGCGCGCGACGAGCCCCGCAGCGTTTATTCGCGGCAGCGCGCTTTGGCGAACTGATCTCTATTCGAACGGAGATCAAATCCTTTCTCACGATGAGAGCATCGGCCTTTTTAGATCACTCGGTACGACAATGATCCCTGAACTAAAAACGCCGTCCGTTCCGATGCCCTTTGAAGGAACTTACACTCGGACCGACTACGCCCGAGCTATTGTCAACGACTATCGACGCGCGGGAATTCCGCCGTCTGATGTATTTCTCCAATCGTTCGACATTGACACGCATCGCGAATGGAAAGCTTACGCGCCTGAATTCGCTAGAAATGCAATATTAGGCATAGAACCCTCTCTAGAGGCAAAGACTCAGACGCGGCACTATATCGATTCTCTGCGGCAGGCGGGCATTCGAACCGTAGCTTCGCCGATCTCTATGCTGCTTACGCTCAATAATACCAACGAAATTGTTGCGACGGAGTTTGCAAAAGCGCTGCGCGTAGCTGAAATCGAAATCGTTGCGTGGACCCTCGAAAGATCTGGGCGCATCCAAGATGGACGCGTCGAGGGAAAAACGTCTGATTTCTATCTTGGTTCAATGCTTCCGAGCTTCGACAATGACGGCGATATATATCGCGTCATCCACGCGCTCAATATCCACGTCGGTGTGAGGGCAATCTTTTCTGACTGGCCGGCAACCGTTACTTATTATGCAAATTGCGTAGGTCTTGAGTAGAAAACAGTCACCCAACAGATCCCATTAAATATAATTTCTACTGCATGAGGTGTTTCGGCACGGGCAGAGAATAGCGCAACTTGCTAATAGATTGACGCGGATGATCGCATACGCAATAAAGACCTTTGGATTTCCCAGTGTTTACTAGACACGCTCCGCAGCTGCTGAGGTGCAAGAGCGGATCGAGGAGCATTTGGCAAAATACTACGTAGAGGCTGACAATAAATAATGCAAACAACATTGACCTCAGGTTGCCAATTGATGACATCGTCGGCTCGATTAGCGGCTTCGAGTGTCAATTCTTGGGTACATCGTTTGCTAACCAGAAAGATCACAAATACGGTTATATTTTAACGCTATAAGTGTGGCTGACACACCCCGGGGAAGTCCACTCGAAGATTGAACTGAAAGTACTGGTGCAGCCATCCATTGCACTGAATAGTATGAAAAAATCGGATGGAACAATCGCATGAAACAACTAGAGTCGCAGAGCAGCTGCTTGAGACTGCTGGGCAGTATTTCCTGCAGATCCATGACTTAACTTATCAGAACCGTTTACGATGCACATTCCCACCACAGGCCATCATCTACCGTGTCTGCATCAAAGAGGGGCTGATGCAGGGGGACACCTGCGTGTTTCGGGGGCCATCGTCTTTAGGGTTATCCGATTTTTGCCAGTCGAGCGGCATAGTCGCGTAATCCCAGAGCTACGACGCGCGACTGCTCCTGCCCTGTGGCATTCTGCAATAGAACCGCATCTACCTTGCGGCTTAACCACTTACGAGCGTACTCATCTACTTGCATTAGGCCTGAGTCGCCCAAAATACTATAGCTATCATACGTATCTATTTCCTCATGAAATGACTTCTGTGTTCGTTCTTCGAGCCACCGAAAGCTGTTTATTGGATCGCTGAAGTTTTTTTTGAATAATTGGCTATGGAAATGAAACGCCGGACCGCCAATCTCCAATAATTTTTCCAGAAGTGCGGCATCTCTTGCGTCTGATTGAGGGAACTGTAATCTATACATGTAAAGCAGCCGCATGCCCGAAAGAGATAGCCGTCGGTTAACAGTCAATTTCACGCTTGGTGAGTCTCCCAGCCCTATCGCGCTCCAAAAGTGACCGACCACATCACCATTGGGAAAGTCAGAGTAGGCGTACCTATAGTAGGCCATATTCGAGCGCCCCAGATGCTTTTCGAACATTTTAAAACGTCTTTTATGCATGAATACGACGCTGTCTTCACTGCTAACCAGATTATGTTTCAGCTTTTCGAAGAACGCGCTTTCCATATCGGGTTTGGGCGCACGGAAGTAGGCAAGCAGTTCGATTTTTTTAAAATAGAGTCTAAAGAACTGGAGAAAATTTTCGAACTCGTCTTCATCCAGCATAGAGACGTCTTCTGCTGATAGAATGACATTGGCTTTGTACGTTGCCTCTACTGCCCGCCTCAATTGCTCTTTTGCCCTTGCCATGATGTTCGCGACATGCTTTCCGGTCCCGGGGTTGTTAAGCTGTACCCAACGTGGTTTGAAGCACCTGTTGATTACGAGCGATAGGTTTGGTGTGCCGACGTCGATATATTCAAAATTGAGATGATCAACAAGAGAAAGCAGACTCTGCTGGATAGCCGACGACCCGGTTTTATGCCGCCCCGCGTGAACCAATAGCCTCCTACCACTTTCAACCATTTTCTACAAATACCGTTAATGTAATGTCTTCCGTGTAGATGAGTGCCTGCATGCAACATGGATAGGACAGCCACAATAGCAACACCTAAAACTCCGCAATTCAAGTATAGAAAATGTAAGTGGGGTGTGTCTACTAGGTTATTGAGTCCCTCAAGGCTAGCGGGCTAATGGCTCAATATCACGTGTAATTCAACATGCTGCTATCACTGGCCTGCAGGGTAACAAATATTGTGGCGACAGCAGCCTTCTGCGAAACCACCGAAGAAGAGATTAAGAAAATCGTCAACATCATTGCCCGGTCAATTGATGTAAAACCTCAGGATACTGAAAGAAAATTTCTCCCATTGCCTTTTATCCGTTTATACTTCTATTCGTCAGCCTTCTACTCAGGCTTTGATGCAACAGAAACATTACTCTACCCTTACTAGGTATTGCAAAATGAGCTCTCAGCTCGGTGGCCTTATGAGTGAACTCACGAAGTATCAGCATAACTACGGGGCCTTTGGCCTTAATATTCTCAGCGATATGCTGCTGCCTGAGCTGCCGGTGCATGCCAGCACAGATCTCAACCCGGCGGCGGTTCGGATCATGGCTTCGAGCCACGAAGGCTGGCCGTCGTTGGTGGCAAATGAACATAGCACGCCATTGCTGCAAATGGCTGCGGGGGATTGGCGCTTGGAGCTGGAGGGCATCGGCTGGTTTCGAGCTCACGCGGGTGAAACTCTGAGCTACGAGCGCTGGGACGACAGCGTCAGCGATCGCGACTTGCGCACCTTTTTAGTGACCAGTGGCTTAGCTGCCCTGTTGATTCAACGCGGGGCTTTGGTGCTGCAGGGCACTACCTTGGTGCGAGATGGCCAGGCGGTGATGCTGTTGGGCACGCCGGCTAGTGGCAAATCGACGCTGGCCTGCTGTTTGCAGCAAGACGGCTGGCAGCTTCTCAGCAGTGAATTGAGCGTGGTGAGTGAACAGGGGCTGGTGTGGCCAGGGCCTCAGCAGCTGAAGCTTTGGCATGACAGCGCAGCTGCCCTGGGCCTAGATTGGGCCCAGCTGCCTCTGGTTCGCCGGGGGCTAAAACGCTATGCGCTGCTGCCGCCTGACGCAAACGTTATCTCTCAGCCGGTCCCGCTGGCGCTGATCTATAGCATCAGCGGGGCGAAGCGTGAGACGGAAGCAGGGGAGTGTGAAATCGAGACTCGGCGCATTGAAAGGCAGGCGGTCGCGTTATTGATGCTGCGTAACAACGCCTATCAACCACGCGTTTATCGGGCCATGAATCAAGAGGCCAACTTGTTTCTTCAGGCAAGCGCCTTAACGCGACGCGTGCAGAGCCATCGCCTGACGCTACCCGATGGCGTGAAGCGTATGCAAGAAGCTCTCGAAAAGGTGGATCTTTTGGCGCCAGGCAGCCTAGAAGCTAAGCCTCCCGCCGAATTGGAAGCTTCCGCAGAAGCGAAAGAGGAAGCGCCATGAGCACGCAAGACAGCGGTTATTGGTACTTAGCGTCATATCCGAAGTCAGGGAATACCTGGTGTCGCGTATTTATCACCGAGCTGCAGCGGCTAGCAGGAGAAGAGACGCCAGACGAGCTCAATCTCAACCAAGACGTGGAAACCGGCGCCATCGCCTCATCGCGCCTGTGGTTAGATGATCAGCTCGGGATCAATAGTTGTGATCTTAGTTTTGCTGAGCTTGACCCCCTGCGCGGTCGTGCCGGAGAAAGCGCTTGGTTGTTTGCCGAGGGTGAGCGCTTTCACAAGGTGCACGACGCTTTTCAATCGCTGGATTCGCGCGGCCGTCCCGTGGTGAGTACGACGGGATGTCTTGGAGTGGTTTACATCCTGCGTCACCCAGAGGATGTGGCAGTATCTCTGAGCCATTTCTTCTCCTGGCCGCTGCAGCGTTGCGTAAATTTTCTTCTCGACCCTTCGGCGGCACTGGTGCCCTCTGAATGGCACGGCGGCCATCAGGTGAGACAGCACATGGGTCGCTGGGATCAGCATGTGCGCTCTTGGACAGACCAGCAGCAGCTGCCCGTGCTGGTGATGCGCTATGAAGATATGTTAGCCAAAGGTCCTGAAACCTTCCTTACGCTGACCCAATTTCTCCGATTGCCGGATGACCCGAGCTTGGTCAACCAGGCCTTGCGTAACACCTCGATTGAGACTCTGCAGAAACTGGAGGATCAGGTGGGCGGCTTTGCAGAAAAACCCAAAGGTGCTGAGCGCTTTTTTCGTTCCGGACGCTCTGGCGAAGGTGCACAGCAGCTAACGCTAGAACAACGCCAACGGCTGGCAGAGGGTTTGCAAGAGGTAATGCGACGCTTTGACTACGAGGGTGTCGATAAAGCCTAAAGTCTTGGTGTTGCCCCTGTGCAGAGGTTTGAGATTCTAACTCGCTGACTCTTAAGGCATCAACACAACGACATGCTTTGCGCAGGCTTGATTCAGCCAAGCTTGAACGTCGTGTCTGCATTGATCAGTTTCAACCGAATACATAGACACCAGACGAGTGCAGATTTCATCCAGAGATTTCGGTTGGCTGAGTGCATCCCAGATGGCCGACCCTTCGTCATTAAGGATGAGATAATCGCTGGTTTTGCTCTGAAACAGTGCGATTTCGCCATCCAGTTCGCTGAAAACGGCTTCTGGGTTACGCTTGAAGCAGGGATTGAGGTCAATGTTGATAACGGGCTCCTTGGGTGCCTTTAAGCAAAGGTCTAGTGTACAACGGTCTGGGGCTCCATCACGACATAAATTAAAAGCCGTCATTAAGAAAAGGTTACCGTATAACTTCAATCCTCGTTAAATTGGGAAGACTAGCTCGTTCTGTCACAGACCTTTTACTGATTAGAAATAAGGAGCTTATTGTCCGTTCCACAGACCGTGATCGAATAGTATCCGCTATCCTGCGCAATTTTCGGCGGCACCGTTAACGTGTAGGACACCTCTGCGCTAAATGGCTGACCAAACTCATCAGTTAAAGCCGCTGCATATCTTAAGGTGTCAGAGGGCGTTCTTAGCGGCCCAATCATAACCGCTACTGCCGACGTAATATCAACGATATTCCCAGACTTTTTATCAAATGCGATATCAGGGCTAAGGTGGCCTGCGAAGACGTTAATAACCGACAGTACGGGGGCTTCGATTTTTTGTACAAAACGCTGAGCATACCGTGTCCTGTCACCCTGGCCGCTGGCCAGCGATTAAGCACAGTTTAGTTTCCAATACCCAGCCCCTCGATCCACCATCTCTTCTTTATTTTTTCTTGTTTTTCAGTATCGTTCTTGCGAGAGTAAAATAATATTGATTCGCACGCGCTGATGGCACACTGATGCTCGGCATGGTTATACAATATTTATCACTATTGGAGTTACGTTTATGAGCTTTCGCGTTGTGCAGTGGGGCACCGGCAATGTTGGCTACCACAGTCTAAGACACCTGATTGAACATCCCGACTACGAGCTGGTTGGCCTTCATGCGCACAGCCCGTCGAAAATCGGTAAAGACGCAGGCGAAATCGCTGACCTCCCAATAACAACTGGCGTTACTGCGACTAACGACGCAAAAACATTGCTAAACCTCAGGCCTGACTGCGTTCTATACAATGCGAATGGCGAAAACCGTCCCGATGATGCGATTGCGGATATGTCTGCCATACTCAGTGCAGGCATAAATCTTTTGTCTACCTCGATGATTTTTTTGGTCTACCCCTCGTTTGCAGAAGCCGGCTTGCGCGAACCCCTCGAAAAGGCAGCGCTTGAAGGACAATCGACCATGTTCATTAGTGGTGTTGATCCCGGATTTAGCGGCGATATATTGCCTCTAGCGGGATTACAGATGGCCGACAACGTCGACCAGTTACTGGTGCAAGAACTTGTCGATTACTCAACCTATCAGGACCCTGAATTCACCGGCGTCGCGTTCGGCTTTGGTCAGCCTGAGTCTGCGACTCCCATCATGGCATTAGAAGGCGTGCTGAGGTCTGGGTGGGGCGGCATGGTACAGATGATGGCTGATCGCGTTGGCATACCCTTAGACGAGATCAGAGAGAGCTATGAGCGTTGCTTCACAGACGAGGCCTTCGACACTCCCATGATGCATGTACCCAAGGATACTTGCGCAGCAGTTCGCTTTCGGCTGGAGGGTATGGCTTACGGTCGCCCCGTGATCGTTACCGAGCATGTTAACCGGCTCCGTGACGACATTGCGCCCCATTGGCCAATGCCGCCAGCGGGCAAGCAAGGCGTTCACAGATGCGTGCTCAAAGGCAGTCCAAGTGTCACGATAGAGTGTTTCCTCGAAGGAAGTGATGGGGACTACAACACTGGCGGAGTGCAGTGCACCGCCCTGAGAATGATCAATGCAATTGAAGCGGTATGCCAGCATGCGCCCGGGTTAATCAGCACGCTTGACCTCCCCTGCACGCCGACAACTAACTTTATACGCGCTTAGCAACGATGTTTAGACGCCAAACGAAGAGCAAAAAAATAGCAGCAACACCAGCGCGGTTAGATCTCGAAGCTATTCAAGGAATCTCAAATAAAGTTCGGAACGTGATGCGTAACACTGGAGCGAATTATGACTTATAGCGTTGTGCAATGGACTACAGGTAATGTAGGCGAACAAACCGCATTGGCTATTTTGGCTAATCCGCACTTGAGCTTAATAGGCTGTTATGCCTGGAGTGAAAAAAAACGCGACAAAGATATTGGTGAACTGCTCGGCCTAGACGCTATCGGAATTCGTACCACGAACAACATAGCCGCACTGCTAGCATTAAAGCCTGATTGCGTTTGTTACAACCCAATTTGGTACGACATTGACCAACTATGCCAAATATTGGAGGCAGGCATCAATGTTGCTGCATCTACGCAATTTATTACCGGCACTTACGCTTACGGGGAAGAAAACAAAAACCGACTTATAGCCGCCTGTATAAAAGGCAGTAGCTCAATTTTTGGCAGCGGCATGCATCCGGGCTTTTCTAATTTTATGGCTTTAGCCACCACCGCTGCCTGTAATCGCGTAGATAAAATTACGATCCTTGAATCACAGGATGCATCGGGCTATGCATCGGCAGAAACACAACGTAGTGTAGGGTTCGATTCGCCAATGGATAACCCTCAACTGCAGGAAATGACACGCAGTGGCAGCGTGGTATTTGCCGAGGGTATAGAAATGATGGCCGACGCGCTTAAAGTTGAACTGGATGACATTCGCTTTGAAGCAAACTATGCCGCAGCAACACAAGATAATGACCTAGGCTTTATGCTTATTCGAAAAGGCCATGTCGCTGGCGTTGAAGGACATTGGCTAGGCATGAAAGACGACCGCGTGTTGTTTGACGTTGGTTATAAGTGGAAGATGGGGCAGTTTATTGAGCAACCTTGGGAAATTGATCACGCCTATTTATTGGAGGTGCAAGGCATGCCCACCATGAAACTGCGAATGGAAATTCACCCGCCCAAAGACTTTGTTGCTAACAGTTTAAAAGATTACATGGTCTTAGGCATGGTGATTACCGGTATGCCTGTCGTTAATGCGATACCCGCAATTTGCCAGGCATCGCCTGGCATAAAAACCTATATGGATATTCCCACAACCCCTGCTGCGGGATTTTTTGTGTAGCGACAACCGCGTCCTTTGGCTTTTAGCCATCGCGCAAAGGACTCATGCTTAACGGCGTTAAAGCCACGCCCACAATACCTAATCAGCCGTGCAAAAATCGGTGATAGTGGAGATCCCAAGGTCGAGTCTAATCTACTAGGGTATGCCGACAGGCTCTCCTTCAGGTTCTCCAACCACCGAAGCCAATAACCCCGGCCAACGGGACGCTCAAACCACTGCGGCCATCTCGTTGGTGCTGTGGTAATATCATTAACTCAACTATTCTTAGCCGATTATTTAAGGTAGGGTTGGGGTCGAAAATCGACAGGGAATCACGGAATTATGAAAGCAGCAGTATTTTTAAGTGCAGTGATTGGCTTCAGTGTCGCCAGTATAACCACGGCTGACGAATTTCCCAACATGGTTGGGACGTGGACAGGAACCTCCGAGGCTGTGGTTCTGGGCAGCCCGGCATACTACCCTGATCGAGCTTCTGAACAATCAATACCGCGATCGAGTAGCGCAGACTTTGTCCTTAATCTAACGCATCAAGATGGTCGGCGTATGTGGGGCAGCGTAACCTCAAGTAATCTTTCAGAGCCGTGGATAGGTGCCTTTTGGAACGACGGAAAATCCTTTCAGGCAGTCGATGCAGATGGCCAGATCGTGGGGCGGATGATGGACAGCAACACGATGGAAATAATGTACACCCAGCAAGTCGGCAGCACCCTCATTACTAGCCACGTTGTTTTTTCACGCTCTGGTGATTAACTCATAATCCTAATATAAGTCTGAGTAACAAGCCCCAGTATTAAAGCGAAAACATGAATCGAGCAGGCAGAGCCGGGGACGTTAAGCGCAGATAACGTTTACAAAAACGCGCTCAAAGATTAAGAAAAAAACGCATGGCGATTTGCGCTCTGACGACAGAGATTCGGGCGTTGCCCTGAGCTGTGATAAGCCAAGGCGCTCTGTCAAAATCTAGCCGCAGACGTCGAGACCCCTCAGACTCTACTCGATAACTTTTGAGCGAGCGCAAGAAATAACTCAGACGAAGAAGAGATCAAAAGCGATCAAATAGGAAAGGCGGGACCTAACTCCGTAGGGTTGATAATCTTCCATTTTTTGTGAAGTTACAGTCCCAGTAAAAAGGTACGGCATGAGACTTAGGGATAAGACAGTACTAGTTACTGGCGCTAATGGCTCTATAGGCTATCGTATTGCCCACAGGTTTTAGCCGAAGGCGCCAGTATTGTCATCGTCGGTCGTTCCCAAGACAAGCTGAACGCTACCTCAGAAAATCTCAATGCGGGATCGAGATTAGTCACTGTCGTAGGTGCGGTTATCACAGTGACCCGTTTATTGATAATCTGCTCGTTATTAGGCTCCCTACAAAGTGAGACTGACGACACCCAACGGCGTTGCCGGCTCAGATGGTCAAGTCGACTGGTCTGGTTGCCGCTCAAACCTCGCCCGCTAGTACTCTGCCGATGACGTGATGTTTATGACCGTCGTGATCGATCATATACGGGGCCAATACCATTTAGTTTCCCGGCGCCCAACAACACTCACTATCTAACGTATCCAACGATCGAAATAAAATGGCATATGGATCCAGATAGGACGAACAAATGCCAGATCCCATGAGCATGACGAAGCTTGGTCCGGCTATCGAGTACATAAAAAATAATGCCGACCGTGTACGCTATGCCACCCGCCGTTAACCAGACTAAACCAGCAGTGGGAAGCGTTGCCTCAAGATCTGAATAGCTGAGTGCACAAAGCCAGCCCATTACGAGATAAATCAAAATCTGCAGCCATTCAATACGATTGCGAACCAAAATATCCAGCAGCAAACCGACAACAGCCATAAGCCATATCAGCGACAGTATGAATGCACCATTACGATCATGAAGCGACACCAGCATATAGGGCGTATAGGTTCCTGCGATTAACAAGTAAATCGACACGTGATCAAGTTTCTGGAAGAGCTTTTTTAATTTCGGCGGGTGAAAGCTGTGATACAGCGTGGACATCGTATACAGGAGGACCAAAGTAAAACCAAAGACGACAAAGCCAACCAGTAGCGCTGTGTTCTGTTGCTCAATACCAATAGTCATTAAGGAGCCAAAGCCGACCAAGGCCAGAATTGCGCCGACTAAATGCGTAATACTATTAAGTTTTTCACCATTGTACATATTCTAATTAGACCCAAATCTTCTATGTCGTCGCCACTCTTTATGCGTACCACGTTGCAATATTTCATAGGCATATTCTACGTCAGATACTTTAGACTGGCGGGAAGCGGTGTTTGCCGAATACGCCGATCGCTGCTCAGGCTCCTTGCCTATGTCCCTGAATTTGTAGAACTGCAGTTACGCTATAGAGCGTTTGAAGCCAGGTGCCTTGGAACTATAGTCCATGACTGGATTATAAGGCCACCGCACTAGAGCGGGCGTTAGCGTGGATGACCAGCGCGGCTGCTGCTGGCTAGTGAGCGTCCTATCGCTTGCCGCCATCAGCGATGGCGTAAAGCTGCTGACGCAACGACTCTTAAGCAAGCATCTCGAGCCAGCAGATAAATTCGGAGCAAAGGTTACCAAAACGATTCTTTAAATCAAGCACTATCTTAGGTGTCAGGTTATGTGCAGACATTAAGGGGGATGTGCGTGCACATGACGCCTTTGCGATGGTTGAGCGAACCCCTTAGGACCGCTGGACGTGCTGGCTCTGACTACACCACGCCTATTCTCAACGAACTGATGTCGTTCCACAACTTCACTAAACAATTAACGCCGTATCTCACACAATCCTTGGTTTCGTTGTAGATGACGATTGCTCCTATGCGTTGTGAATCCCGGAAAAAATCGCATTCGGGCGCAGGATTCTTTCACCAGACCGTCACACTACCAAACAGTCGCAATCAGATTTTTCAGATTGAGTACTGTCGGGAATAGTAGATGTATACTCTCGTTTTCTGAACAATTACGGCAATCTACCCAGCGTGAGCTGACCACCGTGAACACTGACGGCCGCGGCATACACCGGTGTCCGCACATTGCAAAAAAAAGCTTCCGTGAATATAATTACAGATAAATTTGGACTAGCAACTAACATCGATACGAGAACGTCATGTTATATATACTGCCTTACCTAATAAAATGTTAAATCTTGCTCTTTGTCAGATTGATGTCAATAAGGATAAAGCGATCACGTTCGCTAGTATTAGAAGGGCGATTGCGGAAGCCGTTACAACACCCCATAACGCAACTCTGATTATGCTCCCTGAGTGTCTAAACAGTCCCTACAATATAAATAATTTCGCGCAATTTGCAGAACCTGTGCCGACATTAGGGGATGACGTGGACCCCATTAGTTCCCCTAGCCTTGCTCTGTTTTCAGAGTTGGCCAAAGACCATGGTGTCTATTTAATCGCCGGTACCATTATTGAATATGACGAAGGTAAATTATTTAACACCTGCACTGTGTGGTCACCTAATGGCACGTTGATTGCTATACACCGCAAAACACACCTATTTAGCGTCAGCATCCCCGCCACAGATACAGTGCCTGCGATGAATTTCCATGAAGAGGAAGTCCTCAGCCCGGGAGAAGATATTACGACATTTCATATTCCGGGGTTTGGAAGTGTCGGGTTGGGAATTTGTTTTGCAATGCGTTTTCATAAACTTGCAACCGCGACCTGTGCCGCAGCCGACGATGTCAAACTGCTGGCTTATCCTGCCGCCTTTTCGACTACCACTTTAGCCTATTTTCACCCCATCCAAAGAGGTCGCGCGATAGATCATCAAGTGTTTGTAGCGGCATGTTCTCCTGCCAGAGATGAAACTGAGGGTGTTTATCACGCTTGTGCCGAGTCGTCGATTTTTGCGCCAAACGGACAGCTAATTGCTAAGGCGGGGATCAAGTCTGAGGTCGTGTCGGCAACGTTGAACTTGGCAGAGATAGCGAAGGAAAATGCGTGTATACCTCTGCTCGATAGGGACGAGGCGTTTTATTCATAACGACTCTTATGATGAACTGTGAAACGGTTGCATGGCTTTGCATTCACCACTGCCACTGCGACGCAAAGAATATGGATTCAGATTTATTGTTAGCTACGAAGCACCGTCTTTCTCTTTTTTGAACTCTTTTTGTTTCTCAAGACTCACTCTATCTTTTAAGCTCATGATATAAGCAGATCCAGACAAAACTAAAATAGCGCCAGCCTCAACCAGTAAATCCAGCGCCTCCATATTCTTACTTTGCATAATAATTAGTCGGCAAAGAGCCGTTATTGCAATAATTATGGGGAGCGTCACTGGAATTCGATTTGTGCTATAAAAAGCACCCACCATCCCTATTATCTCAACATATATGAAAAGCATAAATAGATCCGCCAAAAGAATCTCTTTTGCTTCATACATTCCAAACAAGTACTGAGCTGATGCGATGCACGTTGCTATACCGATAACGGCAAGCAGAGCTTTTTCGCTCGTCACTGTTGTCCAGTGCAGACCTTTCTTTATTTCGGGTAACTCAAATTTCATCCGGTTACACTACCACAGCTACTTCCTAGAAATATTGTTTATTGTTGGGCATATTGAGTGACGTGGCTCCATATTCCATTGCCACCCGACACTAATACCGCTCTGGACGATGCTAAACAACATTCCACTACTGCAAAGGGGAAAGATGAATGAAGAACTGTGTCGCATCCGTTAAAGAACACATTGGCAGAGTAGTAGCAGGGACGGGAGTGGTGTGTGTCACAGCCGTCATGGCGTTTGCACTCACCCACGCAGCCAAAGCTGGCGATTGGTCTCCCGCGCAAATCGCCAAATACAGGACCGCGGCCCAAACAGGTGACGCTGACGCTCAATGGATGCTGGGCTATGCATATGCTTACGGCAAAGGTGTGCCTAAGGATGATGCACAGGCGGTAAAGTGGTACCACAGGGCCGTCCAGCAGGATTATGCCAAAGCTCAAAACAATCTAGGCGCTATGTACGCCAGTGGTGACGGTGTGCCTGAGGATGATTCCACTGCTGTGAAATGGTACACGAAGGCCGCAGAGCAAGGGGACGCACTAGGGCAGTACAACCTTGGGACGATGTATGCCAACGGTGAAGGTGTGCCTAAGGATAACGTGCGGGCTTATCTGTGGTTTAACCTAGCAGCAACTCAAGGACATGCGGGTGCGAAGGAAAATAAAAACAGGCTTGAAGAAGACATGACACCTGCTGACACATCAAGAGCACAGACATTAAGTCGCAAGTGTTTGGAAAAAAGCTACAAGGACTGTGGTTAGGCCACACTGACTCTCAGTCCAACCCTTATTAGGCAAAGATATTAGCGGTCTAAAGGGGCCAATCTAGGGTGAGATTATTCCTAGGAGTTACATGGATATTGGGTGCACTTTAACAAACGCTATCAAGCTCTACCGTTCCCTCGTGCCTCTAAAAGAGGAAGTGACAGGCTTTTAAATGACTGAAAACCAGTTGCTCACCAAGCGGTCCGCTTACACGGCTTGATTATTTATGTCTAGCAATGTCAGCCGGTTACGTTGTGATACCACAAATCTGACTACTGCGGGCTCGAGGACCGCTCGCTGCCGCATTGCCAGCATGTATCAAATGTTGCTGGACTGTCACTGGCGCATTGAGCGCACCGCCAGTCTGGGCCCTCAACGGCTCGCTGTGACGCTTCAACGATTGAGGAGGCTCTCTCGAACTCTCTATCATTGACGACCCAGACCTCGGGCCAGGCATTGATTGGCGCTAATTCACCCAGGGCGCCAGAGGCATATTCGTTCCGCAATACACACTCAATCTCAGCCTGCTCTATGAGGCTGCGGGCCTGCACGAGCACAGCAATATTGGGGTGGGTATACACAAGCTTCATGTCAATTGCCCTTCTAGTGTCTATCGTTGGCCTTTACGCCCGCTATAGGGGCCATGATCTGACGAGCGCCCGATCAACACTGTAAAGTAGCGCGCATAGATTACTTTAACGGATAACCTTACAGACTAAAGGACATCGTTATTAGTGTCTGTTTCACAGCAGATAAGAAGTCGGATTCTCGGGGCATACACCCGGGCCACATTCTATAAATGCAGAGATAGCATTACCCAATGTCATCACAAGCGTGATGCCAATCGCTAATTTACAGAACCACTGTTGATATTTAAAAGATATATACGAACCCTTTGAGTACTGGACACTAAACGCGCTGATCACGGCTGTGCCAAATATCACCAAAGAAAAGACAAGGAATGCCCACGTGTAGTAGTGGTAACCAAGAAAGGGCGCGCCGTAAGGTGGCGTGCCAGGAATGATATGCAGCAATACTTGCCGCATGGCAATGGCAGCGCCCAGAAAAGCGCTAATGAGGATGATGGAATAGTGGAGCGGCTTAGGGCCATAAGTAAGATTGAGTAGCAACCCATACAGCACAGCGACAAAAGCGACCCGCTGCAGCAAACACAGGGGACAGGGTAGCTCACCGCCGACGAATTGCCCATAAAAGGCGTTACCCAACACCGCACTGACGAGGATGAGCCCAATGGCGTTGAGTAACCTGAAATTATCAATATGCATAAAGACCCCTCCGCTAGAGCAATATATCCAGACTATCAGTCACGTGGTAATTGAACCAATATACGGTCAAAATCAGCGCGACGCTAAAAGTAGCCAGTGACAATATCCGCTTATTAAGCAGGGTGGATATCATGGCGATCGAAAATAGAAAAAATAATAGACTTATCATGATGCAATCCCTGCGATTCACATGGGTTTGGCGTGTGCCAACGTTGTTATATTATCAAATATAGACCAACGTCGCCTGCTCTGCTAGCGTTGATGTTGAAACAGTGCGGTTAGATACTACCGGTGACGCGGCGAAAATAGCGTCCTTATCCGCGGCGACTATCGCATCGATGAATGACGCTTTCCCGCAACCTCCGAAAATACGGAAGGTCTCGGGCTATCAATTGCTGCCGCCCCCCCCTGTAATCCGCTAAAAGGAACTACATGAGTACTGAACGCGCATCTTTAGGAGGTTTAGTGCGCGGGACTATGCGAAACGGTTTCCCTCGTCCATATAACCTATTATCGCCGCAACGCTTCTGCCCTGCGCTCTGACTTCTCCCATACTCTGATATAACCCTCTGCGGATTTAAACAGCGGCTCCAGATCCGTGTCAGTCGCACCGTCGGCCCTGACCTCCTGAATCAATTCGGCTACCTGCCCCAGAGTCGTCATGCCCTGTGTATTAAAGTCCATCATCCGCTCGCCCACCCAGGGCTGTTCTAGCGTAATATCCCCAGCATAGGACTTGAAGGGATAAGTAATACCCTCATCAGTTTGCGGATCGGCACATCCTGCATTGTCGCCAAATCGGGGGCCAGCCGCACCCGCAAAGCCATTTAAGTCAAAACCAAAACCCTCTGCGGGGAAAGCCCCCATGTCCTTCATCAACTGAATACGGCTTTGAAAGCCATCATCCATGCTGCCAGGACTCTCTGCAGACCGGCAACGACCGAAATTAGATTTTGACATGCCGCCTAACTTATACAACTTGCCATTGTTATTACGGCCATGCGTACCCATTGCGGGATAATCATTCGCCTCTAATAATTCGTAGGCGCGCTGATAACTCAGTCTTGGCAGATGATCGACTTCGATAATGATACCGCGCTTCATCATTTCCACAATCAAAAACTCGCCGAGCTTGGTCAGACCGTGCTTCTGACAGTATTCGCCGCTCAGTGGCGCCTCGGTGAGCAAAGCAGCATAAGGTAACAAACGACCAACAGGATCATTCTCGAAGTCACTCATATCCACCGGCGGTGGCGAGTCATAGACATCACGAGCCTGATTGAGCCCAGGGAACGCCAGCCCACCCTTGTCAAATCCACCCGGGAACGCGAGCAATTCGGCGGGACACTCTATGTAGCTATTGTAATGCCCTGTATGCCCAAAGTTGCCGATATCGATAATCCCACGGTGGCCATCACCGGAGGAAAATCCGTTGTCGTATTTATGTGACGGAAACAGCACACGCACGCCCTTTTCGTAATATTCGTCAAGTTTAGCGCTCACATCGGACTCGGTACACTTATCGAAGCCCGCGGGCGGCACGAGGAAACAGTCAAAAAGAACAGAGGTCTCTATCCCAAGCACCACGGCTAGATTACCCGCTTTAATTTCAGCGCGCGCCTCTTCGGGGCTGAATACAATACGGAACCAACCTTTCTCAGGGCCACCTGCAAGCGCATCGATGTAACGCTCCATTTGGTAGGTGGCGTTGATAATCTCATCAACATTGACCATGTCGTTACACGCATGGCGTTTCGTCTGGGCCCCAGCGCCGACGGCCAGCTGGCATAAAAATTCGTTAGTGGTCGCGTGTTGCACCAGCAAGCGCAGGCCTGACAAATAGGCACGTTGCAGCCACGTGTAATACTGTACCTGATGGGTAGAGCTGGATGCGGCATTCGGCCAGTCAGTGAATATTGGATACCCTTCGGTATTATGATTTTTCTCCGGAAGCAGACCCGTAATCAGAGCAGTGAAAACTGCGTCAACCTTGCCTGCGGAGAATCCCGCACCGATAAAATCCTTGCGCCCATCCGCACCATGCGACAAGTCGCAATCATGCAGCGCATGCTCTACGCCCAGTGGATGAAAAGGCGCACCGTGAAAAACACCACCGCCGCCAAAGGCAAGATTGGTAAATAAATGAGAGTGTGTGTCGACAAATCCAAAGACGGAACCATCCTCGAATTCTGTGACAGAGATATCTCCCGTTGCATCGAGCGAAAGCTCGGGGAAAACGGCGCAATCATTGGCCTCAAAAAACGTCAGCTTGGCCGCATCGGCCTCCTCTACCATTGACCCATTCCGGCCTATGTAGGTCCCTGATTTAATATGCAGTAGCAGGAAACGTTCATTCGTTGCCGCCCGCAACTGCCACTCTCCCTCGGACTGCATGTCGCGCTCGACCACAACTTTGCCATCAACTTCAGTCATATCAAATGCGAGCGACATTTGACGCTGAAGCGTCAGACCATCTGAGACGAGATACCCTTTATCTTGATCGTATAGAAGATATTTTCCCAAATCCGAAGGTCGTAACAAATAGACATCCTGTGCACCATCACCAACCAAGTGAATCTGCGCTCCTGATGCGTTAGCTGCTAGATAATCCGAACCCGAATCCGTTGAGATTGCGAAGCACCCGTTTGCCACAGAAAAAACCGCACTTTCATTGGCCGGCGCCACTGCGACGCTGCTATTTCCATTGTCATTACTATCACTACAGCCAATCAATATCAGCGCCAGCAATCCGATTCGCGCCCAGTTAAAAAAAATACGCATGCTTTTCCTACTCATAGTTGTCTGTTGACGTTTCACCACACTCTACATGCTAGTTGAAAACCCCTCTGCGCGGCAAGTCATAGCGCGGCAAAGCCAGTTACGTTTCACTTAGACACCAACGTAACGCTGACGTTCACCTAAAACTGTCGCTTTATAGACTTCATTAATTCAGACCCGATATACAGCGGGGTGTATTGACGGGAATTGTAATATACGTATGCTGCATATTGACAAGAGGATTCGAGGGAGATTAGAAAAATGCAGCAGCTATCTGGGCAGGATGCCATGTTTTTGCACGCCGAGCTGGACGGCTTGCCGCAACACATTGGGTTAGTCAACATCTATGACCAATCGACGGCGCCCAGCGGTAAAGTACGATTTAAACAGATATTGAATATGCTAGAAAGCCGTGCGCATCTATCGCCTATTTTCCGCCGTAAACTGGCTTTTGTGCCTTACAATCTCGGCCGGCCATACTGGATAGAAGACCCAGACTTTGACATGGAATACCATGTGCGCCATATCGCTTTACCTAAACCCGGAGACTGGCGCCAGCTGTGCATTTTGACTGCCCGCATTCACTCGCAGCCACTGCGGCGCGACAAACCCATGTGGGAAATCTATGTCATCGAAGGGCTCAATAACATCAAGGGCTATCCTCCTGGGTGTTTTGCACTCCTGATGAAGGTGCATCACTGTGCGATGGACGGCGCCACTGGCACCCAGTTTATGAATATCGTCCACGATCTCACCCCCGAGACTAGAGACGTGGGTGAAGCCCCGCCGTGGATTGTCGAAAGACTACCCACTCCAAAAATGCTAGGGCGCGCTTACATCGACGCCTGGCGCAAACCGGGCCAAGTCTTTGACATGCTAAAAGAGACAATACCCACGTTGCGGCGTTTGCGTGCCGGCAGACAAGAACAACATTTTCATAATCTTGAGGATAAGCCAAAGACCCGTTTCCAAGGCAGGATTTCGCGACACCGCGTGGTCGGCGCAAGTAAGTTCGATTTTGAAGTGGTGCGCGCCATAAAGAATACGCATCCAGGCGCGACCATTAATGATGTGATGTTAACCATCGTTGCCGGCGGCATGCGTCAATATCTCGAGAGCAAGGGCGAGCTGCCCACACAAACCCTCGTTACCGGCTGTCCAATCGATGTGCGCTCTGCAGAGGAACGCGCCGCCGGCGGTAACATGGTGGGTTTTATGAATGTCGCTTTGCGCACAGATATTGCTGACTCCAGCGCTAGACTAACAGCGGTGCACGAGGAGGCTCTCTCTGCAAAGGCCTATGCCGAGGCACTGGGGCCGCGCTTTGCTGTCGATCTGACAGACGTGATGCCCGGAAACGTACTGTCGCTCGCGATACGCACCGCCAGTGCCACCGGTTTGGCCGAGGCCGGCACGGTGTTCAACACCATTGTGACCAACGTACCTGGGCCGCCAATGCAGCTCTACATGTGCGGTGCCGCGCTAATTGATTCTATCAGTCTGGGCCCACTACTGCCCAATGTCGGCCTGTTCCATATTGTGTACAGTTCCGTGCAGGACAAAAAGGGAATCATCAGCATCTCATTTACCGCGTGCCGCGACATGTTGCCAGACCCCGCTTTTTACGCGAGCTGCTTGAAATCCTCATTCGAAGACTTATGCAAAAGCGCGCTTCCAGTCAAAACGAAACGCAGTAAATCCGCCCGAAAATAAGATGCGTGTGAGGCTCAGACGAGCCAACGCTGCATCAACTGATGCACGTTGACTCGGGCCTTTAACCGGCTAGCCAGCATAAACATACCCCCCACTTTGCGATGAAAATACACCGCAGCGGAGGGTGGTACCTGCCATGAATCTCTAAAGCTGGCGACCTCCCCTCCTAACTTTGATATGTTCTGCGCCATATCAGAGCGGGCGAAATCATAATCTATATCCAGCCGCAGAGGCTCTAAGGCCAGCGTAAGAAACTGCAACACCATGTCCTGATAATCACTTCCATCTTCCCCCATAGAATATCCAAGGCGTTCAGACGCCACCACTAATTTAGCTTTATCACCGGCGATGGCAGCACGCGCCAGTCTCTTGTAGTCCTTAACAAAGCTCGCCTTGAAGCGCCGAGTCGCACCGAAATCAAGCAGAACAATTTCACCTGTGTCGTGTTTATACTGATAGTTGGAGAAATTGGGGTCGGTCTGCACCATCCTAAGCTCAAAGAATTCCAGTAACATTAATTGGATCAGGGCAGTCATTACTCGGTCACGCTCCGCCTGCGGCAGATCGATCACGCTCTCGATCGGGCTGCCACTCACATAGGTCATGGCCAGCACATTACGGTGCGTCAACTCCGGCAACACCTGAGGCACCACAAAGCGCTCATCTGCATGCAGCAATTGACCAAAGGACTCGAGAAACTCAGCTTCCTTCAGGTAGTTTGTCTCATCCTTGAGTTGCACCTTGGCGTCGTCTAAAAGCGGTCGTATATCGATATCAGCAGGCAACAGGCCCGACAGCTTCAACAGGCTAGCGATGTTATCAACATCACTGTCGATACTATCTGCGACGCCCGGATACTGCACTTTTAATACGATGTCACGACCGTCAGGAGAAAGGGTTCTATGCACCTGCCCAATCGAAGCAGCTGCCAGCGGTTTCATGTCAAAATCGTAGAACAGCGATTCCCAATCTGGGCCATAGGCGTCACACATCGCGCGCTGCAATTGCTGCGGTGGCATGTGCCGTGCATTATCTCGAAGGCGAGCCAAAATATCAGCGAGTTCACGCGGCAGGAACTCACCCGTGTCCATGGAGAGGATTTGTCCCACCTTCATCGCAGCACCGCGCATGGTCGACAGCTGATCCGCAACACGCCGCGCATTAGCCGGAGTCAACAGCATATCTTTAGCTTTAGGTCGTTTTCCAGCGCTCAGTTGGCGGCCGCCCTCGGCCAACATTCCGCCGGCAACACCGCCAACCATGCGGGCCATTCGCCCAAAACGACTCACTCTCGACGTGGGGATAGCCCGAGAGTTGTCGTCCTTATCTTTTTCATTTCGTGGCATTTCGATCCTTTATCTTCCAACGATGGATGTGTAATTGCACCATATCGTGAGCGTTAAACTCGGCATCCAGTGCCGCTATAAAATTAAATAATCCGGTCAGTTTGCGAGCAATCAGAGCAAAATCTCTCGAGGGCGTGGCAAAGTGTCGACTGGTGGTCGCCATCGCAGCTTTCTTGGCTGCTCGCCGCAATAATTGAGATTTTCCCCAACAATACTCGCCGTTGGCATTAAGGTACTCAGCGGGCAATTGCTCCGGCGAGCGCAATGGCTCTAGTAAGTGCATGCAGAAGTCGGCAAAAATTTTGCGCCCATCCTCATCCGTTTCTTTCTGTAAACAACCCAGTCCAATCAGGCCTTCAACCAAGCGAGGGAAATCTTGCTGCTGACCTGCTTCAATTGTCTGGCGAAGGTTGCAAAGGAAATATTCAGAACAGTGCAGCACAGAACCAAAATCGATCAGCACAAGCTCATCATCCGCTATCTTCTTACGGCGATCATCTAGACGCAGGAGATAGTTACCAAAATTAGGGTCTGTTTGCAGCATTCCCCATTCATAGAGCTCATAAAAGAATAGTTCGAGCATACCTTTGGCCAAGGCATTACGCCTGAGAAGCGATAGCCCAGCCACATCTGGATCAACCACCGAGACGCCCTCGATATACTCCATGGCCAGCACCGTATCAGTGCAGTAAGTAAGGTGGAGCTGCGGTACGTGATAACGGGCAGAGGCGTCGCGCACGCTTGCAACCAGCTCGCTCATTTTTAGTGTTGAGTCAGCCTCACGTCGGTAATCAATCTCACTGTGCAGGTGGTCGCGCATGGATTCGAGCCAGTCATCCAACTCGCGCCCCGACGTCACCCAACGCGCCAGTACCAACATACGCACGACCACGTCAAAGTCAGCATCGATGACCTGCGCCAGCCCAGGATACTGTAATTTCAGGCAAATCCAGTCACCACTAGAGCGCACTCTGGCCAAATGCACCTGAGCCAATGAGGCCGCTGCAATCGCCACTGGATCAATGTCTAACTCTTGGTAGCGCTCACCCAGACTGGCTCGGACAGACGACTCAAGTGCATCCCAGTGCAGAGGCTCGGTCTGATCAGAAAGGTCACGTAGCGCTGTCACCAGCACCCGGGGAAGAAACTGCTCTCCGAACAGCGCAAGCATCTGACCAATTTTTATATAGGTGCCCTTGAGTTTGCCCAACTCACGCACAAACTGCCTCGCCTCGCGGCGCGCGAACTCAGAATCAGTAGCATCGGGGCCGCGACCCAGCACCCGCTGCATGACACGGTCTGCGGCCAGCGCGCCACCCGCACGCATTCCAGCGAATGAGGCAGACAGTGTGCGAGGAAAAATATTGGCTTTAAAACCGCGCTGCTTTTTTACCATGACAGAAACTAGATAAAGATTTTGGGACGACAACTAAGTATATACGATTGTCCTGCTCGTCTGCAGCGAGAGCAGCGATTACTCACCGCAATAAGCGCCGCTATTATTTAGTCCAGCAAGAGCCTAGCAAGCTGCTTACGATGGTGCTGAACATCCCCAAACTGCTGCTGACTCCACTGGGCGCGGCGAATATAGAGCTGGGCGTCACAGTCGTAAGTAAATCCCATGCCGCCATGAAACTGCACAGCTCGGTCTCCCGCGTATAGTAGCGTCTGGCATGCTTGAGCCTTCGCCATGCGACAGGCGATCTCTGCATCGGTATCAAGGGCATCATCGCAGACGAGCGTGGCGGCATGGTAAATAAATGAGCGTGCTGAGTCGACCTGAGTGAGTATGTCCACGGTCGGATGCTTCAACGCCTGATAAGAACCAATCAGCTTGCCAAACTGTTTGCGCGTCTTAAGGTAGTCCACCGTGGTGTCCAGACAAGCGGCTGCACTGCCCGTCGCTTCGGCTGCGACCAGTAGAGCACCCAACAGGCGAACATCTCGCAGTGCAGCAGCGACGGCAGGGGCCGCAATAATATTGTTGTCATCGACGGTTATACCGCTGAAATCGACATTGGCCGCACGCTTAGTCTGGTCGATGAGCGTATTGGGACTCAGTGACCCTGCACCCAGTTGATCCGCGCGCACAATTGCCAGGGCAGCACTGCCCTTAAACGACACTGACACGACAAAAACACTGGCAACTGATGCGTCTGGCACGCATTTTTTAAGCCCACGCAGGACGCGCTCATCGTCCAGTACGAGCCCTATGCCGTCGTCACCCCAGTCACCATTATCTAACAGCGCCAACGTTGCTGTGACACCGCTGGCAATATCAGGTAACAGCCGCTCAGCCTGATCGGTGGCAGCGGTGCGCAGCAATAGCTGTCCGGCTAATGCGTTACTGATCAAAGGAGTACCCAACATCGCGCGGCCCATAGCCTCGACGACTGGAACCAAGGCACCCACGCCCAATCCGGAGCCACCGCAGGATTCAGGCAACGCAATCCCAGCCCAGCCCAGCGACACCATTTCATGCCAGAGCGCTTGATCAAAGCCGCAATCAGACTCCAACTGCGCCCGCACTGCCGTAATCGGGGATTTATCGCGACAAAATTCTCTTGCTACATCCAGTAACATAGCCTGTTCTTCGGTGAAACTCAGAGTCGTATTTCCAATAAGAGACATAGTCATTCCCTACTTCGGCAAGCCGAGTACATGTTCCGCAATAATATTGGCCTGCACCTGGCTAGTACCGCCACCAATCGTGGCAGAAAAGCTGTTCAAATAGGCGCGCTGCCAAAAACCTCCCTGGCGTGCATCATCATCGCCGACATACAGGGCACCCTCAGCACCCTGTAAGTTGATCGCCAGTTGGCGCATGCGGCGAGTCATTTCCGTACCCCGCAATTTGTGCGACAGCGGCAAAGAGCCCGGGTAATCAGTCGTCAAATGTCCAATATGAGAACGTCGATCGCCTAAAAATAGTGCCTTTTCCTCCATGATCGCTTGTACCACCTGATCACGCACCACAGGATCTTCGAGTACCGGTGCTCCGTCTCGCCTGACGCCATCGAGCTGGTGAATCATGTCATCGACCGTAATTCGCACCATAGACTGCCCACCGGCGGCACCGGCCTCAGCCCCGCGCTCATACTGCAGAGTCTGCATCGCAATCTTCCAGCCCTGCCCCTCCTCACCCATTATGCTATCGGCGGGAATGCGCGCATCCGTAAAAAAGGTTTCTGTGAAGCCAAATTCGCCAGTGAGCTTGCGGATGGGACGCGTGTCAATGCCAGGCACATGCATGGGTGAAAGGAAGAAGGACAGCCCGTCATATTTGCGGGGTGCCTCTGGATTGGTGCGTGCCAGCAGAATCATATACTTGGCGAAGTTACCCATGGTGGTCCAGATCTTTTGGCCATTGAGGACATACTCATTACCATCGCGCACAGCCCGAGTCTGAGCGTTACCTAGATCTGACCCGTGATCAGGCTCAGAGAAACCCTGGCACCAGACATCTTCCGCATTGAGGATGCCTTTTAAATACTTCGATTTTTGCTGCTCGCTGCCGATATGATTGATTAGAGGCCCGGCCCATCCCAACCCAATCACATTAAAACAAATCGGAACAGCGAGGCGACGCATTTCCTTGTCAGCAATGCTCTGATAGACGGCGTCCATGCCGCAACCACCGTATTCTTTCGGCCAAGCCATGCCGAGATAACCTGCAGACCAAATCTTATGCTGCCAGTTCCGCAGAAATTCCAGCTGTCGCTCGTCCCCCACCTCCATAAAGGTCTGGGGCAGAAGAAAGCCAGGGTCAGCGGGCTTGTTGTCTTGCATCCAGGCTGCCACTTCAACCCGAAACTCCTTCAGTTCCTGCTTACTAGCGCTCATTTATTTTCACTCCATACCGGGGAGCGATAAAGGCTCACCCTGTTCATCAGCCCGCTTAAAGCCCGGACGGTCCATTAGTCGTTGCAGATAGGCCGCGGTCTGCGGCTTGTATTGCCCATCGAGCTTCAGGGCCCGACCGAGATACAAAGCATAACCAATCGCGATATCGGCGATAGTAAAGCGGTTGTCCACCAAGTATTCATGAGACTCAAGGTGACGGTCCAGACGCCGCAGCCGCGAGATATACCACTTGCTGTAATCATCGGCCACTGCCTGCTTCTCGGGCGTAGGCTCCAAGAAATAGTAGCGCATGGCAATCGTCTGAGGAAACGTCAGTGTGGCGTCAGAATGATGCAGCCAGTTCAAGTAAGCGCCATACTCAGGGTGCGAAGCCTGAAGACCAAAATCATAGCGCTGATAACGATCCACCAGATACTGGCAAATGCCCGCGGACTCAGTCATTACAGTGTCACCGTCTACGAAGTAAGGCACGGTCCCAAGGCTATTGACTTTGAGGTACTCTCGCTGAAACATGCGCGGGGGAAAAGGGAGTATTTCAACCTCATACTCCAGCGCCATCTCCTCCAATGCCCACAAAGGACGCAGTGAACGCGCACCGCTGCAATGCCATAATTTCATATCTATAACCCGTATTGACGCGCGGCCAAATCGCGCATGATTTCCTCAGAACCGCCGCCGATGGCATTAACCCGAACCTCGCGGTAAATGCGCTCCACCCGACTGCCGCGCATATACCCAATGCCCCCCAGAATCTGCATCGCTTCGCGGGCACAGAACTCCATGGTTTCACTAGCCTGCACCTTCAGCAACGCAATATCGCCAGGGTTCGCGTTGCCCGCCTCGAGCGATTCGAAGCATATACGGATATAGGCCTGAGTCGCGTTCAGTTTTTGTTTCATCTGGGCGATTTTATGCCGAATTACCTGGTGATCCGCCAGTCGCTTACCGAAAGTCTTGCGCTCGCGCGCCCACTCTGCGGCCTCTTCAAGACACACACGACCCGACGCTTCCATAGAAGCCGCCATCGCCATACGTTCACCATTAAAATTAGTCATGATGACAAGAAAGCCCTGATTTTCCTCACCAATAAGATTCTCTACCGGCACACGGACGTTATCGAAGTAAAGGGTGGCGGTATCGGAAGCCCACCAGCCCTGCTTTTTATCCAGCTGCGTGCGACTGAAACCTTCCGCATCAGTCGGTATCAAAAGCATCGAGACACCCCTTGCTCCCTCTCCACCCGTGCGCACCGCAGTAGACACCCAGTTTGCGCGCATACCGCCGGTGATATAGGTCTTGGAACCATTCACGATGTAGTGATCCCCGTCACGCACAGCAGTCGTTGCTAACTGCGCCACATCAGAGCCGCCGCCCGGCTCAGTGATGCCTAGGGCAATATGCTTTTCACCCGCTAGCACTGGGGGCGCCACCATCTCCTTTAATGCTTGTGAGCCCCAGTTAATGACGGGAGGCAGACCAATACCGTGCACCATCAAACTAGCGGGGATACCGCCCACACCAATACGTGACAATTCCTCATTGGCAATCCACATATGCCATGAATCGATACCCTCCTTCACGCCACCGAACTCTTCTGAATAGCCCAGACCGAGGAGGCCTACGGCCGCGGCCTTCGGCCATAGCTCGATAGGGATATGGCAGGCCTCATCCCAGTCCTCGGCATAAGGCATAATCTCAGTATCGATAAACTTGCGCAGCTGCCTGCGCCATTCATGATGCTCTTCGCGCAGGTTGGGGTTATCCAGACGGGCGCTATCGAAGTCTAGTGACATAACTTGGTCTCGCAGTAAATTAAGCCTTTAGAAGGCTTAATAATAATAGAGTGCGCTGTTAAGTGCATGCGTTACTGCGCCATTGATTTGGGCATAGGTGACAGACAACGTCGCTGAGATAATGGCCATGATGCTATGCCGCCACTCCACACATTGAAAACGCTAAAAAAAGTCGCGCTTTAGTACTTTAATCGCCAGGCTTCATACCCGCCGTCCATGCTGTAAACGTCCTCAAAGCCTTGGTTAAAAAAATAATCCGCCGCACCTTGGCTAGAATTTCCATGATAACAGTAGACAAGCAGCGGCTGATCTCTATCCGCTGCTGCTAAAAACTCATACATGCTGTCTTGCTGAATATTGATGGCGTTTTCGATATTGCCCGCAAGATAGGTGCCTGCATCTCTTACATCCGCAATAGTGACACTGCCTTTGTCTATTAGCGCCTTAGCTTCGTCGATCGATATACACTTAAAGGTCATATTTTTCTCCGCAATTAGGACGTGAGCACACTCGAACAACAGGGACGTTACTGACTAAATCCAGCGCCTGACGCGCCCACAATAGGTGGCAAATTGTTCGGGGAAAATGTCCCGCAGCATCGCCTCCTCTGGCCGAATAAAACGCCACTCAATAATAATAGCGAATAGCGGGGGCACTAACAGCGCTAGGCTGGCGCCAACGGTCACTGCGCACCCCAATAAAACTAAGGACATACCCAGATACATGGGGTTGCGCGTGTAACGATAAATTCCACCGGTCACCAGTGCGGAGACATCACGGAACGGTATGAGACCTGTTTTGGCGCGGCTAAACAAGCCTCCGGCGCTGACCAACAACCACAGCCCAACAATCATGAATACGCCACCCAACACCTGCCCCGCAAAACTGGTGAAGCGTGGCCCCGCAAAATATTCATTACAGGCAAAAATCGTCGTAAGCCCCAATAGCAACCAAACCGGCGGGTAAATAGTCCGTTTGACCATATCAATCTTCCTCAACATTAATGCGTGGCGACGTGAATACCAGCAGGCTCCACGCTGCCAATCGCATACGCAAGGACCAGCCCTAAAAGAAAAGCCAGGGTCAGCTTGGTCCGGTCATGGCTATGAAAGTGCACCTCAGGTAACAAGTCACTTAACGCTATACAGATGAACGCACCGGCGGAAAAAGCCAGCGCTGCCGCCACTAAGTAATTGCGGCTATCCACCACAGCATCTGCGCCGAAGAAAAACAACAGCGCTCCCAACGGACACATAAGCGCAAACACCAGATTCGCGCTGGTTTGTGCTCTGCGGCTCCACCCTCCCGCCGCCATCACTGTGACAATCGACATAGCATCGAGAGGCTTATGCAGGAGTATCGCAAGAAATACACCAATCCCGATTAGTCCACCTGCCGAGCTGCTGGCAAGCATCACTGCGCCAAGTGCCACACCATCGATAAGGGTGTGCACGGCCAGTCCAAGACCAAGACCGACCCAGCTTAACCCGTGGACGGGGCTCTCATGCTCACCGTGTTTATGGTGATCATGCTGCGCTAGATCTTCGTCGGTGAAATCGTGCTGGTGAAAATGAAACACGCGCAGCAGCAAGAGCATAACGACAAGCCCAATCATCAACCACCAGACCGCTATGTCGACACCATGCGAGCCTCCGACCATTGCTGCGCTATGGGGTAGTAGATGGTAAAACGCCACGCCAAGCATCAAGCCTGAGACGAGACTCATGACCAACTGGGTGCGAGTGTGGGTCATTTTAATCCAGCCAGGCAGCAGGCCGCCTATCAAAGAAAATCCCGCGATGCCCAGGCAATAGATAATGAGTAACTGAGTTGGCGACACCGGCATACTCTCTGTGACAGGTTTAGTGAGAAGCCGCGCATTATTCCACATTCGACACCACTTGTAAGTGCTATAGCCGCATGTTCCGATTTGATCGTTCAGAACCCGTCGGTCTTATACCTGACTTTATTGATCAATCAGCGCGCGCGCAAAAGACATTGACACCTAAACTAATGACCATTAGTTTAGTAGCCTCATAAGAGGAAAACAGAATGTCTATTTACGAATCGATCGAATCCACAGACTCTCGACGTCATCTGCAGCTGCGCAGTCCCGCTACGATGGAGCTCACAGGCGAGATGATTTGCGCCAATGCAGAGGATGTCGCTAACGCCATTGCTAAAGCCAGAGCGGCTCAGCCTGCCTGGGCTGCCACTACCATGAAAGAGCGCGCCGCCGTGGTCGACCGCGCATTGAAAATCGTGCTCGAGCGTCAGGACGATATCATTGACGTTGTGGTCAGAGAAACCGGTAAAGCGCGCACTGACGCCATGAGTATGGAGGTCTTCTCGGTCGCAGACCAGCTGTGCTACTACGCGAAAAATGCCGAGAAATTCCTCAAGCCGCGCAAGCGCAAGATACACGGCATTTTAGGCCTAATGAAACAACTGCGCATCCTTTACAAGCCGCTGGGTGTCGTGGGACTCATTACACCCTGGAATGGGCCTTTTGTCCTGGTCATGAATCAGGTGGCGCAGGCCATACTGGCGGGTAATGCCGTGGTTGCAAAAGGCTCCGAAGTCACTCCCTATTCTGCAAAATTGGCAGAGGAAATCTTTCTTCAGGCTGGACTCCCCGAGGGCGTACTCCAAGTCCTTCTGGGCGATGGCGAAACCGGTGCCGCTATCGTTCGCGGCGGCGTGGACAAGGTGTCCTTTACCGGCTCCGTCGCCACCGGCCGCAAGGTCGCCGAGGCTTCCGCCAGTCAATTGATCCCCTGCACACTAGAGCTAGGTGGTAACGACGCTATGATCGTATGCGGTGATGCCGATCTGGATCGTGCGGCAGACGGCGCTTGGGTAGGCTCGTGTATGAACACCGGTCATTACTGCTGCGGCACAGAGCGCATCTATGTGGTAAAGGAAGTCTATGACGAGTTCATGCGCCTAGTACTCGATAAAGGTAAGGGCCTGCGTCAGGGCTCACAACATGGCTGGGATGAAGATATTGGCGCTGTATTCTGGGACAGACAGATGACCATCATCGAAGCCCATGTGGAAGATGCCCGAGCGAAAGGTGCCAATATTTTGATGGGGGGGCGCCGTAATCCCGATCTTCCAGGTCTGTATTATGAGCCTACGGTCATTACCGGGGTCGATAATAGTATGGACATCATGCTGCTGGAGACATTTGGCCCCGTTTTATGCATTCAAAAAGTGGCTAACGAGGAGGAAGCCGTGGCGCTGGCCAATGATTCTGAGTTTGGACTCAATGGTAACGTGTGGACCAAAGACAAAGACAAGGGCTATAGGTTAGCCGCTGCCATTGACACCGGTGCCTGCAGTGTCAACGATATGGCCGTCAGCTATGGTATTCCAGCTGCACCCTTCGGTGGAAAGAAAAATTCTGGATTGGGACAGGTCAACGGCAAGAAGGGCCTCCGCGGCTATTGCCATGAAATGCCGATCGTCATCGACCGCTTCGGTGGGAAAATGCAAAATGGCTATCCCTACAGTGCCAAAAGCGCGGAGGGAATGAAGAAACTGATGAACTTCCTTTGGGTGAAGACCTCGCTGGGACGCTGGCTGAGCTAAGCCAGCTGCCTACCCATGCCGGCTGTGGTGTAAGTCGGACGGATAGCGTCTAGAGCAGAACCAGATTGTCGCGGCGGATCAACTCTTCATCGCCCTGATAACCCAGGGCGGAATCGATGTCACTTGAGGGTAAACCCATGATAAGCCGGGTTTCATCTGCGCTGTAGTTCGCCAAACCGCGGGCGATCTCACGACCCTGCGAGTCATGGCAAGACACCATATCGCCCCGCGCGAAATCGCCTTTTACGCCGCACACGCCCACCGGGAGTAAACTATCATCAGAGCCCGTCATTACTCTCACCGCGCCTTCATCTAACTCCACAATTCCTGAAGGTTGCACCATACCGGCTAGCCATCGCTTGCGGCCTTTGTGGAGGTGCTTGTCAGTCCTTAACCACGTTCCGACATTCGCACCGGCGACCACACTTGTCAGAATGTCATCCACTCTGCCCGAAGCGATAACCGTTTCCGTCCCAGAGCGAGCTGCGAGTCGCGCAGCACGCAGTTTTGTCACCATCCCACCTCGGCCTAGGCTGCCGCCTTCTCCTGCCATGTCGTCCAACCGAACGTCGTCTACATCGCACGACTCGACCAGCTCTGCCGAAGGATTACGGCGAGGATCCTCCTCATAAAAACCTTCCTGATCGGTTAGCAAGACCAGCACATCAGCATCGATAAGGTTGGCCACCAGAGCTGCTAACGTATCGTTATCTCCAAAACGAATTTCCTCTGTTACCACGGTGTCATTTTCATTGACGATGGGCACCACCCCTAAGTTTAGTAGCGTCTGGAGGGTACGGCGTGCATTGAGATAGCGGTCTCGTGCGACCACATCGTCGTGTACCAATAATATTTGCGCAGTGGCAATACCGTAGCGCTTGAAGGCTGTTTCATAGCTTTGTATTAGCGCCGACTGTCCCACCGCAGCCGCCGCCTGAAGCTCGTGTATTAGCTGTGGGCGCGCATCCCACCCTAGGCGCACAATGCCCGCCGCCACCGCGCCGCTGGACACCAAGACCACCTCACAATCTGCCTCACGCAGTTGCGCCAACTGTTTCACCAATGCCGAAATGACATCAACATCAAGACCACGGCCATCATCGGTGAGCAGTGCACTGCCCACTTTGACAACCCAGCGTCTCGCGCTGGCAATTTCTGCTCGTTCAGTCATTGGCAATCCTATGGATGATACTCGACGTCAATTTCAAAATCGTCATCATCAATATCATCAATGTCATCGTCTTCCAACGGCGCGCGACTCTGCTCTGCGCGCAGTTCATCAATACGCTGTCGACCTTCAAGTTGCATGCGGCTTTGCAGTTCTTTCTCGGCCTCGGCTAACTCAGGCTGCGCCACTTCGCGCGCGCGGCACTCGTCCAAATAGCTCATCAGGTCACCGCACATCGGCGCTGTGCCCTCTGATCGAATCGCGGAAATGGAGTAGACAGGGCCATGCCAGTCCAGCGCCGCCAACACCGCGTCGCGGCGCTGCGCGAATGTTTCAGCGTCCACTAGGTCGCTCTTGTTAAGCACCAGCCAACGCTCTCGCTGCGCCAGCGTAGGACTGAAACGCTCAAGCTCCCGCACAATGATCAGCGCGGCGTCTGCTGGCTCAACCCCGTCATAAGGCGCCATATCGACCAGATGTAACAAAATACGATTGCGCGTGAGGTGCTTGAGAAAGCGAATACCAAGGCCCGCGCCGTCAGAGGCGCCCTCGATCAAACCGGGAATATCGGCCATAACAAAGCTGCGATGGGCCTCTACACTCACCACGCCGAGGTTGGGTACCAGCGTCGTAAATGGATAGTCAGCCACCTTGGGTTTTGCCGCAGATACTGAGCGAATGAGCGTCGATTTGCCCGCATTTGGCAGCCCTAGAAGACCCACGTCTGCCAGCACCTTAAGCTCCAACTTTAAACTGCGAATTTCTCCGTCACTGCCAGGCGAGGTCTGCCGGGGCGCACGATTGGTGCTGGATTTGTAGCGCGCATTTCCCAAACCGTGGAATCCTCCTTGCGCGACGACCAACTGTTGGCCTGGCACTGACAGATCCCCTAACACTTCACCCAGATCTTCATCAATCACCGTAGTGCCGAGGGGCACACGCAACACCAAGTCTTCCCCGCCCCTGCCCGTGCAGTTTCGGCCGGCGCCGGTTTCACCCGTCTGAGCTCGATAGTGGCGCTTGAAGCGAAAATCAATCATGGTGTTGAGGGCCTCATCAGCCTCGACGATGACACTTCCGCCATCGCCCCCATCACCACCGTCGGGCCCACCTCTTTCAATGTACTTTTCACGCCGAAAGCTTAGGCAGCCGTTACCACCTTTGCCGGCATAGACATTGATACTTGCCTCATCTACAAATTTCATTTTTACCCCTGACTAGAGCATCTGATAGCTTAGTCACCGAAATATCGGATCGTTGGGACTATCGTGGGCATAAAAAAAAGCCCCGTCAACTGACGAGGCTTTTGATCGGTTGGCTTCTATGCCGTCGACTCAGGCGCTCACGACCTGCACAAACTTGCGGCTTTTCGGGCCGCGGACAACGAATTGTATCTTTCCATCGGCCTTCGCAAACAGCGTATGGTCCTTGCCGATGCCAACATTGTCTCCCGGATGAAAGCGCGTGCCACGCTGACGCACGATAATGTTGCCTGCCTTCACTGCCTCACCACCAAAACATTTGACGCCCAGACGTTTGCTTACTGAATCGCGCCCGTTACGGGTACTACCACCAGCCTTCTTGTGTGCCACTGTGCAAGTCCTCCCTTAAGCCGTAATAGCCGTTATCTTCACTTCAGTAAACCACTGGCGATGGCCAGTTTCTTTGCGAAAGTGCTTACGGCGATTAAATTTAATGATTTTGATCTTCTTGTGACGACCGTGGGCAATCACTTCAGCGCAGACTTTTCCGCCAGCGACCAGTGGAGTGCCAATTTTGATCTCAGCACCGCCCACCATCAGGACTCTATCAAATTCGATAGTGTCACCCGTGGGCGCTTCAATTTTTTCCAGTTTAAGGGTCTCGCCCTCAATGACACGGTGTTGCTTACCACCGCTTTCTATTACTGCGTACATAGTGCGCTCCGTTTAATTAGCCTACTCGCATTTCAAATAATCCCTTGAAAATCAAGGGGGCAGAGTCAGGCACAAACAGTTGAATTGACTCTTAACGACTGCAAACAAGCACAATAACGTCCAGAGGGCGGCGATGGTACTTAAATTAGAGGGGCGGAGCAAGGGTTAATTTAACATAAAAACAATGAGTTGCGATCGGTATCGGCGAAGTTGCCCGCACATCCCCAGCTTGACAGGTCGATGGGCGCGCCCTAGCATGCGCCTGCACTTTTATTTCGCACCGCACCTTATGCAGCAGATACACACTACCGTCGCACAGGACTTCGAGCGAGTTGATCAACTCATCATCGAACAGCTGCGCTCCAACGTTGATATGGTGGAAAACGTCGGGCACTACATTGTCGATGCCGGCGGCAAAAGACTGCGCCCCCTGCTAGTGCTCCTAAGCGCCTCAGCATTAGGGGAGTGTCGTGGCGAACATATTACGTTTGCTGCCATTATCGAATTCATCCATACCGCGACACTCCTGCATGACGACGTGGTCGACATCTCCACTCTGCGCCGCGGGCGCCCTAGCGCTAATGCTAAATTTGGTAACGCCCCTTCTGTACTCGTCGGCGACTTTCTTTACACGCGCGCTTTTCAATTGATGGTCCAGCTAGACAGCATGTCTATACTGGCTGATATGGCGCAGACCACTAACATAATTGCTGAGGGTGAGGTCCTGCAATTAACTCTCGCCGGCGATGTGGGCATGAATGAAGTGCAATACCTAGATGTGATCACGCGAAAAACCGCTATTTTATTCGGGGCTGCCTGCTACGGTGCTGCTACGCTGTCTGGCGAGCAAGAAGACACTCGAAACACCTTGAGAGAGTTTGGCCTCAATCTCGGCATCGCCTTTCAAATGATTGACGATGTTCTGGATTACGACGGCAATGCCGACACAATGGGCAAAAACGTAGGGGATGACCTGACAGAGGGTAAAGTCACCCTGCCCCTCATACACGCGCTACTCGAGGCAAGCGCCCCTGAGCAAGCCATTATCCGCCATGCCATCACTGCAAAAAGTACCGGCCAGATCGATGAAATTATTTCTATCGTCAGGCGTTGCGGCTCCATCGACTACACCCGAGCACGAGCTAGACACCACTATGACCTCGCTCTGGAGAAATTGGCTATACTACCCAGCAGCAAAGCATGTGATGCCCTCAAGCGCATCACGGAGCTATCGATCAACCGGGATCACTAAAACGCGGTAGGCACCAACAATGACAGTGCGCATCCTCCTAACAGACCTTCCAGCCTATGCAGAGATAGAGACCCACGCTTTAACGCTCAAACAGGCGTCGCTAGAACGCCTTTTCGAGCAGGATGATAGTCGCGCTGAGAAATACACTCTCGAAGCTGCAGGCCTGCAACTTGATTACTCTAAACACCTACTAAATCACGCTGCTTTGGCATCTCTGCTAGATCTGGCAAAACAGGCTGGCTTGGACCAGAGTATAGTCGACTTATTTAGCGGGAACCCTGTCAACAACACCGAAGATCGAGCCGCACTGCATACACTACTGCGGGCGTCCAGTAGCGAGGCGCACACCGACAAATTCAAAGACGTGGTGTCAACCCGAGATCGCATGGAAGCCATTGCGCAACGGCTTAACCGGGGCGAGCATACCGGCTATTCGGGGGCGGTCATCACAGATGTGGTCAACATTGGGATTGGCGGTTCAGACCTCGGTCCGAGACTGGTCACGTCAGCATTAAAGCCTTTTCAGGGCAATATTCGATGTCATTATGTGGCCAACGCGGATCCGGCAGATTTGCAAGATACGTTACTGCACCTGAATGCGGCTTCCACACTATTTATTATCTGTTCAAAATCCTTCCGCACTGAAGAGACCATTGCCAATAGCCTCGAAGCAAGAACGTGGATGTTAACTGCCGGCGCTAAAGCTGCGGAACTGGAAAAACATTTCCTGGCTATCACCACTAATCTGCAGGCAGCAGAAGACTTCGGCATACCGGCGAGCCATTGCCTACCTTTATGGGATTGGGTAGGCGGTCGCTACTCCGTATGGTCAGCGATCGGCCTCAGCTGTGCCATTGCTGTTGGCTGGGAGAGGTTCGCCGAATTTTTGGCTGGGGCCGAAGCGATGGACCAACATTTTCGCACCAGCGAGCCCAGTGCCAATATGCCGCTCATCATGAGCCTGCTGGAGTTGTGGTATTGCAATTTTCTCGGCGCTAAAAATCATGTCGTGCTGCCCTATGACCATAGCTTGCAGCGTTTGCCAGAATTCTTGCAGCAGCTAACTATGGAAAGCAACGGCAAGCGTGTCAGTGACGACGGCCAACCTCTTGATTACACTACCGGGCCGGTTCTATGGGGTTCAGCTGGCACCTTGGGCCAGCATTCTTTTCATCAGTTATTGCACCAGGGCCAATTGCTGTGTCCTGTGGACTTTGTGCTCCCGCTGACAACTCATACCGGCATGGCCCAGCAACATTTAAATCTAGTGGCCAACTGTTTGGCGCAGAGTCGCACACTGATGGTAGGCCGCTCGCTGAGTGCCGCTAACGACGCTTTGCTGCAGCGCGGGCTGGATAACCAAAAAGCCGAAAAACTTGCCCCGCATCTCGTTATGCCGGGCAATCGCCCCAGCAGTGTCATCACTATGGAGTCGCTTAACCCCGCGACTCTAGGCGCGCTGTTGGCGCTCTATGAACACCGTACCTTTTGCAGCGCCCGACTATGGCACATTAACCCATTCGATCAATGGGGCGTTGAATTAGGGAAGGAAATCAGTGTCGGTATAGCGCAAAAACTGCAAGAAACAGACATAAGAAACACGATGGATGACGCGACTGAGCGACTAATACAGCGCTGGAAAAATGCTCAGAAGTGAGCTGACATCAGGATCACATCAACGCCTCAGATCAGGCGTCAATCAACGCCAGTAGCTCTATCGTTTTCTCTTTCATCAGGGATTGATCACTGCGACTTTCCACGTTCAGTCGCACCAGCGGTTCGGTATTAGACATACGGACATTGAAGCGCCATTCGCCCATCGACATACTCAAACCGTCGACGTGCTCAATGGATTCTGCTTGCTCGCTATAGGCCGCCTCTATTTTTGCCAGCACCGCCACTGGATTTTCAATTGTGCGATTAATCTCCCCACTGCAGGGATAAGCCGCCATGCGCTCAGCAACTAATTGGGAAAGCGGCTGCCCGCTGCTGCTAATCAAGCCCGCTATTAATAACCAAGGGATCATACCGCTGTCACAATAGGCAAAATCACGGAAGTAGTGGTGCGCGCTCATTTCGCCACCATACACTGCATTTTCGAGCCGCATCCTCTCTTTAATAAAGGCGTGCCCGGTTTTACTCTGTACCGCCTCGCCGCCCAAAGATTTTACAATATCAATGGTGTTCCATGTTAGTCGCGGATCATGAACAATGCGGGCCGGACCCTGTTGTTTTAAAAACGCTTCAGCCAATAAACCCACCACGTAGTAACCTTCTATAAAGTTACCATCTTCGCCGTAAAAAAAGCAGCGGTCAAAATCTCCGTCCCAGCCCAATCCTAGATCTGCCCCATGGTCTCGCACGGCGGCGGTTGCTGCGACACGATTCTCTGGCAACAGTGGATTCGGCACCCCGTTGGGGAAATTTCCATCCGCATTGTGATGAAGCTTGATGAATTCAAACGGCAAATGCGACTCCAGCAGGTCAACCACCCGGCCCGCTCCACCATTTCCGGCATCGACCACAATCTTAAGCGGCTTCAGGCTGGCGGTATCGACATAAGACAATAAATGCTGCACATAAGCTTCGGACGTATCCAATGGATACAACTGCCCGCGCGCTACTGCTGGCGCGAACTGATTCTGCTCAGCCAACTTCTTGATATCGAACAGGCCAGTATCCCCCGAAATCGGACGCGATTCCTCACGCACGAATTTCATCCCATTGTAATCCTTTGGGTTATGACTAGCAGTGATGGCAATACCACCGTCCATACCGGCATGCGATGTGGCGAAGTATATTTCTTCAGTACCACACAAACCGATATCGTACACATCGACGCCCTGCTCAAGCAGGCCCTCGGTCACAGCGGCCTTAATGGCTTCGCTGGTCAAACGTATGTCGTGCCCCACAACCACCTGCCGTGGCTTGACGACGTCAGCGTAGGCGCGCCCGATACGACGAGCAATGTCTTCGTTGAGTTGATCTGGAACTCGCCCACGGACATCGTAAGCCTTAAAACAGGTAATTTCTTGCACACGGCGCTCGCTTATTTTGGCAGGTAATAGTGCTCATAGACAAAGTTCGTGGCCTCTACAAAGCCCGGGACACTGCCACAATCGAAGCGACGCCCTCTAAATTTGTAGGCCATAACACACCCGTTTTGAGCCTGAGTTTGCAGCGCATCGGTGATCTGAATCTCACCGTTAGCGCCGGGCTTGGTGACACGAAGAATATCGAATATATCCGGCGTTAGTATATATCGCCCGATGATCGCCAAGTTTGACGGTGCGTCCTTGGGGTCTGGCTTTTCCACCATCTCATCGACTCGATAAACACCGTTGCTCAGGCTCTCACCTCGAATCACTCCATACTTATGTGTTTCATCTTCCGGCACCTCCTGAATAGCAACAATGGAACACCGAAACTGCTTAAAAAGTTGCACCATCTGCGACAACACTCCAGGGCCATTGTGGAGGCATAAATCATCAGAAAGTAGAACGCCAAAAGGTTCATTTCCTATCAACGGCTCTCCGGTAAGAATCGCATGCCCCAGACCTTTCATTTCGCGTTGACGCACCTGCGTGAAAACACCCTTGTCTAGAACACCGCGGATACCCTCAAGGTACGCTTCCTTTCCGCTACCAGAAATTTGGTGCTCCAGTTCATAGCTGATATCAAAATGATCGGCAATCGCACGCTTACCTCGACCAGTGACCATGGCGCATGTCGTCATGCCCGCTTCAATGGCCTCCTCGACCCCATATTGTACCAGCGGCTTATTCACCACTGGCAACATCTCTTTGGGCATACTCTTAGTAGCAGGAAGAAATCGGGTGCCATAACCTGCCACGGGAAAAAGGCATTTTTTAATCAAGACGATAATCCTCCATGTTGAGCGAGTATCATTGACTGCGCCCGTATATGTCCTCGAAGCGAACAATATCATCCTCGCCCAAATAGGCTCCAGACTGAACTTCAATGATTTCCAGCGGTATACGCCCGGGGTTAGCGAGGCGATGTTTATGGCCTAGCGGGATATAGGTAGACTCATCCTCTGCCAACATAAAGACTTTGTCCTCACAGGTGACCTCGGCGGTTCCCGTGACGACGATCCAGTGTTCAGCGCGATGATGATGCATCTGCAAAGACAGACGTTCTCCGGGGTTTACGACAATACGCTTCACCTGAAATCGATCAGAACTTATAAGCGATTCATAGGACCCCCAGGGGCGGTAGACACGTCGGTGAAGTGTGGCTTCCGGACGCTGACCTTGCTTTAGCGTATTAACGATGCGTTTAACATCTTGCACTCTATTGCGGTCCGCAATGAGTATTGCATCAGCCGTTTCGACGACCACGAGGTTTTCTACCCCTGTCGCGGCCACCAGACGCGATTCACTGCGAAAATAACTTCCACGGCAGTTGTCAATAATGACATCGCCTCGAAATACGTTACCATCGGCGTCGCGCTCAGCCACATCCCACAAAGCGGACCACGCACCCACATCGCTCCACCCACAATTGAGCGAAACGACGGCTCCGGCGTCTGTCTTTTCCATCACAGCATAGTCAATACTGTCAGCGGTGCATTGCTCAAATAACTGCTGGTCTGGTCGCACAAAGTACATATCCACTGTCGCGGCGTGCATCGCCTGCTCGCAGCATGTCAGCATGTCAGGTGCGTGCTTACCCAACTCATCAAGATAGGTTTGTGCCCGCAACAGAAACATCCCGCTGTTCCACAGGTAGCCACCACTGTCCATATAGTCTTGAGCCACAGCGGCATCGGGCTTTTCAACGAAACGCTCTAACTCGTACAAATCCTCTGCCAGACTAGGCCCGCATTTGATATAGCCATAACCTGTCTCAGGCGCAGTGGGGACCACGCCAAAGGTCATCAACCTGCACTCACCGGCAAGCGGCAGAGATTTTTCGACCGCTGCGATAAACGCCTCGATATCCTGGATCAGATGGTCTGCGGGCAATACCAGCAAAATAGATTCTGGATCGAGGGTAACCGCCTGTAAGGCCGCCAATGCAAGCGCCGGCGCGGTATTTCGACCCTCTGGCTCAAGAATCAGCGCACTCGGCTGCAAGTCCAACTGCCGCAGTTGCTCCGCAACCATAAAACGGTGCTCCTCATTGCACACCACGATTGGCGCCGCAGCTTCCAAACCGCTGGTGCGCCGCAGGGTTTGCTGTAGCATCGTAAGTTCGCCAGCGAGTGCTAAAAACTGCTTGGGATAACTTTCCCTGGACACCGGCCACAACCTACTCCCTACGCCGCCAGAAAGAAGAACGGGTGTTAACATTTATATCCCCTGTGATGTAAAGAATCGCTCTATGTGAATAAAACTACGCAGCATCTGGCCGCAAAAGACGGCGCAAGTCCTCCGATGTTAACTGACGGCCCTATTTTTGACCAGCAAACCACTGGACTTGTGACTATCAACTATTAAAATAGGCGCACAAATCGTCCAGTCATCGTATCCACGACAAACAGCTCTTTTTATCCTGTGGCAGGCATACTACCTACCCCTTCAAAGCAATATTGGTAAATTTATGATTGGCAAAGATACATACTCAAAAGATGAACTGATCGCTTGCGGCAACGGGGAACTCTTTGGTCCGGGCAATGCTCAACTCCCGACAGACAAAATGTTAATGATTGACCGGATTGCTCATATCAGTTCGCAAGGGGGTGGCTATGGTAAAGGCAAAATCATCGCCGAACTGGATATCAACCCTGATTTGTGGTTTTTCCAGTGTCACTTCCCAGGAGACCCTGTAATGCCGGGATGTCTTGGTTTAGACGCCATGTGGCAGCTCCTAGGGTTTTTCCTCGGTTGGAGGGATAACCCAGGACGAGGACGTGCGCTAGGCTGCGGGGCGGTGAAGTTCAGCGGCCAAATACTCCCCAGTGCGAACAAAATAGTTTATACGCTTGATATCAAACGTGTGATTGAGCGCAAGCTAATCATGGGTATCGCCGACGGAGCGCTCTCGGTTGACGGCACCGAAATTTATATCGCCAAAGATTTACGAGTTGGCCTATTTAAATCAACGGAGTCTTTTTAGTCTTATGGGTAAACGAGTAGTCATCACTGGGCTGGGCATAGTCTCCTGCCTTGGCAACGACGCAGACACCGTTTCAAAGTCTCTGTATGAAGGCCGTTCTGGCATCACCGTCAATCAGGAGCAGATCGAGATAGGCATGCGTTCGCATGTCTCAGGTTCTCCGATAATCGACATCAAAACGCACATCGACCGCAAACAATTGCGCTTTATGGGTAATGCAGCAGCTTATGCCTACATTGCTATGCAACGGGCGATCGATGACGCTGGACTACAAGAATCAGAGGTCTCTCACGAGCGCACAGGCATAATCGCCGGCTCAGGGGGAGCCTCTTCTTTGAGCCAGACCGAAGCCTCAGACATCATGCGCGAGCGCGGCCTGCGCCGCGTTGGCCCTTATCGCGTGACCCAAACCATGGGCAGTACAGTGTCCGCTTGTCTTGCCACTCCGTTCAAAATCAAAGGGGTCAATTATTCGATTTCTTCAGCGTGCTCCACTAGTGCTCACTGTATTGGAAACGCTATGGAGCAGATTCAGTTGGGCAAACAAGACATCGTATTTGCCGGTGGCGGCGAGGAATTACACTGGACGCTCAGTTGTTTATTTGACGCTATGGGCGCGCTGTCTACCCAGTATAACGACACTCCCGAGCGTGCCTCCAGAGCCTATGACGCTAACCGGGACGGCTTCGTCATAGCCGGAGGCGGCGGTATGCTGGTGGTTGAAGAACTGGAGCATGCCAAAGCTAGGGGCGCAAAAATCTATGCGGAATTAGTGGGCTACGGTGCCACATCTGACGGTTATGACATGGTCTCACCCTCCGGAGAGGGCGCTGTGCGCTGCATGCATCAGGCGCTTAGCAGCGTCGAAGGCCCGGTTGATTATGTCAATGCTCACGGCACCAGTACACCAGCGGGCGACATTCAGGAGCTGAAGGCCGTGCGAAAGGTATTTGAGGGCAAAGACACGATACCAGTGATCGGGTCCACCAAATCGCTGTCTGGCCACTCACTGGGCGCTGCTGGCGTGCAAGAGGCGATTTACTCACTGCTCATGCAGCAGCGGGACTTTATCGCCGCCTCGGCCAACATCGAGGAACTGGACCCGGAAGCCGACGGCTTACCTATTGCGCTTTCGCGTCATGACGATGTCGATTTACAGCGGGTGATGTCCAACAGTTTTGGGTTCGGTGGAACTAACGCTTCTCTAGTGTTTCAGAAGTTTTCCGGTTAGCCATACCAAAGTACGCACAGTGAGGTGCTAAGAGGGGCGCCTTCATCTGCGTCTCAATTATCCGGCTATCGAATCGAGCAGTATTATTTCTAACATATCGCCTTCGGATACCAAAACGCCAGGCGGGATCACCGCCAGTGCGTTGCTGTGACTTACCGAACTGAGTATCCCGGAGCTCTGGTTTGAAAATTTCTTCGCGACTAAGCCCTGCGATGTGTTCTCCACCATAACGCGGAGGTAGTCTTGCCTGCCACCAGACCGACTCACCGAAAAGGCTGCCATTGCCTGCAAGCGAGGCGATTCAGTCTCGACAACGCCTTGCATTTTTAACAAGAACGGACGTGCTATCAAGCAAAAAGTTACAAAAACGGCGGTGGGGTTCCCTGGCAAGCCAATAAACGGTGTGTTGCCAATACTGCCGAAAGCCAGGGGTTTGCCCGGTTTTATTGCAAGCTTCCAAAGATCCAGACGCCCTAGACGCTGCACTTGCGCCTTGACATGATCTTCCTCACCCACTGAAACACCACCCGTTGTGATCACACAGTCAGCAAGCTCGCTGGCATTCAGCAGCGCCTGCTTAGTAGCCTCTGCGTCGTCCTTGACCATTCCACAATCCACAAACTTCATATGAAGATTGTGCACCAACCCGGCCAGCGTATAACGGTTTGAATTATAGATTCCACCCTCAGGCAGAGCACCACTGCCGGGTTCAAACAACTCGTCGCCGGTTGATAGCACCGCGACACGCAAAGGACGATAGACCTTAGCTCGCGCACAGCCAATAGAAGCCAACATTCCCATGTCTTGTGGGCGTAGTATGCGTCCCTTGGCCAAAACCGTGTCGCCAGACTTTATATCCTGTCCACGATGCCGAATATTTTGCCCCGTCATTACAGGACCTGCCACACTCACTATGCCGGCTACCTCAGTGCAGTTTTCCTGCATCACCACAGCATCCGCACCGTCAGGAATCGTTGCACCGGTAAAAATTCGAGCGGCGCAAGCCTCCTTTAGAGCTGAGCCGACAGTGCCGGCAGGAATACGCTGACTAACGGGGAGCGCTTGTTCCGCATCATTGACACGTAAGGCATATCCATCCATGGCGCTATTATCTGCCGGGGGGACGTCCACTGTTGATAATGCATCTTGGGAAAGCACGCAGCCGTGGGCATCGAGCAGAGACACATCAATCGTCTCATTGATGCATGGTGCGGCACCGAGAACCATTGCCAGTGCCTCGGCAACCGACATCAAAGGAGTCAAAGTCACCTCTGCTCAAGCACGCTGAGTACGCCAATGAAATTACAGGGGCGATGACGACTATCGAGCTGCTCACAAATAAGACCGTTCCAAGCTGTCTTGCAGGCGCCAGTGGAGCCTGGCATACAAAATATGACCGTGCTGTTAGCAAAGCCCGCGAGTGCGCGCGATTGCACTGTCGAAGAACCAATCTCCTCATAAGACAAGGCGCGAAACACCTCTCCAAAACCGTCAATCGCTTTATCAAAGAGCGGTCGCACTGCTTCAGGGGTAGAGTCTCTCCCCGAAAATCCCGTGCCGCCAGTTATCAGCACCGCATTGATATCCGTGTCAGCAATCAGTGCCGACAGGACGGAGCGTATCTGATAAATATCGTCACGCACGATAGTCCTATTTCCAGTGCGATGTCCTGCTTCCTCCAGCGCTTTGATCAGATAGTCCCCGGAAGTATCATTTTCCCGCGTACGCGTATCGGACACTGTCAAGACTGCGATGGACAGACCCCGTGAGTTTTCAACTGCCGCTAGACCCATGCTGTTCACCCCTGCTGTTGTTCGTAATAATGTTTCACCACATCGCCAATCACGCTGCGCCAGGGAACCTGTCTAACGGCAAACGTATTGCGTATCTTGCTGCAGTCGAGTGTCCGATTGAGCGACCTCGAGCCAAAGGTCTCTCTCTCCAGTTGCACTTGCGAAGAGCTGAACTCAAAAAACTGCGAGGCAGAAGCCAGTAACGCTTCCGCAAATTCATAATAGGTGGCCGTATCAGAACTGCCATAGTGGTAAGTTCCCCACGGTTCCAGCCCCGTACCCAACTGATCAAGCAGCGCCAACAGCACCCTAGCGCCATCATCGGCTGCCACCGGACAACCACGCAGGTTATCGTCCAGCACCAAACTATCGCTCTCCTGCAGGGAACCCAGCAACCGCTTAATGAGATTCATACCCACACTGGAGAACACAGGACCAAACCGCACTATTAGATGGCGTAAGCAGACATCAGCTACAACGTGCTCAGCACGCGCAAGGAGATGGCCGGCGACTTCTGCGCTATCTGGTGAGTCCTCCTCTACGTAGGGTCTCTCTAGTTCGCCAGAGAATACCGTCGAACTAGAGACATACAGATAAGTAGCACCGGTTCGATGGCAGGCCTTGGCCACCCAATGGCAGCGCTGCAAGTCCAGCTCCTGAATCTGCAGACCGCCATCGCCAGCGGTTTCTATGCGAAGATCAACAACGACATCACTCTTCGCGCGTACGATACTTTTCTTAGCCTGTCTCTCACTCTTCCAGCGGCAGGCTGAGCAACTCATGGGCACCAATTCGTGGCGCCCGAAAAGTGCTTGACGACGGATCAGCGCAACCCCTAGAGGCGTATCGGACCCCAATATGAGTACTCGCACCGCGGATGCACCGTCGATCGGCAACTATTGTCCAGCCATCAAACAGGCCCTCTAAAAAGGTATGTCGTCGTCAAAATTCCCCGAGTCCCCTTGTGGGGCGGGAGGGACGGCTGCAGGTGCCGACGGGGCCCTTGAAGGCGTCTCCTGTTTAACATTCGCAGCCCCGTCATAGGAGTCACCCGAACCTGTACTGCGCGAATCTAACATCTGCATTTCATCCGCTTGAATTTCCGTCGTATAACGATCCTGACCCTCCTTGTCTTGCCATTTACGAGTACGCAGGGAACCCTCAATGTAGACCTTGGAGCCTTTTTTCAAATACTCCCCGGCAATCTGTCCTAGCCTGAAGTTTCCACGATCACGAAATACGATCCGGTGCCACTCGGTACGCTCCTGCATTTGCCCGGTCTGCTTGTCCTTCCAGCTTTCGCTAGTCGCAACACTGGCATTCGTAATAGCGCCACCATCAGGGAAGAAGCGGGTCTCCGGATCATTACCAAGATTACCTATCAAAATGACTTTGTTAATTCCCCTTGTGGCCATACATTTCCCTCACTTTTTACACGAAATCGATAACTTATCTAACTGAAGACTATAGCAACCTCACCATTTAATTGCGACACCAAGTCCGGTCAAAGTCGTGTCATTCAACCGGGATCTAATCTGCCCATGGCGTTCAAATCTGCACGGATCAGATGTCGGTCAAGGCACTGGGAGCGATATTCGCCACCTGCTTAGGCATGGGGGCCGTCTTAACCACCAGCCACCAGGCTGCCGCCAGCGCAAGACACACTCCCGTCAACACCCCACTGCCCCAGTGTTCTAACAGCCAACCTCCGCCAGCACCGCCGGCAAATGCACCCATAAACTGACAGGAAGAGTAAACGCCCATTGCGGTCCCCTTGCCCCCGGCGAACACCGTCTTGCTAACCAGCGAAGGAAGCGTCGCCTCTAAATAATTGAACCCTACAAAAAACAACCAAAGGCCACCATAAAATAACAGGTTGGTAGCGGTGAAGCCCAGCACACCAATCGCTGCAAAAATTAGTGCAATGCCCAGTAAGAACATCTGACGCGGCCGCTCGCCGCGCTCCGCCAGAATCATCAGCGGCACCATACCGACCACCGAGAGCACCAACACCGGCAGATACACCATCCAGTGTTGCTCTCGGCCAATACCAAACGACTGTTCGAGTACCCCAGGCATCACAAGAAAGCAGGCCACAAGGATAAAATGTAAAACAAATACGCCGAAATTCAGCCGAACCAATCCCGCATCTACGAGACCGCGACCTATAAATCCCAACCTTGCACCCTCTTCCTGATGGTCTCCGCTGGCACTGTGCGGAGTCGGGACCAACACAATAACGATTACAATTCCCACTGCTGCAAGCACTGCCGTAAACCAGAAAACGCTGGCAAGCCCCCCCATTACAGCAATGACCGGACCTAGCACCATAGCCGCCGCAAAAGACAACCCGATGCTAATACCCACCAGTGCCATTGCTTTTGTGCGCTGCTCTTCGCGTGTCAAGTCAGCTACCAGTGCCATCACGGTGCTGGCAATCGCACCGCTGCCCTGAAGCGTACGACCCAAAATAATACCGTTCACGGTATCAGCCATTGCCGCGATCACACTACCCAAAGCAAACAATAGTAATCCGAAGATAATGACCGGCTTGCGGCCTACTCGATCAGACAGCCAGCCAAAAGGAATCTGCAGTGTCGCCTGAGTCAGCCCATAAATGCCCAGCGCCAGTCCAATCATTGTTGGGGTTGCATCCGCTAGATCTGACGCATATAGGGCCAGCAGCGGCAGCACCATGAACAGACCAAGCATACGAAAACAGTACAGCAGCGCCAACGAACCTACTGCTCGACGCTCGCGCCCTGTCATGGGATTTTCAGTAATCACTATGCGTACTTCACCAAGAATTGGTCAGAAAAACAGCCGCTAAGGTTATCATTTTCAAGCCCTACAGAACATCCAAACACCTCTACGCAGGAAAATATAAGCGAGGGTTTTGCCTCACACCTAGGTCTAGGCATATACTGTCCGGCTTAGATTTCAAAGCGGCACCAAAGCTATTATGGACACGATACAAGTACGCGGGGCAAGAACACACAACCTCAAAAACATCGATCTTGATATTCCGCGAGACAAATTAGTCGTAATCACTGGTTTGTCGGGTTCCGGTAAATCCTCACTGGCCTTTGACACCCTCTACGCTGAAGGCCAGCGCCGCTATGTAGAGTCACTGTCGACCTATGCGCGCCAGTTCCTCTCTATCATGGAAAAGCCCGATGTAGACCACATAGAGGGACTATCACCAGCCATTTCGATCGAGCAGAAGTCAACCTCCCACAACCCTCGCTCCACGGTTGGGACTATCACCGAAATATACGATTACCTGCGTTTGTTGTACGCCCGAGTTGGGGAGCCGCGCTGTCCTGACCACGGTATCAACCTACAGGCGCAGACAGTGAGTCAAATGGTAGACCTGGTGCTGGCACTGCCCGAAGATACAAAACTCATGCTGCTGGCTCCAGTGGTGCGAGACCGCAAAGGCGAGCACTTGCATACGCTGGAGGAACTGCGGGCCAGCGGCTTCGTCCGCGCACGTATTAACGGAATCGTCGCCGACCTAGACGATGTGCCGGTACTCGATAAAAAGAAAAAGCATCGTATCGAGGTGGTCGTAGACCGCTTTAAAGTTCGAGATGATCTTGGGATTCGCTTGGCAGAATCCTTCGAGACCGCGCTGAACTTGACCGACGGGTTGGCGTCTATTAGTTATATGGATGACACAAGCAAAGACATTAGCTTTTCCGCACGCTTCGCCTGCCCAGAATGTGGCCATAGTATTGACGAGTTGGAGCCTCGCCTATTTTCGTTCAACAACCCAGCAGGCGCTTGCAGTGGCTGTGATGGTCTCGGTGTCAAACAATTTTTCGATGAAGAACGCGTTGTATTGTTCCCCGAATCCAGCTTGGCTGAAGGTGCAATACGCGGCTGGGACCGGCGCAACGTCTACTACTTCCATATGCTGAATTCGCTCGCGGAACACTACGACTTTAGTATTGATACTCCCTTCCATGAGCTAACTAAAAAGCACCGAAAAATCATCCTCCATGGCAGCGGGACTCAGGAAATCGCTTTTTCCTATATCAACGATCGAGGAGATGTCTTCAAACGCAAACACCCTTTCGAGGGCATTCTTCCCAACATGGAACGCCGTTATCGCGACACAGACTCACAATCAGTGCGAGAGGAATTGTCAAAATTTCTAGCCAGTCAACCCTGCCCTGACTGCCACGGGACTAGACTACGGCGAGACGCCCGACACGTGTTTGTCGATGAACATGATCTCCCGAGTATCACGACAATGCCAGTAGGCGAGGCTGAAATTTACTTTAATCAATTGCAACTCAAAGGCCGCCGCGGTCAAATCGCTGACAAGATTCTTAAGGAGTTGCGAGCGCGCTACCGTTTTTTGGTCGATGTAGGTTTGAGTTATTTATCGTTAAACCGCAGCGCCGAGACGCTGTCGGGCGGTGAAGCCCAGCGTATACGTCTGGCCTCTCAGATCGGCGCTGGTCTGGTGGGTGTTATGTATATTCTAGATGAGCCCTCCATTGGCCTCCACCAAAGAGACAACGAACGACTTCTGGCCACACTCACCCATCTGCGCGACATGGGTAATACCGTTCTGGTAGTGGAGCACGATGAAGACGCCATCCGCAGTGCCGACCATATTATCGACATCGGTCCTGGGGCGGGAATACACGGGGGTCAGATTGTCGCTTCAGGGACTCTAGAGGATATCCTCAACAATGAGCACTCACTCACTGGGGCCTATCTTTCTGGTGCAAAAGAAATCAGCATGCCACCGCGGCGCACTCAAAGAGATGTCGGGCGCATGCTGGTGTTAAGCGGCGCAACGGGTAATAATCTGCAGTCGGTCACCTTGGAACTGCCATTGGGCTTGCTCACCTGCATCACAGGAGTTTCAGGCTCAGGAAAATCATCCTTAATCAACAGTACGCTCTATCCCATCGCCGCCACTGAGTTGAATGGGGCAACCACGCTAACGCCGGCGCCATTCGAGTCAATCACTGGAATGGAGCATGTCGATAAGTGCATAGACATCGACCAAAGCCCTATTGGGCGCACTCCGCGCTCAAATCCTGCGACTTATACCGGGATTTTCACCCCGGTACGCGAATTATTCTCTGGCACGCAGGAGGCCCGCTCTAGAGGATATAAGCCCGGAAGATTTAGCTTCAATGTGAAAGGCGGGCGCTGCGAAGCGTGCCAGGGTGATGGCGTTACAAAAGTCGAGATGCATTTCCTACCGGATATCTATGTGCCCTGCGACGTCTGCAAGGGAAAGCGTTATAACCGAGAAACACTAGAGGTGCGGTACAAGGGCAAGAATATCCATGAAGTTCTAGATATGACCATTGAGGATGCCCTGCCGTTCTTCCAGCCAGTCCCTGCGATTGCTCGAAAAATACAGACTCTTATGGATGTGGGCCTTTCCTATATTCGTCTGGGCCAGGCGGCAACCACCCTTTCGGGCGGCGAAGCCCAGAGAATCAAGCTGTCACGGGAACTCTCCAAGCGGGACACGGGAAAAACACTGTATATTTTGGACGAGCCTACGACCGGATTGCACTTTGAGGATATCCGACAGCTATTGGTTGTCCTTCATCGGCTGCGCGATCACGGTAACACGGTGGTCATTATTGAGCACAACCTCGATGTCATTAAGACCGCAGACTGGGTTGTGGATCTAGGACCCGAAGGGGGTAGCGGCGGCGGCAAGATAATCGCGACTGGGACACCTGAAGATGTTGCAAAAATAAAGACCTCGTTTACAGGTCATTTTCTGGGTCCCCTATTAAAGCGCTCGCAGAAGGGGAAAGCGGCCTAATTAAACGCTTTTTCAGCCCCTCATACAAAAAAGCCGGGAACAACGCCCGGCTTTCACTTTATTACGACCTCAACAGCTCATCAATCCTCGTCGTCTTCAGTTGTCTCAACGATGGGGCGATCAACCAGTTCGACATAGGCCATAGGCGCTTTGTCCCCTGTGCGGTAACCGCACTTAAGAATACGGATGTAACCGCCTGGGCGCTCCTGATAGCGAGGCCCCAATTCATTAAACAGCTTACCCACGGCGGAGCTGTCGCGGGTCCTATCAAAGGCAAGGCGGCGATTAGCGACGCTGTCGTTTTTCGCCAAAGTGATAAGCGGCTCCGCGTAACCACGCAGTTCTTTCGCTTTTGGCAAAGTTGTCCGAATCAGCTCATGCTCCACCAACGAAACAGTCATATTACGAAACATGGCTTTACGGTGCGAGCTATTACGATTTAGTTGACGTCCACTGTGACGATGACGCATTTTTACTATCCTATTTTACTGTGCTGTCGCAGCACTGCTATCTGTTAATCGGGCCTGCTTAGATACTCAACACCCGGTCATCGTTTTTCAAACTTGCTGGCGGCCAGTTGTCTAGGCGCATACCCAGAGACAGACTCCGGGAAGCTAGCACGTCCTTAATTTCGGTAAGTGACTTCTTGCCCAAGTTTGGCGTCTTGAGTAATTCCACTTCCGTGCGCTGCACTAGGTCGCCTATGTAATATATGTTCTCAGCCTTCAGACAATTAGCAGAGCGGACTGTCAACTCCAAGTCGTCTACCGGGCGCAACAGAATTGGGTCGACTTCATCCTCCTCCACGACAGACTCAGACTCGCTCTCGCTCTCAAGGTCAACAAATACGGCAAGCTGTTGTTGCAGAATCGTGGCTGCCCGCCGAATCGCTTCTTCAGGGTCTATCGTTCCGTTAGTCTCCAAATCCAGCACCAACTTGTCTAGGTCAGTGCGCTGCTCAACTCGAGCAGCCTCTACAACATAAGACACCCGGTACACAGGAGAAAATGTGGCATCTAACTGCAGTCGACCAATAGAGCGCGTTTCTTCGTCGGGGTTTTCGCGAGAATCGGCCGGAGAATACCCCCGGCCAAGCGCCACAGTCAGCCGCATATTGATTTCTGCACCGGCGTTGAGGTGACAGATAACATGCTCAGGGTTACGGACTTCGATATCGTGGTCTACCTCAATATCGCCCGCGGTTACTGTGCCCGGCCCCTTCTTACTCAGGGTCAGCTCAGCTTCCTCTTTACCGTTCATCACTAAAGCTACGCCTTTTAGGTTAAGCAGGACTTCTATCACATCCTCCTGCACACCTTCGATCGCGCTATATTCGTGAAGCACGCCATCAATTTCCACTTCGGTAATTGCACTACCGGGCATCGACGAAAGTAATATCCGACGGAGCGCGTTCCCAAGAGTGTGACCGAAGCCGCGCTCTAGCGGTTCGAGAGTCACCTGAGAGCGCGTGCTGTTCTTCTCTTCAACATTTATCACGCGCGGGGTCAAAAATTCGTTCACTGCACTCTGCATTGGGGCACCTGTCTTTTAGGTTAGTCCTTCAGTGGGTTACTTCGAGTAAAGCTCGACAATCAAGTTTTCGTTGATCTCGGACGACAGGTCCTGACGATCAGGCACAGTCTTGAATACCCCTTCCAGCTTCTCGCTATTCACGTCTAGCCACTCGGAGTCTCCGCGATGGGAGGCCAACGCTAAGGCAGACTGAACGCGCAGCTGCTTCTTGGCCTTCTCCCGCAAAGAAACAGTATCGCCTGCCTGTACCTTATAAGAAGCTATATTAACGATAACGCCATTTACTAAAATGGACTTATGGGAAACTAGCTGACGCGATTCGGCCCGAGTACACCCAAAACCCATACGATAAACAACGTTATCCAGCCTGCTCTCGAGGAGCTGCAACAAGTTTTCGCCGGTCGCGCCCTTGAGGCGGGCAGCCTCTTTGTAATAGTTACGGAACTGCTTCTCCAGCACACCATAGATGCGGCGTACCTTCTGCTTTTCCCGCAATTGGACACCATAATCAGACAGACGGCCACGACGGGCACCATGCTGACCGGGAATGGCGTCTAACTTACACTTGCTCTCCAGCGAGCGAACCCCGCTCTTAAGGAACAGATCAGTTCCCTCACGACGGGAGAGTTTGCACTTGGGTCCAATATATCGAGCCATGTCAATTCTATCCTGTAAGCGTTATACGCGACGTTTCTTGGGCGGACGGCAGCCGTTGTGAGGAATGGGCGTGACGTCAGTAATATTGCTGATGTTATAACCACAGGTATTGAGCGCGCGAACCGCAGACTCTCTACCAGGCCCTGGGCCTTTCACCTGCACGTCAAGGTTTTGAAGCCCATAGTCCTTTGCTGCTTCACCGGCCCGCTCCGCTGCAACCTGAGCTGCGAAGGGAGTACTTTTACGCGACCCGCGAAAACCGGAGCCTCCTGATGTTGCCCAACTCAGAGTATTACCTTGGCGGTCTGTGATAGTGATAATCGTGTTATTGAAAGACGCATGTATATGCGCGATACCATCGATAACCGTCTTAGTTATTTTTTTACGAGTGCTTTTCGCACTTGGCTTAGCCATACTTTAATTCCTGCCTTAATATCAACACTGCACTAGGGTGCAGCTACACTAAAAGAATTCGCAAAGACAAATTTTACTTACGAATCGGCTTACGTGGACCTTTGCGTGTGCGAGCATTGGTCTTGGTCCGCTGACCGCGCAGCGGTAAACCCCTGCGGTGACGTAGGCCGCGATTGCAACCCAGGTCCATCAGACGTTTGATATTCATAGACACTTCACGCCGCAGGTCACCCTCAACCATCAGATCCCCTACCTTGCCACGAAGCGCATCCATATCCTGCTCTGTCAAATCACCAATTTTGGTACTTTCCGCCACGCCTGTATCAGCGCATAGGCGTCTGGCCTGACTTCGACCGACACCAAAAATATATGTTAACGAGATAACGGTATGCTTGTTATCTGGTATGTTGACGCCGGCAATACGAGCCATTCAACTTTCTCCAATCATTTGTCGTCGCTGCATGTTGCAACCTCGGCGTGTCGTAACCCTGAAACCAACCAAGCTTCTAGGCTCACGCAAACGGCGCAGCAGTCTAGCGATATCGTTAATAAAAATCAACTACTGATGACCAAGCTCAGCCCTGACGCTGCTTATGTCTTGGATCCGTCTCACAAATCACACGGACTACGCCCTTTCGGCGTACCACCTTACAGTTTCTACAAATCTTCTTTACTGATGCACGTACCTTCATTACAACTCCCTACTTGGATTACCTGAACCTGACTAACTTAACGGGCCCGCCCGGCTCCACCATAACCTTTCAAATTTGCTTTTTTCATCACTGAGTCATACTGATGCGACATTAGATGACTCTGCACCTGCGCCATAAAATCCATCACGACCACGACCACAATCAGCAGTGAAGTACCACCCAAGTAAAAAGGCACATTCCACATAACCACCAGGAACTGCGGCATCAGGCACACTAATGCGATATAGGCTGACCCAAAAACAGTCAACCGCGTCAGCACGCCGTCAATGTAATTAGCGGTTTTCTCGCCTGGTCTGATCCCCGGAACAAAAGCACCGGACCGTTTCAGATTGTCGGCGACCTCTACCGGATTAAACATCAGAGCGGTATAGAAGAAGCAGAAAAACACCACGAATACAGTAAACAGCAATATATTTAGCGGTTGACCAGGACCAATTGCTACCGCCATGTCTTGCAACCAGTCTGCGGAATTACCGGTGCTAAACCATTGGGCAATAGACGCAGGAAAAAGCAATATACTACTGGCAAAAATAGCTGGGATCACACCCGCCATATTAACCTTAAGCGGCAGGTGCGAGCTCTGCGCCTGGAGCATCTTACGGCCTTGTTGCCGCTTGGCGTAATTCACCGTGATGCGTCTCTGACCGCGCTCAATAAACACGATCATATAAATTACCGCTATTGCCAAGGTCAGGATGAATAGTAAAATAAGCACATTTAATTCTCCCTGCCGCGCCTGCTCCAGCGATTGCCCGATAGCCGCTGGCAGCCCTGCGACAATACCGGCGAAGATCAGCAAAGATATACCGTTGCCCACACCCTTTTCAGTAATCTGCTCCCCAAGCCACATCATAAATACTGCACCCGTAACTAAGGAAGTAATAGCGATGACATAAAAAAGTATCGAGGGGTCATACGCCATACCCTGATTGGCCATACCCGCGGTCATGCCGGTGGCCTGAATAATCGCTAACACAACGGTGAGATAGCGAGTGTATTGGCTGATTCTTCTCCGGCCAGACTCACCTTCTTTCTTTAGCTGCTCTAGCTGAGGCGTCACCGCGGACATCAACTGCATGATAATAGATGCCGATATATATGGCATAATCCCAAGCGCTAGGATGCTCATACGCTCCAGTGCGCCCCCGGAAAACATATTCGCCAACCCCAAAATCGTACCCTGATTTTGATTAAACAAGGCGGCAAGTTGCTTTGGATCGATTCCTGGAACCGGAATGTGAGTTCCAATCCGATAAACGATAATCGCAATCAGAACGAAACGAAGACGCCTGAACAGCTCGCTAAGTCCAGCCTTGTTAACTGAGGGCGTTTGAGCAGTTGCCATTTAAGCCTCTATTTTCCCGCCGGCCTTTTCTATGGCCTCGCGAGCGCCTTTAGTCACTACAAGACCCTTTAGCGTCAGAGCTTTGCCTAGCTCGCCAGATAGAAAAACCCGGGCACGGACAACGTTATCCCTGACTAGGTCTGCTTTTTTCAGCGCTTCGAGGTCAACAACATCGCCCTCTATGCTATTTAACTCGCCCAAACGAATCTGCGCTGTCGTACGGCTGATGCGGGAAGAAAAGCCATACTTAGGAAGACGCTTCTGCAATGGCATCTGGCCGCCCTCAAATCCTGGACGAATACCTCCCCCGGAACGAGCCTTTTGACCCTTATGTCCGCGACCCGCAGTCTTACCTGTGCCGCTGCCGATGCCACGGCCTACGCGCTTAGGGCTTTTCTTAGATCCCGGCGCGGGGCTCAGACTGTTCAGTCGCATTACGTCTGACATAATTTACTCCTCTACCCTTACTAGATAGTGCACTTGATTTATCATGCCTCTGACGGAGGGCGTATCCTCAACCTCAACCGTGTGGCCAATCCGACGCAAACCAAGACCCGCTAAACACGCCCGATGATTTTTCAGACGATGAAAACCGCTTCTGACCTGAGTTACTTTTATAGATGCTTTAGCCATGACTAGCAAACCTAATAGTTAGTTCAAAATTTCTTCGACGGTCTTTCCGCGCTTGGCGGCAATATCTTCTGGTGAAGACATATCACGAAGACCATTAAAAGTGGCCCTTACTACATTGATCGGATTAGTCGACCCATAGCATTTGGCTAATACATTATGTACGCCAGCGATCTCAAGCACCGCGCGCATCGCGCCACCAGCAATAACCCCGGTACCTTCTGATGCAGGCTGCATGTAAACCTTAGAAGCGCCGTGAGCCGCCTTAATTGGGTACTGAATAGTCCCACTGTTGAGCTGGACTTGAATCATGTTTCGGCGCGCAGCCTCCATCGCCTTTTGAATGGCAGCTGGAACTTCACGCGCTTTGCCGCGACCATAGCCCACTTTACCCTTACCATCGCCCACAACCGTGAGAGCCGTAAAACTAAAAATACGCCCGCCCTTCACCACTTTGGATACACGGTTGACTTGAACCAGCTTCTCCTGGAGATCGCCGTCCTGTTGCTGCTTCTTCTGATCGTTAAAAGCCATAACTTTACCCTAGAATTCCAATCCGGTTTCACGAGCAGCATCAGCCAAGGCTTTGACCCGGCCGTGATACCTAAATCCACTGCGATCAAAGGCTACCGCTACAACGCCCGCTTTCTTAGCGCGCTCGGCGACCAACTTGCCCACTTTTTCCGCCGCTGCAATATTGCCAGTAGCGCCAGCTCGAAGGTCAGAGTCCAACGTGGAGGCACTCGCGATCACTTTGTCTCCGGCTGGAGCAATAATCTGGGCATAGATATGCCGAGGAGTACGATGGACACTCAATCGGCTCATTCCCAGACTACGAATCTGCGTCCGAGAGCGACGCGCGCGGCGTAACCTTGAATCATTTTTTGTACTCATCTTAAATACCTATTTCTTCTTAGCTTCTTTACGACGAACAAACTCATCAGCATAGCGGATACCCTTCCCTTTATAAGGCTCTGGCGGCCGAAAGCTGCGAAGTTCTGCTGCGGCCTGCCCAACCGCATGCTTGTCGATACCCTGTAAAATCACTTCTGTAGGACTAGGACTCTGCGCAGAAACACCCTCTGGCAACTGATAGTTCACCGGATGAGACAGCCCAACCGTTAGGTTCACGACCGTGCCATTCACTTTGGCCCGATAGCCTACGCCGTTTAGCACTAATTTCTTTTCCCAACCTTCACTCACACCCTTGACCATGTTATTAACCAATGCGCGCGTTGTTCCGGCCATCGCACCCAGTTTAGGATTGTCGTACGCAAACGTAATAACGTCGTCATCCTGAGTAAAATGGATACCTTCTGAAAGCGAAACTGCCAGCGTACCTTTGCTACCTTTTACAGTGACATCGCTACCATTGAGCTTGACCTCTACACCGCTGGGAAGCTGAATTGGATCTCTTGCGACTCTAGACATTCTGAAATACTCTCTAATTCAAACCAGGATTTAGTAAACAGTACACAGTACTTCACCACCGATACCCGCAGCGCGAGCCGCTCGACCGGTCATCACGCCGCGGGACGTAGAAATAATTGCCACGCCCAAGCCAGCTCGAACTGAAGGCAAATCACCGCTACCTGAATACCGGCGCAAGCTGGGTTTGCTGATGCGATCTATTTCCGCAACAACAGGCTTTCCCAGATGATATTTCAGTTCTATTGCCAAGCGGGGCTTGCCGGCTTCAACAGTAGCGCTAAAGCTATCAACATAGCCCTCGTCCTGTAATACCTTAGCCACAGCCGCCTTTAGCTTGGAGCCAGGCATCTCAACGCGCTCTTTACCCGCCATTTGCGCGTTACGAATGCGGGTCAACATATCTGCTAGGGGATCTTGCATACTCATAATCAATTAATCTCCGTAAACCAATTTGCCGGCTACCAGCTGGACTTAACCAAGCCAGGCACGTCACCTCGCATTGCGGCTTCGCGCAACTTGTTTCTGCAAAGGCCAAACTTCCGATAGACCCCGTGCGGCCTACCCGTGATCGCACAACGACGACGCTGGCGCACTGGGCTAGCGTCGCGCGGCAACTTCTGCAGTCTAACCTGCGCGTCCCACTTATCGTCGTCAGACGCCATAGTATCGACCAGAATCGCTTTTAACGATGCACGCTTCACTGCGAACTTCGCCACTGTTTGCGTACGTTTTTTCTCGCGCGCAATCATTGATTTCTTTGCCATCTGTAAAGCCTCTTAATCCTTAAGTGGGAAGTTGAAAGCGCGCAGCAGTGCCCGACCTTCATCATCCGTACGAGCTGATGTGGTAATGGTGATGTCCATGCCGCGTAGCGCGTCCACTTTATCGTATTCGATTTCCGGGAATATGATTTGCTCGGTCACACCCATGGCAAAGTTGCCCCGCCCGTCAAACGACTTCGAGCTCACGCCTCTAAAATCTCGGACCCTTGGAATCGCTATACTAACTAAGCGGTCCAAAAACTCATACATACGTTCGGAGCGCAGAGTCACTTTGCAACCAATTGGCCAACCATCGCGTACCTTAAAGCCCGCGATTGACTTTCTCGCCTTGGTTACGACAACCTTCTGACCCGAAATCTTTTCCATGTCAGCGACGGCGTTTTCCAAAACCTTCTTATCGCCCAATGCCTCTCCCACGCCCATGTTGAGGGTGATCTTGGTGATGCGAGGAACCTCCATCACATTGGCCAGGGCTAACTCCTCCTTCAGCTGAGGAACAATTTCGCTCTTGTACTTTTCTTTCAACGCTGCCATGTCTTGTACCTGTCGACTACTACGCCCCTGGGAGCCTATGCGTCGATCTCCTCGCCACTTGATTTAAAAATCCGGACCTTGCGATCTCCGTCCACCTTTATGCCTACCCGGTCGGCCTTAGCAGTGCTCGGGTTAAATATTGCTACGTTAGAAATCTGAATCGCAGCTTCATTTTCCACGATACCCCCAGCCACGCCCGCATCGGGATTTGCCTTGGTATGCTTCTTAACCATATTGATTCCAGACACAATCACCTTATTGTTGTCCAGCACCTTGCGCACTTTACCACGCTTACCCTTGTCCTTACCGGCTAGGATAATCACATCGTCTTCGCTCTTGATCTTTAACATTACTTTTACCTATACCTATCCGGCGGCCTAAATAACTTCCGGGGCCAAGGAAATAATCTTCATAAACTTTTCACCACGCAGTTCCCGTGTTACGGGGCCAAATATGCGCGTACCTATAGGGGCATCTTGTGCGTTCAAAAGCACCGCTGCGTTATCGTCGAACTTGATAAGCGACCCATCCGGGCGGCGAACACCCTTCCTAGTTCGAACAACCACTGCAGTCATCACCTGGCCTTTTTTCACTTTGCCACGCGGAATCGCTTCTTTAACTGTTACCTTGATAAGGTCACCTACACGCGCATAGCGACGCTTGGATCCACCTAATACCTTGATACACATCACTCTGCGAGCGCCGCTATTATCAGCGACTTCCAAATACGACTGTGTCTGAATCATCTTTTACTCCCACTGCGGACGTGCCGCGAACCTCTAACTACTTATATTCAGGTCAGACCTAAGACGCACTAACAACAACCTCGAGCAATTTCCAAGTCTTTGTTTTGGAAAGCGGGCGCGACTCTGAAACAGTAACCGTGTCGCCAATCCCACACTGGTTGCCTTCGTCATGAGCATGGATCTTTGAAGACCGGGTCATATACTTCCCATAGACAGGGTGCTTTTCCCGCCGCTCTATCAGCACAGTTATGGTCTTATCCATTTTGTTGCTCACAACCTTACCGGTTACGAGTCTTGCACGCTTTTCTGCTACTGACATATCAGCCATCCGCCTTTTCAGTGAGTAAAGTCTTCACTCGAGCAATGTCTCGCTGGTTCTGCTGCAGCAAATGAGTTTGCCCCAACTCGCCAGTCGCCTTTTGCATGCGCATCTTAAACTGCTCTTCACGGAGACTCAGCAATGCTTTACCCAGCTCTTCGCCAGACTTTGCACGTAATTCACTCACTTTCATCACATCACCGTCCGTTTAACAAATTGTGTTGCAATTGGGATTTTAGCCGAAGCCAGCGCAAAAGCCTCTCGCGCCATTTCCTCAGAAACACCCTGCAGCTCATAAAGTACCTTGCCAGGCTGAATCTGAGCGACCCAGTACTCTACGTTACCCTTACCTTTACCCTGACGAACTTCTAAAGGCTTACCCGTTATCGGCTTGTCGGGGAACACACGAATCCAAATCTTTCCGCCACGCTTAATGTGACGAGTCATTGCTCGACGTGCCGCCTCGATCTGGCGTGCAGTAAGCCTACCCCGGCTCACAGCCTTTAAACCGTATTCACCGAAACTAACCTTGCTGCCGCGCTCAGCTAAACCGCGATTGCGGCCTTTCATCATCTTGCGAAATTTTGTACGCTTTGGTTGAAGCATCTGCGTAACCCTTAATTAGTTGCTGTCTTCTTGGCGCCGTCATCATGGCCTTCGGTGCCAATGACTTCGCCCTTAAAAATCCAAACCTTCACACCCAGAATGCCGTAAGTAGTCGCGGCTTCATACGTCGCATAATCTATATCCGCCCGCAAGGTATGCAAAGGCACCCGGCCTTCTCGATACCATTCGGACCGCGCAATTTCTGCTCCACCCAGCCTGCCACCAATCTGAACCTTGATGCCTTCAGCACCCTGCCTCATTGCATTCTGAACGACGCGCTTCATGGCTCTTCGGAACATCACCCGACGCTCAAGCTGCTGAGCGACATTTTGTGCTACCAACTTGGCATCCAAGTCTGGCTTTCGAATCTCTTCAATGTTGATATGTACAGGTACGCCCATTCTCTGCGTAAGATCTTTACGCAACTTATCTACGTCCTCACCCTTCTTGCCAATAATAATACCTGGGCGCGCTGTGTGGATGGTAATCCGAGCAGTCTGCGCTGGCCGCTCAATAACAATCCGACTGACGGACGCATGAT
>ENA-OSJC01000123-OSJC01000123.1-marine-metagenome-genome-assembly--contig:-NODE-123-length-77470-cov-4.732456_pt1 | contig 77470 bp, 69 predicted proteins | sample MGYA00237885_ERZ534234 | MGnify/ENA primary metagenome ERZ534234 (study PRJEB26413, sample SAMN06343907) | marine metagenome | isolation source: coastal waters | place: Atlantic Ocean: West Antarctic... | reverse complement strand
CACTGCTCCTTTTCCAGATGGTCAATCATTTAGTTGCAAACATAATTGCTATTATTGTCCTAATGAACCAGCACATGAAGGGAACAACTGGACGCCCCAACCACGCAGCTATTTGTATAGCGAGCCCGCGGTCTTGCGGGCAAATCGCAATAAATTTGAAGCAGACCTACAAACATTTGACCGTTTAAAATCGCTTTTGATTTGTGGACACAAATGTGATAAATTGGAATTTATTTTAGAGGGCGGCACATTTACCGAATATCCAAAACCATATTTGTATAAATATTTTCGCGATTTCATTTACACTTGTAATAACTTTTATGAAATTATCAAATATGGGTTTGAGTCACCACAATTGGTAGCACGCAAAACGTTGGAAGAAGAAATCACAATCAATAAATATACACGGTGTAAAATTATTGGGATTTGTATTGAGACGAGACCGGATGCGATTTTGTTGAACGACGAAGATGGAATTCCGTGGATCAAAACACTGCTTAACTGGGGTGTAACCCGGCTACAACTGGGCGTTCAACATATTGACAACCAGATATTGAAAAAAATAAATCGCGGACATAATATTGAAAAAGTAATTGAAGCAATTGAAATCTGTAAAAACAATTGTTTCAAAATTGACATACATATTATGCCCGATTTGCCCGGAAGTAGTCCCGAAACCGACAAGGCAATGTTTGACGAGTTATACAAGTCGTCCAAATATCAACCCGACCAAATGAAGATCTATCCTTGCGAAGTCGTTCCTTGGACGGTTATTGAGAAGTGGTATAAGTCTGGCAAATACATGCCTTATGGAGAAGACAAAGAACTCATTCAAGGCGTGCTTTCATATTCGATGACAAATTGTCCCCCTTGGATTCGGCTGCCGCGGGTTATGCGAGATATTCCTGACCAATATATTTCAGCAGGATTGAAATGCGGAAACATGAGACAAAACATTGAAGGAGAAAAGGGATTCATCGGGAAAGATATTCGGTCACGTGAAATTGGTCGCCATCCTCAATATATGCTCAAAGATGCCAAGCTATTTGTGCGAAAATACAAAGCATCTAATGGAACCGAATACTTTATTAGTTTTGAAAGCAAAGACAATATTGCGCTGTTTGGATTTTGTCGTCTTCGCATCAATCATCAGAAACGAAACGCGCACTCGGTGTATGAGGCAACGCTTTATAATATGGGACTTATTCGCGAACTTCATGTTTATGGTTCATTGGTTGGGGTAAATCAACTAAACCAAACGAATGTGCAGGGTATCCAACACAGCGGGATTGGGAAAAAATTACTTCAAAAAGCAGAACAAATTAGCATGTATTATCATCTCAAGTGTGGTGTGGTTGTCATATCAGGAATTGGTGTACGAAGTTATTACGAAAAACACGGTTACTTCCTTCGTAATAACTATATGGTTAAATATTTCATTTCATACAATCTTTGTATGATCATTATTGGAATTATTCTAGGACTAATTTACGACATTCTAGTCGCACTCATAACCATATACTTTGCAACAAAAAGGTAATGTATATGTCCCCTTGAATTTTGTACAATTTTGTTCATGACAAAACCCCGGTATAGCGTTAAAAGTATTAGCAACTCTTTGTGTAGTATTAGCTTCAACACATCCATTTTTATTTTTATGTTTTATGAATTTAAAGTATGTTGTATAATTCCCTTTGCTATTGAACGCTAATAAAAAATACAACAATTTAGTAAAAAACATTTTATATTTCATTGTTATGTTATGTTTTGTGTTTATTTCGTTTTTTTAGCTTTTGTAACTTTTTTTACAACCAACCATTTTTATAACGTTTTGAAAATTTGAAACTAAATCTGTTGTCGATGAATTATACCAACAAGGGACCCATGCATGAATGAACGCTTGAATGCTCGCGATAAAAAGATTTCCTGAAAAATACATGGATAAACAAAAGTGTTCAAAATAATTCATACAGACTTTTTTTAGATGCTTGTTTGAATTAGCATAAATCGTCCAAACCATTATTATATTACTGTGGTGTTATCTTTATTTGCGTTTTCAACTTTCGTTTTTAAATGTTCTTGAGTCTATTTCTTCTATATTCATAGTATTAACTTCATCATGACTTAACTTGTTATAATAAAATGCGTATGGTTTTCTACCACGCGGTTTAAACTTTACAAATTTAAGCTTTCCTTCTGAAAGCATCTTTTTTAGAACAGTTGGAAAATAACAATTGTTAAAACTCTCAGTTTGTTTTTTTTGTTTGTTACTACCTGTGTAAACAAAGTCTGCTGTTTCTAACATATCAACTACATTCTTCTCATAGAGTTCGTCCAAACATTGAATATGAATTTTGATTTGTTCATTACGATTATTGATACGTTCATTTACTTGTTTTTTTCTCAATTCGTCCAATTCTTTTTCTTCGTTATTTTTGAAGATTTTTTCGTTTTCAACAATATGATTCATCATATCACTCCCTCCAAAAAAGGATTTAATGTCCATTTTACACTTGTGTTGCTGTGTGACTTGAAAATTAATTTCAATTTTTTCCAAAAACCTACACAACCTTGCGAGGTGGAACAGCACCGCTCGAACGAACGCGTTTCATCGCATTTTTCACATCATTGGTAGGATTGCTGTTGAAACTCAGCGGCGATGAGTAGGCTTTCCTACCAACCGCTTGCGCCTTTTTCTTCAATAAATACAAGGAATTGTCTTGGTATACTGATTCTTGTTTACCTTTGTGGGTGCTGTCGTGATTCGAAGGGTTTTCTTTTGGCGTTCTTTGGTAAATTTGACGCATCATTGAAAATTGTCCGCCACCTGACGTCGTTTGTCCTTTCATGGGCATAACGTTTTGTCCACTAAGCACGCTATTATTATTAACCGAACTCTTGCCAACAGTGGCTTTGTCTGTTGCAAAAGAGGTCATATTAATATAGAGCAATATAATTAATAATTCAGCGAACATAAATACTTTCCTAACAAACTGGATTCATCTATATTACGATCGGGCACCTTTTGTTCAAGATGTTTGTCTTTTTCTTCAAGAATAATTCTATTATTTTTTGATTGAAACCAACCAAAAACATCCTTGTAGGAATGTGGTCCAAAAACATTTTCATTGATTACTTCGCTTACGTCTTTCTCATCAATGTCTGTAAATAGCAACTCATAAATGAGCGTTAAAAGTAAATCGTCACAGAGAAAATAAGCACTACGGTCTGGAATATAAAGCGGTGATTTTATTTTGATAATATTTAACAACTTATAGAAAAAATTACTTGAATCATAACATTTGTTTCCAAAAACATAGTCCGGCAAATTTACAAGGTGTCCTTTGTTTTCGTTTATCAAGAATGTGCTATGGTTGAATATAAAACTCTCTTCCAAGAAATTTTCTTGTTGTTTTTGTTTGTTAAATAAAAACTTTTCATGGGTATAACTTCTTGTCAAGTATATATATTTTGTAATTGAATAACATTCATTCAAGCTTACAATATTTGCATATCCGTGTAATAAATTTGACCTTTCGTCGGTTGTCAAGTGATAATTAAATTTTACGTTATTCACCACACTTTTAATGTTATGTTTCTCGTATATTTTTACAAGCTCGTCTTTGTCTTTTATATTTATATTGTACAAGAAAATATTTTCATTATAGAGATGAGCATAGTTATCAAACTGATGTTTAACTTTATTATCTTTTAATAAAAAGTTGTTCATCCCATCTACAATGATAATATTTGAGAACAAGTTCTTCTCTATAAACATTTTTGTCAATTCAAACCCGAGCCAGTTAAATCCACCAATAATCAGAATATCTCTCATCAACTATAAAATAACACTAATATGATAACTATTATTTAAAATCTTTTATCTCAATTGATTGAAATATTTAATATATAAAATGCGTAAAAAATAATAATATGTTATAAGCAATTATTACATATTATAGTATGGATTCTGAGCAAGAAAAAGTATTGAATCGTCTAATCAAGGAAAATGATGTACAAGATAATACGGAAAAGATCAAAACAATGAAACATAGTACGAAAATTAGAAGTGATGTTGCTGTGATACAAAACATAAAAAGAAAGTTAAGAACTCGTGATTTCAAAGTGTTGGATAAAGAAGCGATCCATAAGTGTTCATTTTTATATACCAACTATCCGAATATTTATAACAAATTATTGAAAGATGAAATTGATATCAAAGTTTTGTATACTTTCCTGGATGAACTTGCCAAAATTGAGAATGGAGACCAGAATCAGCACGAAGCCTCTTACAATATTGGTATGTTATTGAAATCCATGTATGTAGATAAGAAGATTGGTATTGAATCACAAGAAAAATCAATTGACGGTTCTAAAAAAAAGACAAAACATGCACGCAAGTTAAGCTATTCCGAATATAAACAAGGGGGTATTGATAAACGATTTGACAAAGCTATTTAAACGGAGAAACACAAACATATCATCTTAAACCAGATGAATTTAATGCCATACAAGAATATATTATATTTCACAGAGTGTTTCTATTATTTATGTGGTTGGTGTCTTTATTATTTTGCTATTTGTGATACAGAGAGCATTTTATTCAAATATATTCGCCGTCTTCCCGATAACAAAAAGATCATAGAATGTAAAAGTCGGATTGTCAGTTCAACTCACGCGACAATTTTGTCTTTTTTTTCTATTTTATATTTGAATCAAACCATAGGTTATAATTATTGGACTACATTTCTTCCAATTTGTTCTTCGTTTGGATTGTTTGATTTATCGCTTGTTACAATGAACTATTCTATATTCAAAAAGGGTTATGTTCCAATATTGGTTCATCATAGTTTGTTGGTATTTGGTCCACTTTTGATCACCCCCGAAAATTCACATATAATGGCACAAGCATTTCTGTTTGAAATAACTGTTCCTGTTTTAGATTTTAACTGGTACTTGTATCACACGAATAAGAGGGACACACTCGCGTTCAAAATGAATAGCATGGCATCTATATTGAGCTTCTTCTTTTTCCGGATTGCAAACAACTGTTATCTAGTAACACAATCATTTCAATTCAACTTTAAATTTCAATTTGTCACAATTGCGTTTCTGTGCTTGAATATTCATTGGTTCTTGAATTTGATAAAATTATTTATTCGACAATTATAAATTAGATAAAATATAGTATAAAACGCTGAGAGTTATAACGTCTGAGAAAACAATTTCGCCAACCGTTCTTGTGAATGAATCTACATCCAGGTATGTTTTTTCAATATCATTATTCAAATAATGACTTGTATCATTGTAATGATTTTTAATCAAATTTGCGAGCGGTTTGAAAAGCATATTATTTTAATTAACCACATTTTATTAAATCTATTTTCATCATATATTTATTCTCATTTGTAAATTGCTTTTATGAAACCCGCATTTCCGATAAAAGTCAGCATTGCCTTCATTACAATTTAAAATCACTTTATATACTTGTCTTTCTTTCGCAATATTTATCATGTGCTCAATGAGAGCTTTACCAACGTTTATATTTCTGTAGTTCTCGTGGACCACTACATCTTCAATGTGTCCCACACAACCACAGTTGTGTATTAGTTTTTTCTCTATCAAAATTGTTCCCATAGCAACCATTATATTGAGTCCCGACTCGATGTCGTTGAAAACACAACAGATAATTCTATGATTTGAATTGAGAGAAGAACATAGGTCTGTAAAAGATTCAAGAGAAAACTCCTCTTTTGTTTTAGTTAAAAAAGACAAAAGAGACTTTGAATTCTCATAGTCGTGTGTTTGAATATCCCGAAATGAGACAATACCTTCCATTTTCTATACTTGAAAATAATATCAAATTATTAAGTGTTTATTTCAAATCATACTAAAATTGAAATAAACATATATATGAATACAACACCATCTAACAAATAATGAGCAACAAAATATTAGTTATTGTAGAATCTCCGTCAAAATGTAAAAAAATAGAGCAATATTTGGGCAATCAATACAAGGTGATTGCGAGTTATGGACACTTTACAAAACTGGACGATTTACAGCAAATTAACTTTGACGATTTTACAATCAAATATAAAATAGATAACCAAAAAGTTGTAAAGCAAATGCGTGATAATATCAAACAAGCGCGGGATGTTATCATTGCGACCGACGATGATCGTGAAGGAGAAGCCATCGGCTGGACTATTTGTCAGTTTTGTCATTTGGATATAAACAAAACCAAAAAAATTACATTCCAAGAAATCACCAAAAGCGCGTTGATGAGTGCGCTAGACAATATTCAATATGTAAATATGGACCGCGTAAAAAGTCAACAAGCGCGGCAAATATTGGATATTTATCTTGGTTACAAAATCAGTCCAATGTTGTGGAAATACGTACAGCACAAGTTGTCCGCCGGTCGCTGTCAGACGCCCGCACTAAAACTGATCTATGACAATCAACAAGACTTTGATTCTGTTAACGATGACACGGAATACAAAGTAAACGCGAGTTTTACATCCAAGAGCATCCTATTCTCACTCTCAACAAACATTGAAAAAGAGAATATTTTACAATTCATAGAAGAACAAAAAGAGAAATCTTTGTGGTCAATCAACAACACAAATGTAAAGGAAGTAAATGAGAAACCGCCGCAAATATTGATTACCAGTTCATTGCAGCAAAAAGCATCTAATATTTTAAAAATGAGTCCAAAAATGACCATGAAATGCGCACAAGAACTCTACGAAAATGGCTTGATTACTTACATGCGAACGGATAGTATTTGTTATTCAAAAGACTTTATTGGTTCTCTCAAAAACCACATCAAAAAATCTTATGGCGCCAATTATGTAATGCCAAATATCGAACAACTTTCGATTAATAAAAGCAAAGGAAAAGCCCAAGAAGCTCATGAAGGTATTCGCGTATGTGACCTCAATATATCCGAAACCCAGCTCAAAAATGCCAGCGCAAATCGTCTCTATAAATTCATCTACAAACACTGTATTCAGTGTGGAATGGCAAATGCAATCAGCCGAGATTATGAATATTTTGTCAATAGTTGGTCTTTAAGTTCGCAAAATAAAGATTGTATTTTCAAATATAAAGAGAACTTAATATTATTTGGGGGATGGAAAATAATGGAAAATGAGAGCCAGCGAATTTGCTACCGAAATTATTTGGATAACTTGTATGCGAGTGGTACGGAGTTTGGTATGAACTATTTGGAAGCAAATGAGAAGTTGATCTCCAGTCCGAAACATTTGGGCGAAGCATCGTTGATACAACAATTAGAAAAGAGAAATATTGGCCGCCCTTCTACCTTTTCCAACATTGTTCAAAATATACAAGACAAAAAATATGTGGTGAAGGGAAACATTGAAGGAAAAAAGAGAAATATTACCAACTATAAAGTGAATAATGACAAAGAATTAGTAGTAACTGAAAAAGAAGAATGTTTGAATTCAGAAAAGAGTAAATTACAAATCACGCCACTTGGCAAACAAGTGTGTGAGTTTTGTTATCAACATTTTGAGTCTATCTTTAATTATGAATTCACAAATAACATGGAAAGTGGATTAGATAATATTGAGTCTCGGGAAACCTGTAACTGTGAACTTCTGCGAACATATATTTCAAATGTTGAAGAATTAATTGAAGAAACAAAGACAAATTACAAAAAGAATCCAGACCAGGTGAAAAAAGTATGCGATACATCAATCCATTGCGGCAAAATAGACGGATTTGTTGCATATATTAAAAATGGAAAATATGGATACTATTTGACTCACGGAAAAGGTGGAAAGACAAGAGTAAGCTTGAACGATTTCAAAGGATTCAACATTGAAGACAAAATCGGGTCACAAGAAGATATCACTGAAGACGAGTTGCCACTTTTGATTGATTTCCTAGCAAAAGGAAAGGAAGCGAAAAACAAAAGCATTTTGGTTGAGTTGAACACTGAATATTCTATAAGAGAAAGTAAATACGGATATTATCTTTATTACAAAACAAAAAAGATGAAACAGCCAAAATTTATGAAATATAACGACGAAAAAGATGACAAAACAGAAATGAGAAATACATGGATTCCCGAAAATAATATTCGACAAATCAAAAAATATCTCTGTGAAAAATATAAAATCAATATATAATAGACAATGGGTTCATCGGGAGAAAGAACGTCCACCGTTATACTCCGCGAGATAATTAAGGAAAAAATTATGACAGAAGAATCGGTTTCTGTAAAAGTTTTCACTATGTTTACAATATTCGGATTTTTTTTTGCGGCATTTAACAATTCGCTCATGAAAGATGTGGAACACGGACTTTATGGACCCGCGTCCATTGTAGTGTGGAGTTATTTAACCGTTCTCATTTCTCTAGGTTGTATTCTACTCGTCAAAAATATTACACAGCCATCTTTCTTGATTTACGACTCCACAACTTTTAGTGGGCTAGCCACCATATTTTTGTTGGTGTGGATTGTAAGTATGAATTTGAAGTATTTTAAAAAAATCAATATGGATATTGTTCCAATGAGTTATTCTAGATACTCGGTATTCACATCGTGGCTTTTAGCAGCTCAATCTTTTTTTATATTTATTACATTGGACCCACCATCTTCGAATGGTGAAAACAACAGTGATAAGATGGTTCTTATAAAAAGATTATCTATTTTAAACAACTTGATTATATTTTTGTCTTTTATTATGGTTTTGATTCAGCAGATAATATTAGATAAATTCTCAGTAGACGTGTTATAATTAAACTTGTATACAAGCCCAATATAATGTTCACATTCCCAGACCCCGGATATTTTTACGCAAAAATGTTCTAAATTTGGATTATGTAAAAACGAGTACAAGTATGGTTTTGATTGAATGTCTGTCGTCAAATTATAAACAATCTTTTTATTTATTGTATTATTGATTGAAGTCAATATTTTTTTTTCAATATTCTCAATATGTTTGATAAATTTGTCGTTTTCGTTAACGACTACTTTGTAACGATGATATTCTTGTTTTATAGTAAAAGAGGTGAAATTGAGTTTTACAAGAATGTATTTCAGCGTTATATTTTTGGTTGAATATAATATTTTGTAAAAGTTGATGTAATTTTCATTTTGGTTTTTGATTGGGATTTTGAATACTAGGTTGTGCTCATTGATATTGTCATATGTAATAATATACTCCATGATGTTATAATATTATAATTATTTGTATTTAATTATTTTAATATAAGTAATTTATCTTGGTAAATAATGAAGAAATATTCAGACTATTGTGAAGGTTCTCAAGTCAAGACAGAATCAATTCACTTATCTGAATATGCAAACAAAAATATTATTGTTTATGGAAACGATGCGATGAAAAATTATATTTTTACTTTGAATACTATCAAGTATCTTAGTAATAGTCAGTTAAAATACAGCAGACGAATTGCTATTAAATACAACGGCGAAGATATCTTGTTCAATATTAGCGACATTCACTTTGAGGTTGACTTTAGTTTACTTGGGGTAAATCAATACAATGTTTTTCTTACTCTGTTCCATCATATCAAAGAAAATATGATAGTTGACAAAAAATTATTTTATATTGTGTGTTTGAATTACCAAGACATCAAACTAGAACTGATGAATATTTTTTATAGTTTCATGAATGAGAATAAAATCCGCATTGTTATATTGACCACTCAAATCTCATTTATTTGTGATAAAATATTTCAATCATCTTTGATCAAAAAAATAAAAGGAGAAACACATCACATCAATTGTACTCAAAAAGAAGAAATACAAAAAATCACAAACGTAATAAAACAGAAAGATAACATTTCACTATTTCAACTTCGCGAACATCTCTACACATTTCTAACACTAAACTTTAGAATACACGACTGTTTCGCAGAGATTATTTTTGATTTAATTGAATGTCAGTATATCAGAGAAGAAAATATTCATCTGGTTCTCAAAAGGTATAATAGGTTCACCAAAAAATACAACAACAACTATCGACCAATATATCACATGGAATCGTTTATTTTGTTTTTAATAAACTTAAAAAATAAACAAGAAAATAAATTATGACCCTACAAGAAAGTTGTAACCTATTTAAAATACATAATATAAATGAAATTGACAAAAAAACCCTTAAAAAGAAATATTATCAAATGTGTTTAAAATACCATCCCGACAAAAATAAAAATCATCAAAATCAGTTTGCAAAAATGAACGAATGCTATCAAACTTTAAATGCTTATATAGAGGATAATAATGAAAAGCAAAAATATAAACACAACCAACACGCAAACAAAGAGGACTCTGATATTATTTATGAAACTCTCATTTCATTAATCTCCGTAGAAAACATCCAATATGTTCTCAGATTGATTGACAGTTACAAAATTTATATGAATAATGTTCCCGAAGTAACAACTCTCAATGTCACGATGAAACAAGTTTTTGATAAATGTCTCTATGTTACCAATGAACATTATATTCCACTTTGGCACAATATTATTCACCAATTTAGTGTTAAAGAGCAAAAATATATTATATATATTATAAAAATAAACGATGTTCCTTCAAATATACATATTATGAAAAATGGCGACATTGTGGTAAAGATTCCTAAAAAAAGTGTCAACAAAAATGAATATAATATTATTCGGATATGCGACCAAGTGGAACGCGATGTTTACATATCTGATAGTGATTATGAAAAAGCATTTTTAATATTGAAAGAGAGAGGGATACCAAAAACAAGTATAAATGACATATTTGATAGTTCACAATTATCAAACATTCACATGCATTTGGTTTGAATAAGCCTTTACGGAGGATCGAACTCCGGACCTTTAGTTTACAAGACTAACGCTCTACCACTGAGCTACAAAGGCTGTATATATTTACAATAAAAAATATTTTTATCTTCTGTGTTATTTTATATTTTTATCTTCTGTGTTATTTTATATTTTTATCTTCTGTATTATTTTCTTTGGATATAAATTATTTAAGTTGACTTCTTCTTCACAACACGCTTTTTCTTTGGCTTTTGTTCCGGCTCCTCCTCTGATGGCGTCTCTTCGGCCGGAGTCGGTTCTTCTGCTTCTTCCGATGCTGAACTTGTGGTAGTTTCTTCCTTTTCATCTTCTCCTTCATCATCAGATTCTACCACAGTCCCTCCAGTTACCGGAGCAGTTTCATCTCCGCTTGAAGGCGATCCAGCCATTTTACTCGTGTCTTCTTGAGACATTGGAACATGGCACACACCCTTTCCCACCTCAAGCTGAACATTTTCCTTGTACTTAGCCTGGAATAGCTTCCACGAAACACCAAAGTTGCCGTTTGCCATCCAAACACCACCACATTGAATAACACAAGCAATGTTGCTCGCTTTTTGAATGACCATATCAGGCGAACGACCATCTTCGTTTGGAATCAGAAGGTTGTTTGCCATATCAAATAGTTCAAACTTGTATTCACCGTCCCACATTGGAAGTTTGACCTTGAGTGTCGGGGCACGAGTAGTGTCTGGTTCTTGGGTCTCCGGATTCTTTGGATACTTGAGAATCGGATTCCAAAATGCCTCCACAACTTCACGACTTTGCGATTTTCCAAACCAGTCCTTACTGTTTTCTACCGCATCATCGAGGATCTTAGACTCCATATTCTTAATCATGTTTAGCAAATCATTTGTAGCCGGCGTCGCAAACTCTTCGCGAGGAAATTGGAGGGAAATTGAATACGAATTGCCGTTTGGATTTTCAAACACATTAACCCCCCAGTTCAACATAATTGGTGTGGAAACCATTAGCGAACGCTTGGTGTTTGAATTAATAATTCCAATGCTCTTGCCGCCAACAGAGTTGACCTTGACCTTGGTGTAGAGCATATCGTCGGAAGGAGTGAAATCGGTAGCGGATACAATAGCGGACATGATTGTTGTTTGCTTGCTTGACTTATACTGGCGGAGAGTCTTTAAATCAATTTTTTTTTCAATCACCGGCGTGGTGTTAAAGTGCGAGTTTCATAAAACACGAGTTTCATATAAACACAAATTATATAATTATATAATTGAATTATAGTGATAATTATGGAAAAATATTTCAAAGTTCATTATTACCCGACCCCATCTAAAACAAAAAGCAACCAACATGTCACTCCTGACACTTATCATCTATTATATCAACACAATTTTACGATATCTCAAATGAAATCTATTTTAAAAGAGCACAATATACCGTGCAAACCCTACAAAAATAAATCAGAACTATTATATTACTGCATTAATTCATTATTTATTTACAGTAAAGTTAGAAAACTACAAAAATGTTGGAAAAATCATTTTATTTGCGAGTTTAACAAAACGCTAGGTCCTAGTTTCAAGAACAAAAAAGCGTCTAACAATATTGACGATTTTTACACGGCAGAAGACCTAGATGAAATTGATTATTACTATTATTTTAGTTTTAAAGACAATGATGACTTTGTTTACACATTTAATATTGTTTCAATCTATTGTCTTCTTGAAAAAAGACAAACCGAAAATCCATATAACCGGAAAAAGTTTTCCAATGATATTGTGGATGTTGTGTATAAGCGCATGAGATATAACAGGATATTGGGAAAGACAACGGTATTTGATGACTACAAACCGGTAGAGTTAACGTTTCAAGACAAAGTGTCTAATTTGTTCACTAAAATAGACGAGTTGGGAAACTACAGCGATCCATCTTGGTTTATGGATCTGAATTTAATTCAAACAAAGCGATTTTTATATGAATTATTTGAAATATGGACATTCCGCGCACAATTGTCACAGCAAAGACAAGCAGAAATTTGTCCACCAAATGGTAATCCATTTCAAGGTATTCCCACCACTGCGTATATGACATCAAACCAATTTCACAGTTTAGAATCGTTACGAAATATGGGACTGGCTGTTATGGAAAAAATGGTATATAGAGCACTCAACGATTCGGATAAAAATATCGGCGCGTTGTATATTCTATCTTCGCTCACTTTAGTCTCTTTGAACGCACGCAATTCGCTGCCGTGGCTTTATGCTTCTGTTAATTATATTAATTAGACCACAAAACGACTTAAACACAACCACACTTATATTGGTATAATAACAAACAATTATGGTAAGCGCACCGAGTAAACCTACTACTAAGAAGACTACCAAGCCTTCCAAGACTCCTTCCAAGAAGGCCACTAAGACTCCTACCCCTGAGGTAGCCCCACCGCAAGTTGAGGAAAAGAACGTCGTTGAGGACGCTCAGTCCGTTTCGACCATCGCGCCGGACACCACCACCATTGAGAGCTCGCTCACCGAGAACCTCCTTGTTCTTGCTGAGAGCATCCAATCGATGACCACTCTTCTTTCTAAGATCAAGGGCGATTACAAGGTTCTTGAGAAGCAAGTTCTTAAGGAGGCTCGCGCCATTGATAAGGTAAACGCTAAGCGCAAGAAGAGCAAGGGGTCGCGCGCTCCGAGCGGATTCGTCAAGCCGACCGCCATTTCCAAGGATCTTGCTAAGTTTCTTGGTGTAGCGGAGGATACCAAGATAGCCCGCACCGATGTCACTAAGCTAATCACCGCTTACGTCAAAGAGCACAAACTTCAAGCCCCTAGTAACGGTCGTATGATTCTTCCGGATAAGAAGCTTATGAACCTTCTTAACTGCAAGTCGTCGGACGAGGTCACTTACTTTAACCTCCAGAAGTACATGAAGCCGCACTTTATCAAGACCGAGTAAATTACAAACAAATGACTTAAACTTACAAATATGTTCACATTGTGAAATAAATAAACTGTAAATTATAAATAATATTAATCCCCTTGTCGAGGCGAATAATATTATTTCTATCTTTTATATCAAATACTTTAGATTATCATTTTGTCTTTATTTTTCTCTTGTTTTGTTTTCTATTGAACTTCTTAACAAGTTGTTTCATTTCTTTGATTGATAGGCGATTTCTCATACAGTTTGGTAACATATCCGCCTTCTTGATCACACTTCTCAACAATTTGTCAGATGGATCAATGTTTCTCAGTTTTGCGAATGTGTATTTACTATGTGACTCGCACGGAATTCCGTTTGCCATGAGCGTATCTGAAAAGTAGTTTTCTGTAAATATATGATAATATGTAAATTTCTTTTGAGTTAATGATTTGTCTTCTTTTATATGTTTCATCGCAGATACTGGAGCAAATTTATTCAAATGTGGCAAGTATACACAGTGGTTATAGGTCAGGTACAAATCGCGGTTGCATGTATAATCTTCGCTCAATGCGCTCCCGTGAGGTATCTTGTATGGGTATTGCTTGCCATTGTTTTCTTGTGAATACTTTTGTACATCTAAGAAATTAAGAGTGTTATTGTCTTTGTCTAATAATTTGTCTTTCTTTGGATTTAGTAACTCAACATTCTTGTAGCCTTTGGTTGTTAAGATTTTTGTTCCTTCTAAGAAGCATGGGATAAAATCACTTGTGCCTCCACTAGCAGAATATATCCAACTGAAACTATAAGAAACGTCGTTATAATTGCTAGTATTAGTTACATCATAAAAAGTGTTAGCTGCTAGAGAAACTCCAATTGTAGTGTCTTCAAATAGAACATCAGTTACCTGAACTGTTAATATTATAATTGTATTGTCAGCAGTACTTGTATCGGTCGTTAAACTATTAATATTACAATTTGTAGTTGCAAATGAAGCAGGATCTCCAGAAATGACTGTACTGAAAAAATATGAAAACTCTATGGTAGAACTACTTGTTGTATCACCTTCATTTAGTACACTACTTGTTATCGTCACTGTTGGCGGCGTAACCGCCGAGGTTGAAATGACCTGCGAACCAAAAATTATGTTATTTAACGTGTCAACTGAATAAATATCATTCGAGCTAAATGTTCCAATATTACCACCATCGTTGCTACTTAATATGAAAACACCCTCGGCATCTACGACTGTTGTATATTCAACTCCACCAATCGCAATAATCGCAAAATCACCAACATTTGCCAATGGAATATATGTAGCAGACGGTTTGGTAGGGTCTTCAACCAACGAACTCATGTCAATCGGCTCGGTCTGATTCGATTTTACCATAACAATTTCTTCTACATCCGCAATCTGCTCCTCGGCTGCCGCTGCCACAACAACCGACGATTTATCGATTGTCAATGTTTTCACACTTTCTGATGCTGTTGCAAAAATCTGATCTATCAATTTTGTAAAGACCTTACGATTCTTGATTTTTATTGCTGAAGGAAATGTAATCTTCGGGGGTTTCACAAATATAGCCTCTCCATCTGTTTGTTCGCTACTATCATTTTCCGCAACCGCAAATGGACTCGCCGTGTCTGGAATTGTAAATGCCGCTGAAATTACCAAATCAATTTCAGATGAACTCAACTTCTCTTCTTGCGGAATTTCAGGATCATCTTCAAACAACTCTACAATCGCCGACGATTCTAGTTTTCTCGAAAAGAAAATGTAAGAATAACCAAAGTCATTTGATTTCGCATTGGTATTTCCTGCACGGTCTACAACCGAATTTGCGTTCAAACATATATTAAGAGAACAATCGGTTGTATCATCCAAAGGTTGAATCGTGAATGTAAACGACGACCCTGAACTATCTTCCAATCCACCTTCATTTGTCAAGTCAGAAACAACGCCATTTGAAACATCAAAATCAGATAACCTTAATCCATCAATATGTTCACTGCTATTGAGCGTCAAAACTAAACTGGTCAATGTACTTGATGCGTCTTGAGTTACTAAACTTGAACCAATTGTTATTGATGGTGCCACCGAATCATAATTCCACTCAAAATTATATGACACATCGTTGTAATGAGTTTCATTATCAACTACATGCGCGTTACCTTGCGGTAATGTTAGTCTAATGAGATCGTCTGACGCTACTGAAGTGTCAACTGTAACTTGATATGTTGTTCCTGAACCACTGAATGATGATATTGTGCCATTGTATATACTTAGACTATTTTGATCAAATATAACATTTTCTTGGTCGAATGTTAATGTAAAATCTATCGATGAAATGTTTGTATAATCTCCTTCATTTATTTGAGAACTCTTTATAACCAATTTCGGGATTGGTGGATTATACGTCCATGAAAATATGTTAGATTCTATATTTGATTCGCCCTGCGATGTTTCAACCGCACCACCAATAATAAACGCAGTTGTTGGAACCCCTTGTGCGTTACTTGTAATATTGAACGTTTTAGCCGAACTATCCACATTGCTTATAGTACCATTTTGGTAAGAAATGTCAGCCTCCACCAATTCAACAATTGCTGCCGTGGTTGCCAATGATATTGTAATTGAATCATTCGAAAATGTGCCATTATTTTGAACATCAGAAGAAGATAACGTTGTTAACAAGTCATCACTATCAAATATCCAATCAAACTCATTTGAATCGGTCGTATTTTTATTACCGGCACTATCCGTTATTGAATTTGCAAATATATAAACAGAAACCGTATCATTTTGCGTTGGATATAATTTTGCGGTATAAGATTCTTTCTTACTTATTACGCCCTTAAATCCCATGAACCCATGATGTCCGCACTGATAATACAGAAGAGATGGGGTTGTTTCATCAATTGTAATCGTTGTTGTTGCCCCACTTGTACCTTGGCTGTCCGTATACACAACGCCACTGGTATAAAGCACATCTTTTTCGGCAGTTGTATAAAATTTCAACGGATGGGTTGAATTGGTGGAATCAGATTGATCGAATGTATATGTTTGACCTACAATAAAATCTATTGTTGGAGATTCTACACCATTTAAGAAATATCCTGCAGAGCTGCCACTACCGTTGTATGGATGAGATGCTGTTTTTGTCGCAACAGTAACATTGAAAGTAGTAGTATGATTCACAAATGTGTTGGTTTTTGTCATTGCTCCCAATGTACCATTTGCGACATTAGCATCGTCATTCAAAACAAAGTCATCCACCGGTTTACTTAATGTGAAATAAATATTAATATAAGGATCCGATGAAGATGCACCATTTGCTATATCCGGTGAAAAGATTTCCACCGTTGGAGGCACGTTATCATAATTCCAACTGAATGAAACGCTGTTTTCATTTCCGTTGCCATATTGCTCGGTATAAGCATTTACGGGGACTGAAACATTGATACTAGACGGACTATTAGGTGTCACTCTCACAGAATACTCTGTTGCGGAAATCGTAGTAAAGTTGGATAGACTCGCATCGCCTGTAACCGTGATTGAGCTTTCTGTAAAATCACTTGTATCTATTGTTGAAATAAAAGACAAATCTACGAAAGCCACATTATTTGTTAATCCAGACGCTTGAGAACTTGTCATACTAATTTGTGGTTTGGTGTTGTCGTAGTTCCAGTTAAAAGATAAATTGTTTGCACCGGTCACATATTTTTGAAGCCCGCGTCCGCTAGTAATGAATTTATCAGTCTTTACTTGAACAGATGCTGTTGTTGGAAAGAACGTTTCAACTTTGACCGTAAAAGTTGTAAAGGTTGTATCTGACGAAATATTTGCGATCTTACAATTTGTTGTATCGAAATAACTCTTATTGAAGTTGAAAATACTTTCTGAAAATGTAAATTGTAACCACAATTCATTTTCGTTAATATAGTCCCCGGCACTAATAACATTACCATTTGCGTCATTAACCACGAGAGAACTTACTGTCAAATTAGCCGAAATGTAATTCCATGTAAATACATTACTTACATTATTCGTATTTACTGTATAAATATTATTGAATGTTCGTGATACTATATTTTGCGGAATAAATACACTCGTTGATTTAGCAAATGAAGAAGAACCTAACTTAAATGCAATTTGACTTTGAGAGATTACAGAAATATCAAACGCGTAACCATTTTCTGCCGAAACATCAAACTGAGAAAAAGTAGACGCCACACTATTTCCATGAAGAACCTCACCACTAAATTCTAACAACATATTTACATCTTGTCTGCCGAAGTTCCCACCGTGAGTCACATCGCTACTGGTAATTGTGATTTCAGGGGGCGTTACAGTGAAACTCCACGTCCATTCGAATACATTACTTGCTTCGTTGAAATCTGTTACAGTTTCTGTATTTGAAACTGTGTCTTGTAAAACTTGAATGGTACTCGCTTGCGAAACGCTTTCTGATTTGAAGTCAAATGTATAATAATTATTTGATACCTTTGTAAAATTAGAAACAACGCCATTGGAAAAAGACAAATCGGCTTGTTCTACATTCAAATTATTTGATGAAACATATATTGTCATTGAAACTGTTCCAAGATTTTGTGATTCTCCGTGGTTCAAATCCAGACTTGAAAATGTAATAGACGGGCGAGTTGGGGTAGTTGATGTGTCACTTGCTCCCGAATTCAGCGCAGTCCATTCAAACTTATTACTGGCTTTGTTGTGCTCTCGGGTCCACCATGGTTCTGGTTGAGTTTGAGATGTTATACTTTGTATGATTGCAAGAACATAATACGTTCCATTATTGTAACCAGTCAAGTCAGTTCCCGCAAATATATCTGTTAATTGACTTGTTGTTATATTATCAATATAATTTTGGAAATAATCTGTATTTGTATCAAAACCTTGTTTCCAACCTCGGAACTTATGACTATATACTCCACTTGAAACGTTGAAGTAAGAGTATTTTATAGTCCCGCCTATACCATCAAATATACACACGTAATGAGGTTCAGAACCAGAAGACGGATTTGCGTAAATAGGACCACCCGCAATACCTCCAACATTTGTAGCGCCAACCGCATAATTACCACCGAGAACGGGCCAACCAAATGATGGTGTTCCTGTAATATTATAACTATTATTCAAAATAGTTGTTTGTGCCGAGTTACCAAAATTTTGTGTTTCAATCTGAGGAACCATTATATCACTCACATCATTATTGTATATAGCATCTTGCTCTATAAACAAAGAACCCACATTTGATTGTTTATTGTAATCCGATGTATAAGTCAAGTCCCAAGTTGTCGGCGAAGTTTGCGAAAATGCCGTAATTGTGCCGTTTGAGGTAATGATGTCGGATGATGAGATATTACCATCCAAACCATCATCGCTCGCAGTCAATGTTAAATCTAATGTTGATTGTTCGAGCGAAGAACCGGACGCAATTTCGGGTTTTTGAAATTGAATGATTACAATACCGCTACCGCCTGAACCCGATGTAATATATGATAAATCTGATGGGTTATGCGCGTACCCACCTGAACCGCCGCCACCCGAACCAGTGTTTATCACACCATCAGTTGCTATACGTTTATATTGCGCGGGATATGCAAATCCGCTAATTGCCTGGTCGTGACCTGTTATCCACAACATACCATCACCACCTACACCATTACTACCACCCAATCCATGGTCTAAACTTGTATTATAAAGTGGTTTTGGTCCGTGATAGGTTTCATGATATCCAAACTGGCTTCCACCCCCTCCTGCAGCCACAGTTCGCACACTCCCCCCAATATCTATTTCAACACCATTGTTACCATTACTATGATAAAAACCAGTTCCACCATCATTATATGTAACAGAACTCGCGCCACCGCCACCCATACCTAAACTTGGGGTTTTACCTATTGGATCATCGCCGATTAAAGTGTTACCATCATGCCCCCCTGAAAAATATGTTTCCGATAAAACATCGTATAATGTATTTCCTTGTGTCGCTACACCACCGATTTTGTCGCCGCGGGCCGGTCCGCTACCTGAACCACCAGTTCTTCCTTGGTAATCATTCTCAATTGTACCTCCGCCACCGCCACCAAAACCAATCGCACTTGTTGTATTATTTACCAAACTAATTGTTGTACCATTTTGTTTTATTGAGCTATCTCCGCCAGACCGGGCACCATATGTACCATCTCCAATACTACTTGGAAGAAATCCAGCACCTCCTGCTCCAACTTCAATATTGTATGTTCCAGCGGTTAAAATATTATTTAGAGTATACACAACACCACCAGCTCCACCACCACCACCTACTAGTCTCCCTCCACCTCCACTCCCACCACCACCAACAATAAGTATTTCAACATCTGTAGCGTCGCGGTCTATTGTTATTGAAGTTGTTCCTGTATTTGTAAAACTGTAAGCCTTGTATTCTTTTCCATTTTTGACAAAAGAATTAAATGTCATTTCTGCGCCATTGCTGTCAAGTATTTTAGACTCTGGTAATGGCGCACTGAATGTCAACGTTGGGCGAGGAACTGGGATCACTGTTGTATTTGAAAAGTCATTGTCATTGAAATTGGAATTGATCGCATACAAATGACGCATTTCATATGATGTTAGCGCCTTATTGTAAATACGAATATTTTTCATTAATCCAGAAAATCCACGGTTTGCAGCGTAACCGTATCCAAATAATTGATGTTGGCGTTTTCCGCCCACGATTGCGCGCGAAACTGGTAACGCATTGGACCTATATTTGTTGACGTAATCTACAACTTCGCCATTGATGTAAAATTGTTTTACTTGTCCTTCTTTTACTGTGATTGCCATGTGGGTAAAAACATTTGTTATTGAAGGCTCCAAACCCGCCTCCGAAATCGCCATTCCATTATCATCTGGCGAACCATAATAAAACCACGCACCCGGCGTTGTTCCATCGCGGAAAATGTGAATATCTGTACTGTTGGTGGAAGTATCTAAATAATTACCATCGCTGAAGTTGACTAATTGGTCATTACCATATTGGTTTCCACTTCTCATCGCATACATCATAGAAATTGTTAAATCGCCGTCGCGAATTACATCTTCGTCAATAGACAAATAACCATTTTCGGAAATATCGTATTCGTTTTTGGAAGCATCATATACAACGCCGCCGTTCAAAGTCACAGGGATTTCAATATGAGACCCATTGCTTGTAATCATGGCAATTGTTTGGTCTTGTAATGGTGGCATCAAATCCATTTCCATATCAGTTTTCATAAGTTCAAATACATTACTCGCATGATTATTGTTTGTTGTAAACCAAGATGGTTTATCTGTCATATTATTGATTGTGTTATCCAACACTGAATTTTCTGAAATAGATACACTACTTTTTACATTGGAGCTTGATGGTGTAAAAGTGAAACTCATTGAATTTTGTGAACTATTTTTCAAGTTACTGATAACACCATTTACCACATTTATGTCATCGGGTGAAATTACCAATGACGGATTTTCCACTGTAATCTCTTCTGGACCAACTTTAATAATATCTGCCGCGTTAAATATGTGTTCATAAACACTTGTTGTAATTTCCCCAGTATAAGCAACTAATTCTTTTGCTTCATTCAAAAATAGAAAGCGCGTACCAGCTATTCGGTATCCCTGGTCTCCATAAGTAGAATGAGGTGTTTCATTATAATTACCGCTATAAAGTTTCACATAATCAACTTGTTCTAATGATTGCTCGCTGGTTAATGTTGCGATCCAATGAATTGAATTGGTAGGAGGATTATTGGCATCATCATGATGCGCCCAAGCATTTTCATCGTGTGAAACCTGTGTTGTATTACCATTAATAGCGTTGTTTGGTACACGACCTATCGCCCAGCTCCAATATCTCACGGTTTCACCGGCATCACTCCAAACATTCGCCACGTTGTCATTTACAAGAAAATCTCTACTCCAAATCGCATTTGTGCCATTGCTACTCAATAAAACATTGGAATTATTTACGAAACATTCAATTTCTACAATTGATATTATACTAACTTGACTCGAGACCAAATTTGGTTGATAAACGTGTGGGTCAGTATTACGCTGTAAAACAACATATTTGAATGTTGTACTAGGAACTACTTCATTTGGATCATTTTTCTTCGTAATTGTTTCATTAGATGTAATCTCCATCGAAATGCTCGTCAACTCCGTGTGTTCCCCTGAACTAATATCACTTGAACTGATTACAAGATTTGGCACGACTTGCGAAACGAAATTTTTATTATCCGTGTATTCGTTTGTTATCATATTTGTGTAAATTGTTGACACTTCGCTTTGCGAAAGCACGCTGTCGTAAAAACGAACATTCTTCAAGTATCCTTTGAATGCGCTTGATTCACTTGAACCTGATAACGGACCTTTACCGAGCAATTGAAGTGGTTGAGATACTCCGCTAATGAGTGCACCATTATTTGCCGACAAATTACCCGATTTTGTGAGAGTTCCGTCAACGTAAAGTTTAAATCCATTTGTTTCGCTCAATGTCAAATCTTCGTTCATGGTGATCGCAATATGGGTGTAATTTGATGACGAACCTTTGTATCCCATAAATCCATGACTTCCACATTGATAGTATAATGGTAATGGAGTATTCTCTGTTATTGTGATTGTCGTTGTTGCGCCAGCTGTACCAGCCGTTCCATTTATTGAGACATCTGTTGTATATTCACCGCTCGACTTGTCATCACTTGTGTAAAACTTCAATGGATGTCCGGAATTTGTTGACTCAGACTGGTCAAATACATACGTTTCTCCTACTACAAAATCTAATAATGGAGATTCAACGCCGTTCAAATAATATCCAGATGAACTACCGCTATTAATATATGGGTGATTTGAAGTTTTAGATGAAACAGTTACAATATACGCGTTAACATGTCCAAATACCGAAGACGAGATTTCCTTGATACTCGTGTCGTCTTCTTTGTAAAAAATAGATGCTTGGTCGTTTGGCGACGAATATATCGCAAAATCATTGGTGTCGTGGGCGTTTTGATTAAGCGGACTTGGGTATGGATGTCCGATGTATGTGATTGTGTTTCTGATTGGTGGAGGTGGAGAATTGGATGGTTGTGATAAAATGGTTGATGAAAACGTCTGAATTATTGTTTTGTCTTTTAGAATAGTATCCGCAATATCTTCAACAAAACTGATTCCATCGGTTGACAGGCTAATTTTGAACCCCAGAGTCCATCTATCGCCATATTGACCATTATTCGTATTTTTCATTCTATATTGGCTTATAACGTATAAATCTCCTAAGTCCATTGTAAAATGTGAATTCTGTCCGTTCGGACCAGTCAACCAATATGTATTTCCACTTGAATTAGCAGAAGTTGTACCATCTGTACCATAATCTATCAAAACATTTGTGCCGGGTGCTACTGAATTGAGGCTAATATAATCACTTATACTCGCATCAGTAATTGGCGTCATTGTTCCATCTATATCAACATCTACTTGGAAAAACTGAAGACCTGCTCCTGTTCTAGGGGAAGAAATTGTACCAGTTGTTTCAAACTTCACATATCTATATTTTTTAGATGATATTTCAGGCTCGCCGCCCGACTTATACATAAACGACATGGACATCGCATGTTCGCCGAATAATTGTCCTTCAATCGAAGCATATCCGCTCAAATCGCCGGGGAAATAATATTCATTTTTAATCTTATTGTATGTTGCGTCGCCGTGCAAAGTGACACTTCGTTCTTCTTGAACTCCGCCCGATTTGACAAACGGGATTGTTTGCGATCTTACCGGATTAATTGTGGTATCTTTTGTCAGTTCCGAAAGTGAAAGATCTGTTGGCGTATATTTTATTTCAAAATCGACGTTTGATGTGATGGTGTTTGTGGAGAGGTCTACGACGATGTTTGTGGATACGTCTACAACCTCGGAAGAATTAACAAGATTAAATTCCGAATAGTTGAATGATATATCTACTTCACCAACCGTGATTTCATTTGTCGTCGCCACAACATTTTTGTCTTCATCTAATAAAACAAACCGATGTTCTGTAATTCTATCTAAATAAGCCGTATTTTGTCGGTTATTTACGTATAAGTATTGTACGGCATCAAGTGTATGTATATCTTGCAATGTAATTACAGTAGATACAAGCAATGTTCCATGATTTATGTGCAAAAAATTGCCTGTAGTTGTTCCATTGATTGCCTTGTCAGCCCAATAGTTACCATTAGTCCAACTCGCCATGAATGTACTCACCGTGCTCCAAGAAGCTACATTATCCGTTATACTAAAATCTTCATAAATTTCTGCGGTTGCGCCGTTTGATGCTAATGCAATATTTGTATTGTCGTTAAGAACACACTCAATTTCTCCAATAGCAGACTCTCGCGAATAATTATCACTTACTCTTTGGAAAACTACATATTTTACAGGTGGTGAAGGAGGTTCAGGTTTATCCACCACAATATTGTAAACGCCGGCATCTAGGCTGACGATTTGCGATGAAATATCGGTTGATTGTGGTTCTGCCACAGGCGCCACATATTCCTTTATCTCCGCCACACTAATATCGTAATTCAAATAGGCGGTCGTGCTTTCTGTGAATACGTTTGTAGTTTTGTTTCCGGATTCGTCTTCAGTCGATGCCAACGCCTCGCCACTGTTGTAATTGAAAATTTTGGTGCTGAAGTCCTCAGTGCCCGAGGAAACCGCAGGAAGATTTTCATTTTCGGCTAACACAAAACGCAATATAACGATACCGCTGCCACCACTTCCACCGTTTGCGTTTGATCCACCATTTCCAGCACTAGCGCCACCACCTCCTCCACCAGTATTTGGTGTGCCACTTAGACCAGGATTCATGTATGATCCAGAACTGGGTACATTTCCACCTGCTCCCCCACCTCCATTTCCACCCTCGCCTTCATTATATCCGACGTGTAAATTACCACCTCCACCACCACCTGCATAATAGTTATCTAGTCCATTTAGAAAGTTATTTGTCATACCAACACCTCCTGCGCCAGAGTGGTAATTTGAACCGCCTGGAATATTACCGTTACCACCAACACCTCCCGCGCCCCCGCCACCAGGACTTGTTCCTTTATAATCTCCACCATGCCCGCCCCCATTATAACCATATATCATAACATTAGAATAAGTACTAGAATCATTGTTGTAATTAGCGCTTCCACCAGTAAACTCAAATGTTCCGGTATCGCTGTGATAACCTGTAGATTTGCCAACAGCAGTTTCATTTGCACCACCACTTCCACCATTACTATCTTCATTTATATTGTTGTCTATATTCCAAATGCTTCTTCCGTCCATACCATTCCCCGCAATACTTCCGCGACCACCATCCATCGCAATATATCCAAACGCAACACTATTGCCACCAGATTCTGCAGCCCAGGAAGAAGCCGAAGTTCCTCCTGCTCCACCTTCCCCAACAGCAATTGTATACTCACCGGAAGTAATACTATTAATTCCTGTACCAACTACAACGCCACCAGCACCACCTCCAGAACCTGCACTTCCTCCACTACCACCACCACCACCACCAACAATGAAAATATCTACATTATTCAAATCATGACCGAGTTTTATTGTGCTAGTTGATGTTATTTCATACGAAATGTATGTTTTACCGCCACTAACATACAAGTTTCCACTAATTTCATTCGAAACCGAATCTGTCAATTTGGGAAATACCATTCCTTCAGATGGAGTTGGCACCGGATTTGGAATTCCCGAATAAGTACCTAGTTGGATATCAAGCTCTTTGATACTTTCTTTGAAATATAAATTGATCATATTTACATCAACCACCGGACTTTCCAAAATCCAGTCACCCTCAAACAAGGTGTGGCCGGTATTATTTTCGGATGATCTGATTTCCAACGAAGAAGACAAATTGGACGAAACAGCATCAATAACATAGTTCCAGTTTGGATTTGAATATATTTTACACATCATCAAATCAAAATGCTTGACTTTGAGTTCGCCATCGAGAAATAAAACAAAATCTTGGAATTTGCTCCAAGTATTTAAACTAGGATCGTCCATCATTGGATATTTTACTATGCTCGTTTCCTCGCCGACAAAATTGTAGGTTTTGCTTCTGGAATCATTATCTTGGAAAAGAGCAACATTGCTAATTTGAACGCCATTCAACTCATTTATTCTAAGCAAGCCGTCTTTGATATCTTGGTAAGTATTTTGTTTATCAAAAGTAAGCAATAATGTGTTCGGCAAAAGGCATCCCCTCACATCCGACAAATGTTCGCGCAATTCTCTGTCATACAAAATGACATTGGTGATGACGTTTTGCTTCATAAATTTGTCTATCTCTGGACCATCACTTGACAAATATGTCGCCAAATTTATATCATTTTTGTATTGAATGCTTTTGTTAATGTGACTTGTATTTGAAATAAACAAGTCGTCATGGTATGCTTCGTTATTGCTTATATCTGTCATTAATTGAGAGTCTTTGAAAAGGCTTTGTGATACATCTATTATGTTTCCTTCTTCATCAAAATCTACTATTTTATCGCTTAATTCAAACAAATTATCGGTGATGTCTGATGACGTGATAAATGTCAGATTGAAATTGACAAGCGTGGATACATAGTAATCATTGTGTAGGAAATGGCAAAAAAGATTGTAATTTGTATTGTAAGTATCCGAAATATTGAATATTTCAAAATTAATAATATTCGCATCCATATTGTCATAAACGTTCATATTGAAATACTCAATAAATGTCTCATTAACCTGGACAACAAAGTGATTATGTAATTGGTCAACATTTTCAGTATTATTTGTCGTTAATTGATTGACAACTTCTAGCAGCTCTTGATCAATATTTGCGCTTATGTGGTTGCTAAACATTAATGATTGGTTACTGATATTCGGATTCAACCAAATCGCAACATTCACCTTATTTATTTTGTCTTTATTTTCTCCACAGTACTTGTCGAGTATATGATTCATTCTAGATTTGAATTCTGCCATGGTATCAGTAATATGAATAAATTCCAAAATGGTGTTGCTATTCAAAGACTCTATGAAATCTCCCGTCAGATCATAGTCAGCGTCACTTGCATAACAATACAACGGAATAATGGAAACATTCAACGTACCGCTCTCAAAATCAATGCTGGGAACGTGACTATCGTATATTTGTAAATTTCGTGGTTTTAATATTTTGGTATTCAAAAACCCAATATTTGAATTGTTAATCTTGAAATACTTGTCCAGTAAGACTTTATTTTCATCGTTATAAAAGGTTGTCATCATTGCGTGTAGCCAATTGTTACTCTTGTAAATTGTCTCCTTGTCTTCTTCGGCGACTTTCAAGTAGTTGATAGTGCGGTCTTCCACATCTTTTGTCACTTCTTGAATTTTGTCAAAAATAACTGCGTGCTCTTTCGGAAAACATAAATGGTCAATATCGATGAAATCAATATTTCGGATTTCAGTTGTCTTTGTGATGTCGGCGAACAATTTACCCATAAAGTTCCAGGACTCGAGCGCATCTGGCTTGCTTTCTACATTAGAGATCACGTGCAACTCATTATTATATTTTGAAGAATGTGCTGGAGTTTTCATTTGCTCAACATTCATGAAACATAGGTGCTCAAAATTGACAGTGGATGTTTCCAAGAGACTGCGGATCAATGTTAGTAATTTATCAACCAACAAATTCTTATTATCTACAATGAATCCTTGACTGTAGTTGTAATAAGTAATTAGAACATCGTCTCCTTTTAAACTGTTCAAAAGGGATTTCACTTCATCAGACACATTGACGTCGGCGATTAATAACTTACTAATCATTTTATAAATAATCAATATTATATATTTTGTTTAATACATTTAAGAAAAATATTGATTTCACAAAAATCCATATAACAAAAAAAGGAAAAATATAAAAAAATATTTTTGAAATTCTGTGAAAGTTGTTTATCTTTCTCCCCCCCCCTCATAAAAAATTTCCGAAATGTAGCCTAAATACTTGAAACTTTTTCAAGTTATGGTAACAATTCAATAAATAACAATATAAATTATGTTATCATATACTGTAAGGAAAATATATGTAAATGAAAAAGTTTCAAAAAGTTTCAAAAAGTTTCAAAAAGTTTCAAATTTCACACTTTTTTACCTTACTGAAGCCGATGTGGTGAATAAAAAAGTTTCAAATCATTTGTCTGTTTTAAGATAACAAACCCCAAATATCATCGTTTTTGTTAGCCATTTTTAGCCATTGTTTTGAATTCGGAAATAACACGATAAAAGATACAAACTATTTATTAGTTAATTAATTTCATTACCATAAAAGACTCGTTTTAAAAACACGTTGAAATTTAGCCATTTTTAGCCATTTTTGTATTTTTTCAAATGTTACCATAAATGATGAGGATAATTATAATGTGTAAAATATATTCACATTATTATGCTGTAAAATATTTTTTTAACAAAAAGTTTCAAAAAGTTTCAAAAAGAAGTTAAATAAACGAAGTTGTATTGGAAAATTGGTATGATGAATATAAACAAACATATCCACATATTATTCAATCATTCCAGAGGTATTTGAAAAATAAAGATGAAAGTGATATTATCAATTCGATGAAAGACGATATATTAGTCATGTTATATAATAAAAGGCGACAAATGGGACAATTGTTGACTAATTCTTAAATGCGATGATAGCAGGACCGAATATTATTGGAAGTGTTAGATTCTGTTGATTGTTTTGCCTCTTTTTTTTCAAACGTCTTGATAGTGATGTCATCTTTCGAACAATGTGCAATATAGTGGCAAAAAATGACTAATTCGCGTTCACTTTTTTTAATATTGAAAAAATTGTTTTGTTCAAAATTGAACCATTGTATCATTCTTGTTTGATGTATAAACAATAAACTTGTTGTGATATAGTAACAAAATAAGTCACCCTCGTCTTTGTATTTTTCTTGCGACAATTGTAATTGATTTTTTTCGGGATTTTTTTCGGGATTTATTTCTTGTTCCTTGTGTAATATATCTTGATATTTCAATCCAAAATGGCTCAATATTTTATGTGCCTGCGAAACTGAAAACATTTGCTCTTTATGAGTCATCTTTCTGAATTCTTTCTTGAATGAATCCAACTCTTTGACATTTTTGTCGAAATACAGAAACACCGCTACGTTAAACAATCTTGCGCAGAACTCTACGATAGAATTTCCAATGAGAAATGGGTCATCAATGCGAAAACTGTTTGACAATATATTCCTGAAGTTTATTTTGTCATCCTCCAAATCTATCGTGAACGCAAAAAAAAGCTCTTGAATCATATATTTAAACCATTCTTCTTTACGATAAATACAAATGTAAATATTATCGCTAAAAACAGAGTATCCGCTCTTCGCGTGCTGTTTTTTGATTGGTGTTCCCGGAACTAATGGTAATGTTTTTTCGAGTGCAGTGAGATACAAATCTATTTTTAGAGATACTTTGTCTTTGAAGCCCTTTTTATCGTATAGACAACAAACAATCGCCATTTTTATCAGATAAATATGATTGGAAAGGTCTTCGTAGTTTTTTGTATAGATATTGATATTAAATATAATATTCTTGTACTCAAAACATATTTTTTTAATATAATTGGTAAAAAAATTTATGTGGTTCGCGATATCCGCGTCGATAGATGAATTTTTCCTGCACGGTTTGTATTCAGTATTGTAATCCTTGGCTTCCTCATAGTAATTTTCCAATAAATTAATGTTCTTCTGGGAAATACAAATTTTGTCAAATAATTGCTGTGCTAACATGTTTAACTCGTCGGCATTTGTTTTGGACCGCATGGTCAAGCAAAAATAATATATTATTATAATAGTGGCTTTGTTTATATTTAGTTAATTTTTTTTTATTATAATAATATTTGCTCCCGAATTGGAAATGTTTATTTTGATGATTATTTCAATTTGGGTGGGGGGTTCATGTTCAAGGTTATTTTTTTATTGGTCGGAATATCATCACCTGTCTCACTTCCTTTAGTCTCAAATTGTGGACTTTGAGGTTCTTCTGGCTCTTCTTCTGGCTCTTCTTCTGGCTCTCCTTCTGGCTCTTCTTCTGGCTCTTCTTCTGGCTCTTCTTCTGGCTCTTCTTCTGGCTCTTCTTCTGGCTCTTCTTCTGACTCTTCTTTATCGTCTTGTATTTTTGCCACAGCCGATTTCAAATATGCAAAACGCGTTGGATGTTCCGCCTCTTGTAAATTTTCATTAAGTTTTTCTTCAATGAGTTTGAGAATTTTGTCATTGGCTAAATCATCAAATGAATTGAATAGTTTGTCATTGTATTGTAGCATGTTCAAATGTGTCTCTTCGTCTTCATTAGTTGTTTTGTGAATAAACATTACATCTTTTGGATCAAAACTGTTATAAATATCAAGTTTATTCATTTTTTCATAGTTCGCATTTTCTTTATGTTTCAAAAAATGAAAGTCAAAATCTTCGTTTTCAATTATAATTATCTTTATGTTTGCCATGAACTCAAACATGATAAGATTATACACACCAAGAGCTACATCAGACTTCATCAGATTCTCATGAAGAAAATTTTCATTTGGAATAAAGGTCGTTTTCCCATCTACCTTGCTTTTTTTGAAGCTGATTCTCAGATTCTTTTTGATGTTTTCTTTATCCGCCTTTTCATTTGCCAACGAATACAGAAAAGTTATGTATCTGTCGTATTTGTCTAAAACCTTTGGGATCTTCTCAGGTTTATTTTTTTCAACGCGGGCTTGTAGTTGTTGGAGAAGCATTTTCTGTTGTTGAACATCTTCTTCAAATTCTGCGTCTATTCCTTTCAAAAGAATAACCGTTTTATTTGGAACAGTATCTTCTTTTTTGTACATGTATGGTTGTAATTTTTCAGTATCTTCATAATACTCGTCGAATAATATGAGTTGCTCTTTTTCAAAATCAAACACACGATGATTCAATGATGCCATTATATTTGTGGCGTCTTCTATTTCATAAATACCCAACTTACGAATTACCTTTTTCCCATATAAAAGGTAACATACGAAGTACCCCAAATTGTCGTCTTCTTTTTTCAACTTGCCCATTGCGATTGAATATGGTTTACCAAAAATCTCAATGTGGTGTATATCACTTTCTGTCATTTCGTCTTCTTCCTCTAGCAACATATCGTCAAATATATATTCGACATCATCGTGGATTCTTGATACAATTTGACTCATATAATATATCTAATTATAAAATATTAAATCAATATCAATCAATTTTAATTATAAACACGTTCAGATATATCTAACAATTTGAAATATATTTTTTTGTTTTTTCCACGTCCTTGTGATTCCACGAGGCGTTTGTGGTTAGATATAAAATCATCCCATTTTTTATCCTTGAAAAATGTGTTACCCCCATCTTTGACGATGATCGCAATATTTGCAACATATATTTCATTCAAGAGTAAATTATCATTGTTGTCAATCTCGGACAAACAATAATTCTGGAATGTGATAGCCAACTCCAATATGTCGGCACTTTTCAAAATATCCTGATTTGAACACTGAATTAGAAAGCTTGTAAAATTTTTCACACTTTCAACTTGCTTCACGTAGTCGCAATATTTGTCATAGTCTTCATTTGGAGACACATAAAGAATATTTTTAATATCTTTCACATGACTTGATATTTGATGTTCAAACACACTGACAAATTCATCCGTTATTTCAATAAACTTCTTGAAGAGTTTGGCATACAAATGACAAAAAAATGAATTATTTAAAATTACTCTGAAAAATGTGGCACATACCTTTTCTTTGTCTGAAATATTTTGTGAAATAAGGGAAAATATTTCATCACTCAGTTTATCGTAATTTTTCTCGGTAATTTTATTAAAATGTTTGAATAAGATTGCGATCACTTCTTCTTGTCTGCCAAGTGTAGTCGCTTTAATAGGCGGCTCTTTTGAGATTTCCTTTCTTATGTTGAGTTTTTTTTTGACTTGTTCAAAATGTTTTTGCGAATATTCTGGCAATTTACATTCGGTTTTGTCCATTTCCATAGATTTTTGTATAAAGAATTCATATTGTAATATTTGCGAAGCCATGAAATATACATCATTATTATATAGAAATTTTTATATCAAAATAAGTTAAAGTATTCAAAAATAAATGCGCGCTTAAATTAATAATGGACCAAAATTACATAGACTATTTACAAAAATATGAGTTCAAACATCCGATTGAATATAGCAAGCACAGAACATTGACAAACGTTGTTCAAGAAGATTTGGAGATCAATCCAGACGCGAGCAATAATATACTGAATCATATTTATAATCAAAGTGCGGAGAAGAAAAGTAAATGCAATTTATTGTTAGGTAAATGGTCGTCTCTGTATACGTTAGATGAAAAATACTTGAAAGATTCTCAAAAAGTTCTGAAAAAATACAAATACCACGAAAATACTATGGATGATTTTATAGAAGAATATGTTGACTTTAAAAGACAACAGAATTTTTTATCAAAATATCAATATGTCCAGTTTCACCGGTTTCAATATTTGAATACAATTGTGCCCTTTCTCCAGGCATTAGCATTATACAATTTCTGCAGCCCACTATTTTCATTACTAGCTCCAATTTTAGGTATGATTATTCCATATTTTGTCCTTTATATAAAAGGATTACGGTTGGGATTTTCGCAGTATTTAAATATTGTAAAAAAAATAATAACAAATCAATATATCATTAAGGGTGTATTAAATATTACTAAAAACTCTCTCCAGAGCAACTTGTATCTGGTAACTAGTATATTTTTCTATTTCATGTCAGTTTATAATAATATCATTTCTTGCTTTCAGTTTTACAAGAACACCGAATTCATGATTCGTTTTACCAAGAAATATCAGCACTTTTTGAATGAAGGCGAAGAGTTAATAGATACAATATATCAGAGCACTGGGAAAAGGAAGACGTTTCGCCAATTTAATGATGCTATGATAAATCACAAGGCAAACATTGCGAAAATGAAGATTCAATTGAACAACATTTGCGAGTGTAAAGACAAAATGAGTAAATATGGTAAAATTGGATTTTTGTTAAAATGTAATTTTGATATATATCACGATTCTCAATACGACGAGACTGTTGGTTTTCTAATGTATCTAAATAACTATAATCACGACATGTACAATGCGTCTAGTTTGTTGAAAGAGAATCGTTTGAATGTTTGTAAATTCAAAAAAGATACGAAACCAATCATAAAGGGGGGGTATTACATTCCTCACATTGCCGAGTCAAATATTTCAAATGATATTGGTTTGAGAAAGAATTTGATTATTACTGGACCTAATGCGTCTGGAAAAACAACCCTAATTAAATCTACCATTTTAAATCTATTTTTATCTCAAAGCTTGGGATGTGGTTGTTACTCTCGCTGTCAAATGCCGTTGTATGATTATTACCATTCTTATTTGAATATACCGGACACCTCAAACCGCGACAGTCTGTTTCAGGCAGAGGCAAGAAGGTGTAAGGAAATTATTTTATTTATTGAGAAAAATAAGAATAAAAAACATTTTTGTATTTTTGATGAAATTTATAGCGGGACAAATCCGAGCGATGCTGTTTTATGCGCTACAATATATTTGAAAGGGTTGAATAATTACAAGACAAATGTAGACTATGTTTTGACCACACACTATATCAATCTATGTGAAAACTTTGAAGAAAACGAAAATGTAACAAATAAAAAAATGATGGTGAACCAAAACAAAGATGGTAAACTGGAGTATTGTTATAAATTAGTAAATGGTATATCTAAAATCAACGGTGGATATCAGATTTTAGAACAATTAGAATATCCGGAAGATTTATTGAAATAATATTTCGTTCAAAAATACATATAAATATAAATCAAAATTATAAAATAAAAGAACAATGTTATCAAATCTACTTGATATAACTGGTTTCTTTGTAAGCGTTTTGATCAATTTACTATTAATTGCACTCATTTGTTATTATTTCAAACGTAAGATTGATAATCTTGAATACTCTCAATCAGAACAAGCTAAAACGTTATATACGTTGATATCGCAACAAAACAATATGATGGCTGTAAATAATGAAAGCAACTCTATTGTAATGGGGGCAAACAATATAATGAGCGGATTAGATTTAACGCAGTTGAATCAAAATAGTAGCGACGAAAACGATGATGATAATAACGATAATAATGATAATAATGATTCTGATACAACAAATGAAGAAAGTGGTTCGGAATGCGACGATGAATCGATATTAGAAGAAGAGTCAGAAACCGACGAACAAACGATTTCAGGCATGATTAATATGGTTCCTGTAGAAGAAGACTCTAAACAAATAGAGTACAGCAAACAATACGAAGGTGTTCAGGAAGGAGATATTGAACGATCTGAAAACATTTTTATAGGGCATCAAGAAACTTTGGAAGAACCAGAAAGTGTAGAAGAACCGGAAATCGTGGAAGAACCAGAAAGTGTAGAAAACCAGATTGCCGAAGAACAACAAGTTGAAACAAATATTGATTCTACAGATGAAAATTATGAAAAAATGACTGTAAAAGAGTTAAAAAATGTTCTGGCAGGAAAGGGCGTTCATGCCAAAAGTTCAATGAACAAAAGTGACATTATCAGTATTTTGAAGGGTGCCTCAAATATTGCGTTAGAATTAGAAGACGGAGATGTACAATAAATAAAAATATAGTGAATCATTATAGACATGGAATCCAAAGCTCTACCAACAAATCAACACTATCGCAAAGTTATGACGAAAACTGCGTTTGAAGTTATGAAAAGTAATCAACGGGCGTATAGTAAGCAGAGCAATCTTTATGTCCCAAATACTCTTCAAGTAAATGATACGAAAGTTACAATAAAAAAGTAAAAAATATGTTTGATAAAATATTCATATAATAAATATTATTATTTAATAACTATTTAGTTTTATAAAATAATAATAATGTTGTTTTTGTCGATTGATGTCGGAATACGAAACTTAGCGTATCTTGTAATTTCTATAGAAGAGGGGGATGGCAAATCTTCTATCATTGATTGGAATATCATGGAACTATGTGAAAAAGATGAAAACGCGTGTAAGGTTGATAATGTTAAGATTGGAATACGGATGAATGAAGCCATGACGAAATTGTTGGAGAAATTTGTCTTTGACAAAATCATTATAGAGAATCAAATTGGTCAAAACGCCATCAAGATGAAATCAATTCAGAGCTTATTAATTATGTTTTTTGTAACTAAAAACTACAAACACGAACAAATTATAAATTACAATGCGGTTAACAAATTGAAACACTTTTTGGGTAAGAAGAAGACGACATATGCCGAGCGAAAGAAACTGAGTAAGGTAATTGCTGATAAAATATGCAGCAAGCAATATCCGGAATGGTTGATTTTCTTTCAAAAGAGTAAGAAAAAGGACGACTTATCGGATTGTCTTTTACAGGTCCTGGATTATTCCATCAAAAACAGTCATCTGTCAACTTCAGTATATGAAGGTATAGATGAAGAAACAAAAGAATAAATGAAATTAGTTAAAGTTTAAAGATTAATATAAAAATATTAAATAAAATGAGTAGTGATGACAAGACAGTTTCGTTGGATATCCAGGAGATCAATCTGGATGCTCTGTCAAATACGCCACGAGATTCATATAGTATAGACAAAAGTATTGACAACAATATTAGACCGGTAAGCTCTAGTCTCGGGGACGGTATAGAATTGCTCATGAACGAAAAAGTTAAAAACTCGCAAAATGGTGGTGGCGACTCAAGTAGTAAATCAATGGAACAAGAACTGAACGATTTGAACGAATTGAATGCCATAAGCATTGAACCCGAATTTTCAACAAACTCTACTGGCGGTGATTATAAGGCAAAGAATAGTTTTTTAAACAAACCTGCTGTTGAAATAGCAAAGGGGACGTCCAAGATGGATGAAAATATGGACTCGTGGGACGGTTTCAAAGATATCAATCAGATCAATATAGAGACCTCAAATGAAAAGTCTACAAAGTTAACCGAACAAGAATTACTGCGCGGAAAATTTGAATTGTTGCGAAAATTAGAGGCGTTGGAAGAAAAGGGTGCCAATTTAAGCAAGAAATATTCTATGGACAATGATTTGGACGAGATGAAAGGAGAATACGAGTTCTTGATAAACGAAAAAGAAAAATCAAATTCTATGAAATTTCAAGGTAAAGTTCTTACCACGATGATCACGGGTCTTGAGTTTTTAAATAGCAAATTTGATCCATTTGATATTAAATTAGATGGGTGGTCAGAGCAAATAAATGAAAATGTTGATGATTATGATGAGATATTTGCGGAATTACATGAAAAGTATAAATCAAAGGCAAAAATGGCACCTGAAATCAAGCTATTATTTCAATTAGCGTCTTCTGGTATTATGATCCATATGACCAATACAATGTTTAAATCGGCTTTGCCTGGCATGGATGATATTATGCGTCAAAATCCGGATTTGATGAGTCAGTTTACAAAGGCTGCAATGAGTTCGATGGAAGATAATCAACCCGGTCTAAGTAACTTTATGAATGATTTTGGTAGTCAAAATAGTCAAAATATGGCTACTCCGTCGCCGCAACAACAACCCAGAGATTCCCGTCCACGAATGCGACAAGAAATGAAAGGTCCTGAAACAGCCAATATTGACAACATATTGTCAAATTTAAACAAAGATAAAAATAAAAACATCAATGTTGATAACAATAGTACAATTTCTATGGATGAAATAAATTCATTATCTTCAGAAAATAAGCGTGGAAGGGGGAGAAGAAACTCTGACAAAAATACTATATCTCTGGCAATATAATTAAATAGTATAGACTATATTAGTATATGTGAATAAGTACAACTAAGATGAATGATAAAAGGAGATTTCAGATAGAGAATTTACCTAGCGAATTACAGAATAAAATTTGTTCATATTTATATTTTTCTAATAACATAAGTGGTAAAATAAAACAAGTCAATGAGGCAATCAAAAACTATAGGAGTATTCATCTCACAAGTTTGTCTTGTGACCACGAGACCGATTTAGAGTTGGTGAGTTATTTCATATTGAAATACTTTTTATACGACAAAAATAGGAGTGATAAATTGCAACTTGATTATAATATGCTTTCAAACTCTCGTAAATTACAACATGACGAATTGAATCGTATATTCACTCGCCTTCGGTTAGTAGACATACTGAGGATATTGAAATACATACAACAAAACGGCGTTACATCGGAGTTCTATAATGATTAGTTTATTTAGATAATTCCCATCATTTTCATACTAACCTTGCGTCTCGCGGTTTTAATTAATTCACCGACTTTTTTTTTTACAATTTTTTTACGCGTTGAACATTTGTCTTTTTTTGGCTTTATCAATTCTGAAAGTTTTGTATTATTATTATTATCTAATGATCCGTCTTTGTCGTCTTTCTCTAAATATATCTGAACTACTGCTTTATCCGCGTTATGATCTAAAAATTTATCTATATCATTCTTTTCAACGCCATTGCCATTGCCATATAATTCTTCGCGAATTGTACCTGTATCGTTTGACTGGTCTGACGACGAGATAAGTAATTGATTTTTGTCATAATTGAAGCGTCTTATTCTGTAAGTGTTGTAAGTAGCGCTATCTTTTTTACTAGAGGTATTATTTGTCAGCGACCTTTGTTGTTTTTGCTCATTTTTGTAAAATATAGATCCTTTTTTGAATAATTCTTTCAGTAACGATTCGATCGTTTCTTTCTTAATACGGGTTTGTTCTTCAGGTGTGGTGTCGTCATTGTAAAAATTTGTCAATATATTCTTTTTAAATTTGCGATCGTTCTCACAAAACATAAAGTAATTATTTAAGGACCTTTTATTTGTAAATGTTTCAACAAATTGTCTTCTAATATCACCTTTGGTTTTTTTACGAGATTCTACATTAGTTGAAGTCCGAGGCTCAACTTGTGCGAGATATTTTTTGAAACTCTCCAATGTGAACTTGAAATTTTCAAAGTAGTAGATATTCTTTCGTTTCAGGTCGCGTAAAAGATTACTAATTTGAAGTTCCTTGTATTCGTCCCTTGTGGGTTTGACCTGAACAACTCCTTTCATTACAATTTCATAACTATTATGTTTTTTCTTGTAGATGGTTGCACTTTTTAGAAATTCTGAAGAAGTTACCCTCAAATATATTTTGTCGGTTTCTTCGCCATTGTTTGTAGAAAATGGCAAAGAACTGTTGCCGGAATTACCTGTTAGCTTTATTTTCCAGTGTATTTTAGATAACTCTTTACCTTTTTTGTACTGTTCTATTTTATCTTTTTCACCACCATCAATCTTAAAATCAAAATGAAACTCTTCTATGCTTTTCCGGGTGAATCTATATTCGTCTCGTAGTGCTACATCAAAATCATCCGGACTGGTTTTGACTTTGGTTTTGAACATTATTTTTAATTTATGAACTCCTTCAATGTCTATGAGTTCGCTAAGTTTGAATTCCGATAAAATTTCTCCGGACAATACTTCCTGAACAAGAAATGTCAAAAATTTATCTTTCTTATCGGGTATACCATCAATTTGTTTTTTTGTTTTTTTTAAAACCATAGGTTGATGTACTTTTTCGGTTTCTACAAACTTTTGTTTTCCTTCTTGGATATTCTCTCTGAGTTTTAGCAATTCCTTGAACAAATGTTTGTTTAAATATTCAATATTTTTCGCGGATATTTTTTTTTTGTAAAACTTTAATGAAATCTTACTATCTGGTTCACAGAAGAAGCTTATATTTTTGAAGATTTCCTGGTCTTGACCACCATCCATTTTTTTTAGAAAGTCCTCCTTCAAATAATCTTGAAGTTTGACAAGTTCTTTTTTAATTTTTTTAACATATTCATCTTCACTGATATTTGCCTTTGGGTTTGGAAGAAGGCACGGAAGGTAATAAATATATTTTTCATATGTTGGTTGTTCTTTTATATAATTGTAAAATACATTGTACACATTATTGACCTGCAAAAGTTTGTTATCTGTTCCAGGATTGAACAGTTCAATACTCGCTTCGTATATATTTTTATCATCATCGAAGAAAACAGGTATAACGAAAAGAGTATTTTTGTTGCGTTTGCGTTCTTCGGCGAGTTCCCTCTCCTCCACAGTGGGCTCGTTGGTGCTGGTAATGGCGTTGTTGTCATCGGGTATAAAATAATTAATTAATGTTTCACTACTTTTTAGGTTATTAACACTAAAAAAACTATTAATCTTCTCCTTGTCGCTCGACGTAAGCTCGCCCTGAGCGTCGTAATTGTCGTCAAATAACTCTTTGTAATATTTTTTTTTTCTTTCTGATTTTAAAAGTTCATCTATTTTAAATTTCATCAACAGATCGTAAAAAACACAATGATTTTTAACAATCTTTATATTTCGATTTGACTGTAATTTCAAATCAATTGGCGTTGATGGTGTAAATGGTTTTGCTTCTGGTCTTGTTGCTGTTGTTGTTATACCCATATTTAATACTCGCTCAGTTACCTGATTTCCCGGAGTTCCCGGAGTTCCCGGAGTGTTTGGCATTTTAATTATATACTATAAACTACGAGTATAAAATTAAATAAAGTTTTCTTTATATAACCCTTTTGCTACGAACATATCCTCAACTTGACTTTTATTTTTTGTATTTTTATTTTTCCGCGCCTTTTTAAGTATGTGTATTGCGTCGTTTATCTCCTTTTGACTTATTTTCCCATCTCCATCTTCGTCCAGTTGTGAAACAATGTCTTTATATTTGTTAGGTATTACACAGTATTTACTATTATCGTTTAATAAATAGTCCGCAAAAACAATAAATACACATGTAAGTATGAGAGCGACGACAATGTCGCGCGTCCCCATCCATAAAATCGCAAATACAAGAATCTGACGCCCCAGAGTATATTTCACATAGTCTTCTTGCGATTTGCTGAGTTCAAGAGTGATGTATTTAGATCCTATGTTCATTATCAGCATGATAATTCCCGCAAAAAATTTACTATTGTTGAGGGCATATAAATGCTCTATAAATACATTGAAATTTGTATGTGGTTTCTTTTTCTCTCGTTTCATACTTGAATTATCTTATAATATTACAATATAAAATAAGGGATAAAAGATAAAAATTTAATCTCTTATTTTATTAAGTAAATGAGTAGTCTAGCATTTTCTGCCAGCCCAATTGATTTTGAAAAAAATGAAAAACTTTCCAATAAAATTAACACTGGGGCGCAGAAGAAGCTCAGTACGGAATTTTTGAAAAAAATGACAAGTGGGCGCCCTGAAAATGAAGAAGATGTGATGGGTTCATCTCCCGATATTCAAAGTATACATAAAAATTTAGAGCAAAGTTTGAAAAGTGAAAATGAAAAGACGCTTGGCGATTTTTACGCAAGTGAACTAGAAACCGATGTGAAGCAACAAATAGATAAAGTGAAATCGTCGCAGGACCTGTATCATAATGAGAGAGTGTCTACTGATTATTTGATTAGCAACAACTTGAATATGAGCAAGGTGTCTGGCGATCCGCGCAATAAAATTATAGGCAACGAAACACGCGATGAGCTACTGGATAAATTAAATTACATTATCAATTTGTTTGAAGACGAAAAAGAAATAAAGACAAATAAGAAGAATGACGAAATTGTGCTTTATTGTTTTTTAGGAATATTCGTGATTTATACATTGGACTCATTTGTGTCAATTGGCAAGTATAAACGTTAATGGTTTTGATGTTCATACTTTTTGAAATACAATTACTCCGCGACCAGCAACATTGCTTATTGTATCATAGTGTTTTACAAATGACAACCCACATTCTTGCGCAACATTTTTCAAGTATTCGTTCGAGTGGTAAGTAAGTTCGTGGCGATTTATTTTTTCTTCTTGATCAATCTTGATGTGTTCTGTAAAATAGAATTTTTTATCACTAATTTCCTTTATTTTGTCACTATATGTGTAGTTTATTTTTATGAATTTCCCGTTGTCTTTGTTTGTCAAATGTTGTTTCAAATTATTAATATTTTGGAATACATCAATGAATAAATACCCGCGGTTGCTAAGCCATTTTGATATGTTGTATATAGTCCCGTTTAGATTCGCTGTGTAATATATTTCACTATCGATTAATGAAATATGAGTGAACTCATGTTCATTGAATATGTAGGAATTTGTTTCGTATTTGTCAATATATTGATAATCATTGTTTTTGTAACGGTATTTACATAAATCAATGATTGACTTTGATTTAGAAATCGTTGACATTGAGATGTTGTGTTTAAGAATCTCGTTGATGTGTCCACCGTGTTTGATGCCAATACAAAGGTGATTGTTGTAGACACTATTGGAGTAATGTAAAATAATTTTGCAGAATCTTTCATAAAATTCAGAATTATAAAATAAGTCATCTAGCAAAAATACATAGAATTCATCAAATATAGTTTCTTGGGTAGTTCCTTTTTTTACTTTGTTTTCAAACGATTCGCATTCTTTTTGTACAAAGTTCAAGTAAATATAGATGATACCTAATACCAACAATAATATGGAAAAATTCATATAAAATATATATTTATTTTATATTTTTTCGGTTAACTATTTACATTATAATATGTGTTATTAAATATGACGCATGAGGTGGTAATACAAGATACACGAGACAAGTTTAAAATAACAAGTTTTTCTAACTTGAAAAAAACCGAATTGAGCAAAAAGTTGCAGAATTCGATATATTACAATAAGCGGGAAGAGGCATTTTTTTGGACGTGCGAAATGCTGTGTTCTAATATGTTATTGGAAATATGGGATACATTTTTTATTCTTATGAGTAAGTATATACACATTCATAATCCAAAATTACCACTTTACATAGAAAAAAAGTATTCTGAATTTCGCGATATCATTGGTCAAGACGATACAATACAAAATGTGCGGAACAACAAAAAAATCCGTATCATATTCTGTTCTATCACTACAGTTTTGTCATGTTCAGATAAGTTGACTATTTTAGACCATTTACAGAATAAATTTTTATTCAAAATAGAATCTTTATATGAGAATTTAAAGGCGCCAAATACATCATTCGTTGATTTAGTATACAAGCCTGGCGATCCTGTCGAGTATTTAATCCCATTCAACGAGTTTGTATATCATCTTACAGTGTCAAAACAAAAAGTTGATATCATTTATTGGTTAAATTGGATAATTGAATATGATATTTTATGTAGAAAAAAGAAGAAAATAATTGGTTGTGTTTCACGAAGTTTATATGAAAATAAGAAAAAACTTTTAGAAACCAATATAATATGGATCGTGTGGGATTCTCTTTTTGCTGTTATGAAAAAAGAAAGATGTTCTCAAAATTTGAAAAATATAGTAGAAAGTATATATAGTTTATTCACGGTCCGATATTGCGTGTCTACAAACAAAAAAAGAATTAGTTTAATATGTCATACAATTGAATTATTAGTGTTACATAAAGAATTAAAATATGACATTGCGATTTTGAAAAATAATGATGAAATGACGAACTTAGAAGAAAATATAAATGTTGTCATGGAGCAAATAAAAAAGCATGAAGTAAAGAGTGTGAAAAACGAAACAACTAGCAAAAATACTAAGATGGATATATACCACAATATTTATATGAATTTGTAAGGATAGATATTAACGTTTTTTTGTTAGATTTTATCTCATAATTATATACGCATAATATAATTATGAAAGATACCATTCGGAATACAGTAAAGGAAGTATACAACACCAATGTCAACAATTTTGAGTCAAATGCGTCAGTTTCTTGGTCACCCTCTTTATTTGAGTCGCATGTTTCTGAAACCAAAAAAGTTGTCGCCGACTACCCCAGGAATACAAATAGTGTTAATAATGATGTAAACTCGCGAATAAAAGATACAAATCATTCTTCCGCTAATTCTAACCTTCTTTTCTTTTTGTTTTTGTTTATATTGTTACTTACCGCAGGAGCTTGTTACTATTACCGAAAAGATATCATGGCATATTTAAATAAAATATTCGGATGGGAAAAGACTATATCCAAAGACGTTGTCAAAATAAAGGAGAACGATGAAGAGTTGAAAGAAACCAAAACAATCACTGAGAAAAAAGACAAACTTGTAGAGAAGGATAAAATGACTATTAAAAAAGATGGAGAAATTGTTGTAGATAACAAGATTGTGAAAGAAAGTAAAAAAAAAGAGCAAAAAAAAGAAGAATCAAAGCCTAAAAATAATGGATTTGATAAAAGCAAATATTCGCAAAATCAGTTTGTAAGCAAGGATGATATGTATTGTTACATAGGACATGACGACAATATGCGACAATGTATACAAGTATTTAAGGATGACGTATGTACATCGGGCGATATTTTTAATCGCATTGACGAATGTCTTGTCCCCCAAAAGAAATGAGTAATATTACTATAACTTTTCAATAAAGGTCACATTTTGATCATAGAACAATAATGAATTATCACCTTTTACCCCTGAATTTATTGCCGGTTTTACACGTATTATATCCGATTCGCATGTGGAAGATACAACAGACGTATTTGAAAGTTGCCCCCTTCGTGATGAACTCAACGCAGAATATTGTGTTCTCTTGGTTATTGTACTATTTTTATTGTATTTTAAAACTTCTGCTTTTCGTCGCATTCTATATTGCTCATAAGTTGTTTCGTTGAAGTTTGTCATTGGGTTTTCGGCGCGACCTATTGTATCCGGTACAACAACTTCGTCACCGGTTTCTCTGGTTTTTAGAATACGCAAGCCCTGTAACGCAATAATAGACGCACTCGGATCCGTCAACATAGCTTCATCTACTGAAGCATTCGCATCGTATTCAATTTGAGAATAATCAATATCATCAAACACAACACTTGTTGTCATTTATATTACGAATAGTAAAAAATAAAAATAAAACGTGAATATAATTTTTATTTTTATAAAAATGTGAACTAAATTAAATGACCTCTATTTTGGATGATATTATTTTTTCCGATAATTCAAAGTCTTTTTTGTAATCATGAACGCACATATGGTTTTCAGGACAGCGATGTTTAATACAAAATATCTTCTCGCATTTTGTACATGTTATATTTATTACACTTTTCTTTTTGCAAATATTACACTTATTTGATTTTTTCGTCACTTGTTTTGTTTCTTTCTCCCTTTCCATCTTGAATTATGTGGATAATGTTTTGTGGTGTTAAAAAAATATAGTCGCCGATATCAATTTTTTGTCAGTTCGCTGAGACCATGATCTGTTTTACCAGTAACAATATTGTCTCCTTCGAAAAGTTCCTTCTTGATTTCGTCCATAGACGCGTTTACGCCCAACTTCTTCTCTAGACTGTTACCCTCATCCGTTCCAACCAGTTCGCCATCTTCATTAATTGTTTGCGTTAGCTTATTTCCGTGTTTTTCGGCCTTCTCCATATTTTCTGAAATTGCCTTGAGTTTAGATTCTTTAACCCGATTATCAAATTGCAACTTCGCTTGCTCTTCATTTTGATTCTTTTCATGCATAAGTTGGTTGAGCTCATTCTCAAGATATTCGACTCTTCCAGTTTTGTATGCGTCCGGGTGAAATGGAATCCAAATTCCGACCGGACCAACATACACATCATGATTCGGATCAACCTGGCGCAACATCTTGCACCTCATTTCAGCCTCTTCTTGAGTTGGAAATACACCCCTCACCTTTAAGCCTCTCGTCGATGTCTGAAATGAGTGTTCCTTGTTAAACTGCGACTCATATTTTTCTTCATTCTTGTCCATGAAGTTTTTGTAATCATCTTGAATATTTTCATACATCGAATCTTTCTCAATTGTAGAGAACTCTTTGAGATCGTTCATGATATCTTCCGCATTTAGTTGATACTTGTAGGATATATAATTTGAAAATTTTGTCATCAATTCAGCTTGTTTGTTGAAATTATATTGCTCGGTAAATTTTTCAAAAAAGTAAAGATTCTTATCCTTTAGGATCTTCTCAGGCGAAACAAAAGACAGGCACGCAAATTTCTGTTCGGCGATTGCTCTATCTTCATCTAGCAAATCAATATGTTCTGACATTATCTATATTATAGAATAAAGTTATTTATATTTTTTTTCTATTTATATAATATAATATTATGATGTTGAACGTTCAAGAAGTTTTAAAAAGAGTTATTAAATATTTAGTAGAGGGTCTTATGGTAGCTATCGCGTGCTACGCGATTCCGAAGGCTTCGCTTAAGTTGGATGAAATTGGTTTGATTGCCCTCACCGCCGCCGCAACATTCTCGGTTCTTGACACTTACATTCCGTCGATGGGAGAGACTGCCAGAACCGGTGCCGGCTTCGGTATTGGCGCGAATCTAGTAAGATTCCCTGGCGGATTTTAAGTAAATCGTAATTGATTGATAATATAATGAATATTCGTTATATTATCATCATCTTAAACAACATTGTAAATTTCAAAGAGTAGGTATAAAATCCCATCCTAGATCTTGACAAATATTTTTCCATATTTGATCTTGCTCTATTTTCTTTTGATCTTTCAACATAGGGAAATGTGGCAAATACTTCCGTTCATCAAGAAGTTCACATAGTTTGTATAGTGTATAATAGTAATTGAGGAAGTTTACACGGTCGCTTGGGCAGAATTTAGCATATGGGACTTGAATATCTATAAACAAATTACACAGCGTTTCTTCTAGTTGTTGACTCATAATTGGTGGCTTTATTCCCATTTTGTCTTTTATAAATGTTATATGTTCGTAATATTTGTTATATCCCAGTTTTTTAAGAATTTCTTTAGTCCGCTTGCTCGTGAGTTTATGTAACGTTATTCTTTCTTTTTTTATTTGATTTTTAACATCTTCAATCACACTGTTTGGTATATCAGTTGACTCTTTAGCTTGAAATTGTGCTAGTATCTCTTTGAAGTGATTTATGCGCCGATAGGCATAAAATGATATTTCTTTAGGAGGTTCTTTATATGCTGGTTTGTCATTGTGAATCAAATATTTATCAGTTGAAAAGCATTTATTACAAATCAATATGCCGTCATATATAGATTTTATAAGTTCGCCCTCGTTGCATACACTGCACATGTCACGTTCGTCGGTAGTATTGTTATGATAATGATAATTTTCAATGTACACATCAAAATTGTTTTCTTTTAGATATTCTTTCATATTCCGACTACATTTGCTATGTGAAATGTATTCTTCTTTTTTAGACTTACTAAAGAAATTATCCAATGCCTTTTTGGGATTATTGTTTTTTTCAATATTTTGCTTTGTAACAAAATAATCAAATAAATGTTCTGAATTGGAAAGTAGATACTCATTCATTTTTTTATGAGAAACACTCATTTTATGATTCAGAGCTTGTATCCTTTCTTTGTATTTTTTAATTTTGTCTTTTCTGCTACAGGCTTTTATTTTATTTTCAATGGATAATATTTTCATCCTAGATTTCTCTATAATCAAAGCTTCTTCTTCTTTAAACGAATTGATTTGATTTGAGAATAATTTGTCTAGTGTATAATTTGATTCAATTTCGGACATATAAGAACTTTTGTGTATTTCTTTTAAATATAAAATAAAAAATATAATCAAATGAATGAGATAGATCTAAGCAAACATTGTAAAAACAACAAAGATATCAGTAAAATGGTTTTCATTTTTAACGCAATTGAAGATGGTTGGACTGTTAAAAAAAAACAGAATAGTTATATATTTTCAAAGCATAAAAGTAAAGAGAAACAAGTATTTACCGAGGATTTTTTGAACAAATTTATTACAAAATATTTTAATTTAAATTGAAAAAAAATTTTTTTTTTCTTTTAGTATAGTATAACAGAAAATCATGGGTGGTGGTTTAATGCAATTAGTAGCTTACGGCGCGCAGGATGTTTACTTGACTGGTAATCCGCAGATTACCTTCTGGAAGGTCACCTACAGGAGACACACTAACTTCGCTATGGAGTCGATTGAGCAGACTTTCAACGGTCAAGCCGATTTCGGACGCAGAGTTACATGCACCGTTTCGAGAAATGGTGACTTAGCTTACAGAACCTACTTACAGGTTACCCTTCCGGAGATTGGACAATCGCTCAACACTGATGGTGATGTTTACGCCAGGTGGCTTGACTTCCCGGGTCACCAGCTTATTGAGAACGTTGAGGTTGAGATTGGTGGTCAGAGAATTGAGAAGCAATACGGTGACTGGATGCACATCTGGTGCCAGCTCACCATGGACAAGAACCAAGAGGCTGGTTACTACAAGATGGTTGGTAACACCACCCAACTCACCTTCGTTACCGATCCGTCGTTCGCCGATGTTGACGGTCCGTGCGATTCGTCGGCGCCGAGACAAGTTTGCGCCCCGAGAAAGGCTCTTCCGGAGACCACTCTCTACGTCCCGCTTCAATTCTGGTTCTGCTCCAACCCGGGTCTTGCGCTTCCGCTCATTGCCCTCCAATACCACGAGGTCAAGATCAACCTTGACCTCCGCGCCATTGACGAGTGCCTTTTCGCTGTAAGTACTCTTGAGGGAGGAACTAGTGGCGATGTTAAGGTTTCGGGCGCTTACGCTCAGTCGCTCGTTTCGGCTTCGCTCTACGTTGACTACGTCTACCTTGACACCGACGAGAGACGCCGCATGGCCCAGAACCCGCACGAGTACCTTATCGAGCAGCTTCAGTTCACTGGCGCTGAGTCGGTTGGTTCGTCGTCTAACAAGGTCAGACTCAACTTCAACCACCCGTGTAAGGAGCTTGTCTGGGTTGTCCAACCGGATGCCAATGTTGACTACTGCGCCTCGCTCACTGCTGGCGAGACTCTTTACAAGGCTCTTGGCGCTCAGCCGTTCAACTACACCGATGCCGTTGATGCTCTTCCGAACTCTATTAAGGCGTTCGGTGGCCCGACCGGTGTTATGGGCGACGATGCGTTCATCACCAACGAGCTCTTCGAGACCGCGGGTGCCGCGGATGTTACTGCTGCCGGCACCGAGTTCTCGGCCGATTGGAACCAAACCCAGTCCGGTGTTTCGTCGGGAGTTTCGGATGCGGGCACCTTCGTCCTCGCCGAGACCTCGCTCGACATGCACTGCTGGGGCGAGAATCCGGTTGTTACTGCCAAGTTACAGCTTAACGGACAGGACCGCTTCTCGGAGCGTGAGGGCACCTACTTCGACCAGGTTCAACCGTGGCAGCACCACTCGCGTGCTCCGGACACCGGCGTCAACGTTTACTCGTTCGCGCTCCGCCCGGAGGAGCACCAGCCGTCGGGCACCTGCAATATGTCGCGCATTGACAACGCCACACTTCAGCTCGTTCTCTCGAACGCCACTGTTGAGGGCGTAAACACCGCCAAGGTGCGCGTCTACGCCAGAAACTACAATGTTCTTAGAATTATGAGTGGTATGGGCGGATTGGCATACAGCAATTAAAATTTTTGTTATTAGCACCCATTACTAACATTCCCAATAAAATTCAAAATATCTAAAAAATAGGTTGATTGTTAAATATGTTCATTAATATTCAAAAAAATAATAATGAACAAAGACGATTTTTTCACATTCATAAAAAAATTGAATTGAGTTATTTGTAAACAAGTGTATGGAAAAATCTAAAAATGAGCATCCAACATCCATTTTACGGAAACGTTATGATGAACGCATGGCTACCAGTTATGGCGCACAAGACGAACAATATGACAAAAGAACATGAAATTATTGAATTCCCTTTGTATGAAATCATGTTTATTGAAAATGGTGATCCAGGCTTCATTGTTCGGAATAAAAAGACAAAAAATCAAACAAAATGTTTTCGGGCAAAATTTTATTTAAGCAAAAACGGCAAAACATTTACGTTTTCATCCACCCATGTCGCATTACCATCCGCATTTCCAAACACTCCATCACTAGAAACAATTTATCATATAGACAATAATCCCACAAACAATCATATTTGTAATTTAAGATGGTTTTCCAAAAGCGAAAGCAGTATTAAAGCACAAAAGAAATCAGTAAACGAAAGTAACAAAAATGGTGGCAGAAATGGTCGTTATACGATTATGAAACAACCAGACTCGCAAGACAAAAATAACCGAGAAAAATCAACCACAATCGGTCTATTTCGTAGTGTAGACAAATGCGCCAAGTTTATCATTGAACACGTAGTTCAAAAAGATAAGAAACCATTGCTAAAAACAGTGGCGTCCAAAATAAGAAGGGCGATTAAAATTCCCGAATATAAGGCATATGGATATTACTTTGACGCTTATGAAATTCAAATGGAAGATGAAGAATGGAAATATCACCCAATATATACCCATTATGAGTTTTCAACTCACGGAAGATGTAGAAATTGTCACGGACACATTGCGCAACAATCAAAAATGCGTTGTGGTTCTCGTTATAAGCAGATAGCTATAAAGGGCAGATACAAATACATTCACCGCCTAATTTGGGAAACATTTATGGGAGAAATCCCCGAAAATCTAGAAGTCATGCACGACGACGAAGCACCAAGTAATCAAGACAATAGTTATCGGAATTGGTTGTGTGATTTGACACTGGGAACACGTTCGCAAAATATGGTATCATTCCACGAAAGTAAAAATAAGATTATTTGTGAACAAAATAATAATGATAACTTAGGTTTCGTTGAAAATGTTCCCGAAACAACTTCAATGAACAACAGGACGTTTCCTAACAATCAACTGGGAGATTTGATGAGAAATGGCGCGCCAGGCATTCAATACATTCAAGCAAAGGGACGTTCAAGTAAGTATTTGTTGAGCCGGCGGTTTTCAAAGAGTGGTAAAGATATTAGCTCTTCAGGCAGCTCCAAAAAGTCAGATGAAGAAAAATTCTTGGAAATACTAAGAATTTATCAAGAACATTGTAAAGAAGAATGTCAGGAGAAAGACATTATGAAGTTGGATTTAGGTGAGTTTATGATGTAGATTGAGTGATAAATATTCGTTCAAAAATTCACATGAACCATCATTCTTCGTATAGAGTTAATATTGTTTTAACTATACTACTTCTTTCAATATCATATTTTTCCATTTCAATTAGTGCGATTTCTTCGTATTGACCATCAAGTCTCTCAATTAAATCCTTTAATCCATTTTCGCAATGGTCGCACTGAGTTATATCCCCGGTTATGACCATTTTACTGTTTTCACCAATTCTTGTTAATAGCATCAGCATTTGATTGATGCTTGTATTTTGCATTTCATCACAGATAATAAATGTGTTTTTAAAGGTTCTCCCTCTCATGTATGCCAATGGAACAATTTCGATTAATTTATTCTTGATCAATGTATTTATTTTAGATTGGGACAAATATTCTCTAAAAATATCAAAAATAGGCATAATCCAGGGGTCCATTTTTTGATTGATGTTTCCGGGCAAATATCCTAGTTCTTCGTCTACGCTGATGAGAGGACGGGTTAACACAATTTTTGACTTGTCATCCTTTAACAGTTTTGCTGCGAGTTGGGTTGGAAATAGCGTTTTACCAGTACCCGCCGGTCCGTCACAAATGACCAACTTTATACTATCATCGTTGAGTGCGTCAGAGTATTTCCTTTGATTATGCGAATTTGGTTCATATAATTGGTTTTTGCTTTTCAAGAGTTCTCGTTCATTGTCGCAAAAATCTTCATCAAAATTATAATCGGCCAAAGGAATATTTTTGCGATATTTCCCAAAGTTGGTTATGAGTTTATTTCGTTTGTTATGTTTGTGATACTGAAACCCATGAACATAACCTGCCAAAGTGAACCAGATAATAATTCTACAAAACATTTATATATTAAGAAATATATAACTTTATATCATAATCAAGATATAACCTCCGTTATATTATATACCAAAATGTGGTTTGAGAGCTTTATTCAAACAATGGATGAACTTGATGAGTATGTATGATTGGGAAAAAACTTATCTAGATTATATTCTAATTAATGGAAAATACAAGAAGAAAAAATAAATTAACTCAAGCTCAACCACAATTAAATTGCCGTTTAACATCGTTTTCTTGAAAATGATACCCCAAATATAAACAAAACTAGTAGTCGTCATAAGTATCGTCATACTCATCCTCATATTTTTTATAGTCGTTGTTCAGCTCTAGACCCAACTCAACAAACATGTTTGTTTTTCTTTCAATCGGTAATACGCCAATATAATTATTACACGTTTTATGAAGGGCTTTACCATTAAACAAACTCGTCCGTCCGCCATTAGATACAGGAATAATATGTTCAAATGTAATATCGTTATTCATACTATATCCACATAAAGCGCACTTATTTTGTTGTCGAATACAAAGCACACTTCGACACATTTTACGTATTTTATGTTCTTGTTTATCTCCTATTTTTACACCATGCCACAGAGTTGAATACGTTTTAACTATTCTTATAAACTTATTTTTAATATGAGTTCTCTTCATTTCTTTCTCTTCTAAATAGGCTTTCCACATTTTAAAATATGTTCTAATTATTCTTATAAACTGAATTCTAGCATTATTTCTTTTTTTATTTCTAATTTCCCTATCTAACCCGATTAGTTTATTATTGTTTTTATTGATTGATTTTTTGAACTCCTGCATTTTTCTTGCGGCGTCAAGTCCATATGGTTTGCCATTAGTATGTCCATTAGTATGTCCAATACTAATTAAATATTTTTTTATATTTTCTTCCACATTTTCAATTCTTTTTTCAATTGTTTCATATTTCGCTTTCTGGTCGTGCTTGCTGGTCTTGGCACGCGCCTTCAACCCTCCCACTCCCACACGCCTTCGCTCGTTCTTGACAGCTTGCTGCTTGGCCCTTGCTGTTGCTGCCGCCCGATTCTCTTCTTTCCGCTTGCTGGACATGTAACGCGCCTTCAACTCTCCCATACGCCTTCGCTCGTTCTCGTCAGCTTGTTGCTGGTTGGCTTTTGCTGCCACGTGATTCTCTTTCCGCTTCCTTACCATCTCTTTTTGTGCGATTTGCTTATCCTCGTATTCCTGAAGTGCCATAATTATTTTGATAAAATAAAATATAACGTTTCAAATTATTTCAATTTTTTACATATAAAATTAAACTCCGCTTTCTCGCAGTTTATGACAATTATTGTGAAAAGACAAATACATTTAATCAATCAATTGTATCTGGTTTGCATTCACAGTTTTCGGGCGAATCATTACTCCCTTATCCTCCAAATATTCAACATTGCAATTGCCGGCTTCAATATCAATACTCACAACACGCGCTCTACTATTGCAACCATTTCCAGTGACAATAACCTCTTTTCCAATTGTGGCCGCGGTTTTATCCAGACATTCTTGACACATTCTTTCGCCCGGTTTTGCCATTACTTTTTCACACAGATAACAGCCACCTACTTCGGGCGACACAGGTCCCGGTGGCGCCGTATTTGCGTTCATCGGTATCGATCTAAGAACCGATTGTCCGGAATAGCCACCACCGCCAAGACCAAGACCAATACCACCGCCGCCCGATGGTTTACCCTTTTTATTTTCAAGTGATGCCAGTTTTGTTTTGAGAACATTCGCCTTCGTCATAGCCTGTATCTCTTTTTCAAGAAGTTCATTCTTCTGTTGTCTAATCGCGATCGCTCGGTCCCTAGCATCGATTGCCAATTTTTTCTGTTCTTCGTTATTCATTTCTTTTTCAAATTCACAACATAGGTTGGCTTTATCTTCAATCAAAGGCGTGAATTCTTGCTTAAGACCGTCTTCCAGTTCTACCCATTCTTTTTTTTTAACCTCCGCGTCATGTCCTGCCCAGAAGCTATCACTACACCAAGTATTTAATCGGTCATTACGCGTTTCCAATTTTACAATAAAAGAGGCAAACTGTTGCTGTAAGTTGTGGACATTCTCTTTTCTTTCATCATACTTCATATATTTCAATATGGCGAGCAGCAAACTAGTATAACTGGTAACACATAATGATATGAATGATATGGCGGCGTCGGTTATTTGTATACTTTCAGATGACGCCTGAATAAATGTAGACGTAGTCGCAAACACTATGATAGAAATCTGAATACCATTAATGATATCTGTATATGTTTCGTATTTGTGGTCAAGTACAATCAAACGCTCTCTCATGTCTTGTTTCATGGCATTATTGTGTTCTCTGTATGCATCAATTTGCAAACGTATATCAATATATGGTTGCTGAGCGCGTATAGTTTGAAGCGTCTGCTCCATATTACCTTCAACGTTTGTAGTTATATTATGACTCTGTTCTTCTTCAAGAAATTGTATCCGATCATGAAGTGCTATATTTGTCTCCCTGAAACTCTCCTCTTTCAAATAATTCACTCTTTCGTTCTCTTTTTTTTCTATCTTATAGCGATTCGTTTTATCATATATATCATTATGCATCCTTTCCATCGCGCGATGAAGTTTCTCTATATCGTTTGTTTGTTGAACAACTCCCAGCAATGCCATATTTGCGACTTCAATTATACTATCTTCCTTTCTCATATATCCCAGTTTGCCTTCTATTATTATTGTAGACTTATCTCCATCATAAATCATCATCTTAGCATTTGTTTTATCGGTACTAAACGCAATTACTATACATTGAATCCATTTTCCATAACGCCGCTTATTTTTTTCAATCATTTCATCTGTTATATACTCTGTTGGATACGCAACTAAATCACCGATTGATATATTTGGTAATAGCGTGAGAGGTCTAGTTGGAACTTCGGGTTCCTCAATATAAGAAATATCGCTTAATTCGGTTTCGGATGAAATATAACCATTATTTGTTCCGCGACTATTATTTGTTAAAGTATCGTCGCGAGAGTCCATATTTTTCATCTCGGCGTTACTCATCTCGGTATCATTCAGTTTGTTTTCCATTATATTGATAAGAGAAATTATACCATGAAATATTTAAAATCATGTATATAATGGATGCGAAAACGAGAGAGACAACGACAAAAGAACAACAACAAAATTCGGTATGGTTCATTATTTCCATTACTGGGACAATCGTGACCATTATTACAGCATCCATTTTAATCATTCAGTTTAGTAAAAACTACAAAGACAAGGCACCAATACAACATATTCTTTTTTTGATATCTGGTATTCTAATGATTTCATTGGGAATATATTTGAATAGTATTGTCATTGAATATACAAACAAGAATGAAGAAATGTATGGTAGATTTATCTTGATACCGCGAATTCTTTTGAAAATAAATATCACATTTGCGATTTATACAATATATACAGTTGTAAAAAGAGAAAGGACTCTTATTATGAAAAAGTGATATGATAACGAGTTTAAATACAAAACAGAATTAAATGTATTTGTCTTTAAACAATAAATGAATATCATCAAGCGCTCTACCAAGTATATCAATATTAACAAGAAATATATATGTTCAATTATGAGTAAAGAACTCCTCAATTGTTGTATAGAACTGCCAAATATTCAACGTATCCGAGATGAGAGTAAAGTAGATGAAATTGTAAATTACCAAAGACAACAACTTTTGAATAATGGGCATTGCGATTTTCACGGAGTTATCAATATCCACCAGTGTCAAGAAACAAACCGTTGTTTTTTGGTAGACGGACAACATCGTTTTGAGGCGTTGCGTAAACTGACCAATACACATAATATTCAAGTGTTTGTGGAAGTTGAACAAGTAAATAGTATGGAGCAATTAATAAATAATTATAACATCATAAATAAAAATACACCACTTCCCGAGTTCCCCGAATCAATCGACAAAAATATTCCGGAAGAAGTCGCACAGTTTTTTAAGAATAAATACCCAGATATGTGGTCAACTAGCAAAAACGCCCGCAGACCACACATCTACTTCAATTATTTTCAAGAAGCATTGGGGTTTTTAACGGAAAAGCTTAATATAAAAACCGCAGATGAATTAAAAGAAATAATAGAAGCTAAAAATATTGAGTTATCCGCGTGGACGATAGACAAATATCCCAATTCCAAATCTATCACCGAATCAATGATGAGCAAATGTGCTCGTGAAAAGTTATATCTTGGGTTGTATGCACACGAATCGTACGATCATGCGTATCAATGGGTCAAAGATGTCGTCTTCATCAAAACCGGCGAAAGAATTACTAAACCTAGGAAACCAAGAAAAGCAAACATCAGAAAGTCGGTGAAAAGTTCAGTTTGGGATGAGTTTGTAGGAAAAGACAAACGGCGCGCGTTATGTATATGTTGTTGCGACAGAGAAATAGAAATAAATACATGTGTTTATGGACACATTGTATCAGAAAAACATGGCGGAGAAGCAAATAATACTAATTTGTTGCCAATATGCGCACAGTGTAATGGTTCAATGGGAACACAAAACATGGGTGAATATGTTCAGCAATACTATCCCAATAATGTGAGTAATTTCAAAAATAGAAAATATATTTATCAAAAAATGACTGCGAATTTTATTTTTGGTTTGATGTAACCATTATTCAACTATTTTAAGCAAACTATTTAAATAAACTCCGCGATGTATACTATCATAACTTATGGTAACAGATAGTGAACTAGAATCGTGCGACTACAAAAATTGCGAACAATTTATTCCAAGTATCAGTCGTGGTAAAATCGTGAAATGTTATGATGGGGATACTGTTACTATTGCGACTATCATGGATGGAAAGCGCGTTCGTTTTAACATTCGTATGTTGGGGTATGACTGCGCCGAAATCCGTTCAAAAGACCCACAAGAAAAGAAGGTTGCTCATTGGGCAAAAGGGTATATTACAAATATGATTTTTGGGAAGATTGTGAATGTTGCCAAAAATGAAGGAACTGACAAATACGGGCGTCTATTGCTGGAACTAGAATATAACGGTCAAAATATCAACCATATCATGTTGGAGAAATGGGGTGTTTCTTATTTCGGCGGACATAAAAATGATATTGACTGGAATATGTGGGACGAAAGTGGTAAAAAATAATATATAACAATTAATATATAACACCTCGTACTAATATGGATCAAAATATTTCTATGATCCGTTTTTTAATGTTTATTATTTTAGCACTAATCATATTTTTCAATTTAGCGCCACAAGTAGTTGCGAATGATAATAAGAACGATGATGGCGATAATGGTGATAATACCGACAGTAGCGGAAACGACAGTGGTGACAATGATACACGCGCAGGTAAATATTGTTTAGTAGATGGAGAAAGTCATGCGGACAAGGAATGCGAGAAAATTTCTGATGGAGAAATTTGTCAAAACGAGTTTACTTCGCTACAACAGTGTCAAGAATGGAAAAGTTCTCTTGAGTATGATACTGTCACGGACGAAGATGGTTCTTTAAATTATGTATACAAAACAGATGATATTGATAAACAAACAATCATGACGTCTGATGATATGATATTTTGTTTGAAAAATGACAAAGAATGTAAGGAAATGAAATTCAGCGACTGTCACGACATTCACATTGGGACATACCTGGACGAAGATAATTGTAATGAAGCGAAGGAAACTCTTGAAGGTGCTGCTGATAGCGCTAGCTCGTAAATATTAGCAACTACCCTCAATTCCAAAAGTAATATTCAAATACTTCAAATGATCACTTGTGCTAGTACATGAGAGCGGGTAGCAAACAAAGTATTTAATTGATTATTGTATCCAATCAAGGTCTTTTCGCCGTAAGCTTCGTATGTGGTTTCTACCACATTTTGCGGAGAACAAGTGAGACAATCCCAGCTAGTGGTATTACAATAAACCGCTTGTGATAAATTGAGACTTGTGTATAATAAGTTTTCAAAAATAAGACTTTGTGTTAGTGTAGATAAGAATTTCATGAATTTATAATATACTAATGTTATATCATATTATAAATGCTTGTTGTCATCATTATTGAAATTCATAAAAAATTGATTTGATTGGACTGATTATATTACTTCTATTCAACAATCAAAACATACCAGAATATCATGAACGCGATTGTAAAGGCAGTTCGCGTCACCACACAACCACAGAACGTTCGTAAAATAAGCAACAATATTTGGGACATGCGCGCCATTGAGTTGCTTCACGACGACTTTGATAAAATTCAGCAACAAAAAAATGAACAATTCCAGCTACCATTTGTCATGACCGAGATTCCTCCGCCATTTTGTCCAAAGTGCAACAACTACGTTAAAAACAAATGCTCATTCTCACCAGTTCATGATATTAGCATCGATGATTTTGATCTTGCTACAAACCCGAACCTCAATATTCAATGCCCAATTTTCGGAGAAGTTCGCATAATATTTGACAATGATAATAATGACAAACGAGGCTAGTTCCAAAAAAGACGAATGATTTACAACAATTTAAAGACAAAATATAAACAAAAATATTGATGAAACTAGAAAATATTTTTTATATTAATCTTGAAGCGCGACGCGATAGAAAGATATATGTAGAAAATGAATTAAAAAAAGTTGGCTGGGATAACTATACAAGATTTAATGCGATTAAAAATAAGCATGGTAGAATTGGTTGTTCTCTTAGTCACTTGAAGGTTATTCAAGACGCAAAGAAGAACAAACTTCCCTATGTTGTTATTTTGGAAGATGACATTGAATTCACAAACCCCGAGTTATTTCAAAAATTAATGAAAACATTTTTTGATGAAAAGATAAATTATGATGTATATTTGATTGCAGGCAATTTGCGCGGGGGATCACAGAGAGTCCACGAGTCAATATTGAAGGTCACAAGAAGTTTTGCTTTGACTGGTTACATCGTAAAACAACACTATTATGATAGGATCATAGAGAATATTTCGGAAGGATTGAAACAACTGATCAGACAACCAAATAACGGATACTTTGCGATTGATACTTATCTTATGAAATTGCAAGAAAAAGATAATTGGTATATTTCATACCCTAGAACGGTGACACAGAAACCCGACTATAGTGATATTGAAAATAGAAATGTAAACTACAATCATGTTATGTTGGATATAGTGGAATAAATATATTTTAACATAACTGCGCACAAAAAATGAAAAATAAATAATGTAATATTAATATTGTGAGAAATAGAATGATTGCGAAGTTGTACAACAATAATAATAACATAAAAACCCCAAAAAATGCAAAATCGTTGCCTCAACGCCCTTTGAAGATACACAGCATTATTCCACTTAACATATTTCAAACATGGCATTCTTTAGAGTTACCAGAAAAAATGAGAGAAAATGTAGAATTATTAAAAAGGCAAAATCCAGAATTTAAACACTATTTATACGATGATAATATGTGTCGAGAATTCATTAAAGGGAACTTTAACGATGACGTGTTATACAGCTTTGACAAATTGAAACCAGGAGCTTACAAGGCAGATCTATTGCGATATTGCGTATTATACATACATGGGGGTATTTATTTGGATATCAAATATAGATGTGTTAATGGATTTAAATTAATTGAATTGACAGACAAAGAATATTTTGTTAGAGACCGCAAACATTGTGGACAGGATGGTATATATCAAGCATTAATGATACATTTGCCTCATAACGACTTTTTATTGAAAGCAATTGAAAAAATTGTCAAACAATGTCGGAATAATATATATACAAATATATCTGAATTGTGTGTTACTGGTCCAGGATTATTATCATCACTTTCATTTAATAAACATATATATTTGTCTCCGTTGTTATTTAATGGTGAATTTATTTCATTAAATGATAAAATAATTTTAAATTATTACCCTGAATATAGAGACGAGCAAAAGAAAAATCAACTGACAAGCTATTATAAATATATGTGGTATGACAAAGACATATACAATTATCCAACATTGAAATCCACTAAAAAGGAATATACTTACACGCGGACTATAACTAAAAGTATTATGGGAAAAAATGTAACATTATATTCCGGAACACCTACTATTGTTGAAGCAAGTGATAATTGTTACTTGATAAACGTGAGATGGATCAATTATAATTATAATAAAAATGGCTCAAAAAATATTATACCTTCAAAATGGTTATCTATGAATAGTAAATTCAAAGTTGATCTGAATTTTAAAAGAATTACACCGGAAATATTTTTACAAGAAAACTTTAAAAATGAATTTCAAAAAAGTCCAGGATTAGGATTAGAGGATATACGAATATTTTATTATAATGACTCGTTTTATTATATAGCAACATATTTTGATCAAGTCCGTCAAACAACATCTATTTCCAGTAGCATTTACGATATGTCAGACAATTCTTACATATTAAATAGAAATGTTATTTTGCCTGAAATATATGATACCGATAATATTAAACTTGTTGAAAAAAATTGGAGTTTTCTAGAATACAACGGTGAACTATGTGTAGTTTATAAATGGTTTCCATTGCAGATAGGAAAAATAAATTATAACACGAATAAAATGGATATTAAAGAAATCAAATATAATATTCCAGACTATTTCAAAGATAGTAGGGGGTCTACATCAGGATATATTGCCGACGGTGAAATATGGTTTGTATTACATAAAGGGCAAAAAAGTATCTCTGATAGTTATAATTATCAGCATTTTTTTGCTGTATTTGATTTAGATATGAACTTAATTCGCTATTCAGAATTATTCAAATTTGGAGATTGTCGGGTTGAATTTTGCATTGGATTGATTGTAAAAAATGACAAAATAATATTATCTTATAGTTTGTTAGATACGCAATCTATTGTTTCGGAATATAGTATAAGCTACATAAATAATAATATAAAATGGTATAATAACAAATAAATACATTCTAATATATTCATTCACGAAAAACGATGAAGTTTGTAACAGCTCATGTGATGGGTGGCTTAGGAAACCAACTGTTTCAAATATTTGCGGCGTTAAATGTATCTCTCAAATACAAAATGCCTTTTTATTTTGAAGAGAGTGAACATGACAGAACTCCTGGAATGACTGCTCGTCCTTATTATTGGAAAACGTTTCTAAAATCACTTTCTTCTTTTGTAAAACCGCCTGTAAAACAGTTGGTCTTTCGCGAACAATCTCACAAGTTTAGTGAAATCCGCGGAGAAGACTTTCCAGATGAAAATATCAAGTTGTATGGGTATTTTCAATCTTATAAATATTTTCAAGAAAATCAAGAAAAAATATATAGATTAATTAAACTTTCCGAGCATCAAAGCTCGATGAAGGAAAAATTCCCTAATGGATTTTTTGATGATTGTGTAAGTATGCATTTTCGGATTGGTGATTACAAACATATTCAACAACATCATCCAATCCAGAATGTGGATTATTATAGCACAGCTCTATCTCAACTAATAAAAGATACAAAAAAAGATGATTGGAAAGTATGTTTGTTTTACGAATTAAAAGACAAAAATGATGCTTACAAAATAAAAGAAGAATTGGTGAGCAAATTCAAAAATATAAAGTTTGTAGATATTGATCATAAGATGGCTGACTGGGAACAAATGATTACTATGTCATTATGTCGTCATAATATAATCGCAAATAGTACATTTAGTTGGTGGGGGGCTTATTTCAATCAAGGAAACAATAATGTTTATTATCCTAGTAAATGGTTTGGTTCTGGAAAAGGGAGCCTCAATGAGGAACTGGATAATTTGTTTCCTAGTAAATGGAAAAAAATAGTATGTTTCAGTTGGAGACCGTTTCCAAATAAAAATAAAACACATTTATTTTCTACAGTTGGTTCAAATGGTCCTTGTAGTTCTTTCCACAATCAGTGTTCGTGGTCAATCGGAACGCGCTGGAACAATGTTGCAAAATTGAATCCAACCGGCGATATATTATGTTTTGGAGACCCTAAAATTTTACCAGACTTGATATTTGTTGCTTGTTGTGGATTTGATGTGTTTTATAATTATATTTACCCAGAAATTCCAAATAATCATAGATACAAAATAATATTTGCCGACGAAGACTATACAATTCCAAATCAAACCGATTTGCGCTGGCCAAAACATTCGATGATTACACCCGAACAGTGGAATAATTTAGTACAAAATAAAAACATATTGCATATTTTTGCGTCCCATCTTGATATTCCCGCAAATGAGAGGTATTCGCCAATACCAGTAGGGTTTAATCCGTGTGAATTCAAATCTGGTAATCCAGATGAGGTCCTTAGTATGAATGTTGATTATGATATTATGAAACGCCCGTTGAATTTAATACAAGCATGTAGATTAAGAGAAGGACCACAATGGAATGAAAGGCATTTGGTAAAGAAATTGATTCAAAATGAATGGAATCAGTTTGGTGTATTCAAAAATTTTAATCGTTGTGATTTTTTTCAAAAAATTCAAGAGTATTCATTTATTGTTTGTGTTCATGGTGGAGGACTGGAGCCAAACCCAAAAGTTTTCACTTCTTTGTATGTTGGAACAATTCCAATAATTAAGAGATTTATAAACTGTGAAGTTTTATATAAGGGTTTACCAGTTGTTTATGTCGATGACTGGAGCGCCGATGCAATTACTATAAATAAATTAAAACAATGGCGTTTAGAAAGAAAAGATTACTTTGAAAATAGCAATAAAAGAACAATACTTTTTGAGAAAATGACGACAGACTATTGGATGCGTTATATAAATGAAAAAAAGTAATAAAGATATAACACATTTGTTATCAAATGATAAAAATACGAATTTTCACAGATCATCATCCACTTGATCAAGATACGACGCACATTTTTTTGAAACATTCCGACATTGTAAATCAGATTGACTATAACAAAACATTTTGTTTTACAAATGACGATGACTACACTCATGTAATTCTGATAAATTGCCCCACACCAGATATCTCACATATTCCCAAAGAAAATGTAATTGGTCTAGCGTTTGAACCTATTCAGTTCTTGAAAAGAATCAACAATACACCAATAGAAGAAAAATTAAAGGATTTTATACCATATGCTCAAAAATATATTAAAGCGTATTTTATTGGAGACAAGGTGGGTTTACCTGACCCGTTTGTTGAAGGATATGGTTATATCAATCCAACATGTGATGTTGATATTCCAGAAAAGGTTGAAAAGACAAAATTAATGTCTATTATGATGTCGCATAAAGGTTTTGCTCCTGGACACAGATACCGTCATATTCTTGCACAAAAAATACTTGAACAAAATTTGCCGGTAGATATCCATGGACATGGATGCAGATATTATAATAATCTAAATGATACAAGACTTAAAGGTTCATTTCAAAAGAATGAGCCATATGAAGATTATATGTTTCACATAGCAATTGAGAATTTTGAGTGTAATCATTATTTTAGCGAAAAAATCACAAATACGTTGCTTTGGCAATCTACTCCAATATACCTTGGTTGTAGAAATATTGATGATTATTTTCCTGATTCAGTTATTAAATTGAATGGAAATGTTGACCATGATATCCAATTGATCAAAAATATATGTGAAAATCCAGAAAAATACAGAAAACAAATTGATATCGACAAGGTCAAAAACACAATATCAATCAAAAATATCATAAATGAGTTTTTCTTGCAAACATAATATTGACCAGTAGCACAATAGCTATCTATAAAATCATTGCGTGATATACGTTAAGTATATATTTATTTATAATGATTATTCAAGAAAAACGAACATTTCATATAATATAAAATAATACTTATGATTTTCAGTGTGGAATTGGAACAAAATATGATACTGATAAATCATCGCAAAGAAATAATGTAACAAATTCTAGACAGTAAAATCATCGTTTGCTTAATCTAAATTAAAGCATTCTATTATAAATCGTTCTTTATATTTCATTTTTCCAATCAACGCGATGAAGACAACATCAATCAAAAACATCTATGTTATACTTTTCTTGAATAAACTTGAATGTTTTTATTTCATTATTCAATAGATGGTCAAACTCCTCTTTAATAGAATGCGGAATTTTTTCGTAATAAAAATTAATTTTAAATTCTGAATTTATTCCGTCCCAGGCTCTATTCTTTCCCATTGACGACAAGTGATATAATTTGTCAATATTAGAAAGCACATAATTCTTCTTTTTTAGATTATCTACACTTAAAAAATCGTATAAAGTATTGATAAAATCTATTTTATTTGTTAGGATATCCTCATAATACAATAAAAGTTTTTTTCCCTTGTGATTGATAAAATACTCAATATTTGAAAAATAAGATTTAAAACTTTTGGCGTTTATTTTATAGTTGTCATGTCTCAAAATTGCTTCTCTTGGATTTCTTACAATTAATATCAACTTATTCGTCGGTAGATTCCTTGGCGGCCAATGGTCTTTAATAAAACAGTCTGTTTTATTGAAGTCTGATATATTGAATGGGACATTTTCCGGGAAAATATTTTTATATATTTCTTTATCGTCCGGATTTCCTCTGCAACCATACGTTGGTATTTCAGAAAGCAACTCAATAAAAAAACGGACTAAATGATTACCACTTCGAGGATATGACAATAGAATATTTTTTCCCTCCATATATCAAAAAACAAAACAATATCTTTAAGTTAAAATACATTACTTCATCATTCTTAAATTGTTGAATGTGTTAAATAGAAAATAACCTATTCATATTTTCCGCCTCAATACTATTTTCAACCACACCATAAAATGTATCAATATGTTCTTGTGTTCTAAACCGAAAACTAAAATGCTTATTCTTCTCTTGTCTTCCTATCCGTCCAATACACTGTATGATTTTTTCTTGAGTAAGGTTCTTCATATCTTCATAAGTTAATATTTTAAAAAACACATTCATTATCAAAAACGACATTTGTATTCATTGATAATATATACAAATCTTCGTTCAAACGAATTTTTTAAAAAAGTTATATAATTTATACGAAAATAAATATGGACGACTCATTAGTTAATTTTGAAAATTTTGATAATGATATAAAAAGAATTACAAATACATCAAAGTGGTTAAAATTTCAAGCAGATTTTAATTCAAAAAAAACTATTATTTTATTTGGACATGGAGGCAATATGGGGGTTTGTGATCACGGCTCAATTGATATAGGTCGGTTAACTGATAAAACAACATTTTCACCAGGAAGTGCTATCATGTGTACATCATTAATATCAGATTTTTCATTTGAAGAATGGATAACAGAGTGGTTGAAAATATTATTTAGAACTATAGATGTTGAAAACACATTAGTTATAGGAAATTCTTGTTCTGTAGGAAGTAAATCAAGTAAATCTATTGTAAACGCATTAGAATATGCAAATAAACAAGGAGCGAAAACTTGTATTATTTCAGCAAGAAATAAGGGAGATATCTTACAAAATAGTCATAAAATAATTACTGATTCGATATATTATCATACTCACGAATGTTTATCATTAATGTTAATTTATCAGCTTATTTATAAATATAATAATACAATACCCAACGAAGATTTGATTGATTGTCCGCCATCAATTAAAGTAAAAAGTACGAAAGAAAATACATTTTGTATTGAAGAACCGGAAATTAAACAAGTCCCGCCTGGTTTAGAAAAGGATACAAATAATATAGCCATAAATTTTGACGGAGTATTACATAATTTTGATAAGGGATTTTATGATGGAACTTGTTACGGAGAACCAATTGAAGGCTCTATTGAGGCTTTAAAAATATTATCAAAAAAGTATAATGTAATCGTTCATTCAAGTAAATGTCTTCCAGATAGACCATTAGTAGAAGGTCTTACTGGACGAGAACATATCATTAAATGGTTGCAAAAGTATAATGTATTAAAATATGTAAAGGATGTTACTCATTTAAAAGTTAGGTCAAAATATTACATAGATGATAAAGCAATACATTTTAATAATAATTGGAACGAGATATTGAAAAAAGTTTAATATATAATTGTAATCTATAAATTTAATCTATATATTAAAAAACACTAGTTGTTATTTAATAACGACTTAAACTTTAATATTGAATTCTCAATATTGTTAGAATGAAATATGGCGCTACCAATAACAAATACATTAGCTCCTGATTGTTTTATTTCAATTATATTGTCATGATTTATACCACCATCTACTTGTATATTTAAATTTGGAAAGTATTTTCTTAAAAGTTTAATCTTTTTCAACATATCTTTGATTACTTTTTGACCTCCCTTACCCGGTTCAACTAACATAATATTTATTAAATAAATATCATTGTTTTCACAAAGTTCTATAATTTTATCTAGTGAGGTAGCAGGCTTTAAAGAAATTCCTACTAACATATTATATTTTTTTATCAATTTTATAATTTTCAATGGTTCATCTACCGCTTCAATATGAAAATTAAATAAATTAATCCCTGATTTTTTCATATCCACTATATATTTTTCTGGATTGAAGGACATTAAATGTGCGTCTAAAACAACACTAGGTAAATTTATTGATATATTTTGAATAAAAGAACAATCAAATGTTCTATTATCAACAAAATGTCCATCCATGAAATCTAAATGTATCCATTCAACACCATATTCGATTATATCTTTACATTTTGAAAGAAAATCATTATCTTGATATATAGATAATATAGAAGCAGATAATTTATACTCCACTTTATTATTCATTTAATATAAATAATAAAATCATTTTTAATATTTATGTTTATATATTAATTCTGCTATTTCAAAATCATGTGGTGTATCTATATCTAATGCTTCTAATTGACTTAATTTATAAAATAATGGTTTTTTACCACATAAACTCGAATAACAAATTTGATGTTCTCTACTTATAATAGAACACGCATAATTTAATGCATAAATATCTGGTAAATCTTGCGTATTAGGTGCATGAGATAATTCGTAATTTAAAGGTTTTCCATTCATCCACATATGATGTTTTATAGTTTCAACTGGAACTACACTGTCATACTGTTCATTTTCTTTAAAATATGCTATGACTTTGCTAATAGTTTCATTTTTTACAAACGGCGAAGTAACTGGTGTATAAATAAGATATTTATCTTCTTCATCGGTTTGTTCTGCTATATATTTGAAAAAATCGCTGTTATTGCATTCAGAACTACTATAATAACCAGTCCTATCCAATGTGGTGATATTATATTTGTTACCAATTTTTTTAGCTTCATCGCTATCAGTAGTTAATATAATTTTATCAATTTCTTTGATATTTAATAATTGTTTAATTTTGTGTTCAAGTAAATTAGTATTATGAAAATTTCTAGTGGATTTATTTTTTACTCTAACTGAACCAAACCTTACAGGAATAATTGCAACAACTTTGCCGTTTCGCATATAATATTAATAATAATATAATATTATATTCATTTATATAACATATTATATTCATTAATATAACGTCTTTCTGGACCACGTGGTATTTTTTTAACATAAGGCTCTAAATTAATGGTTTTTATTTTTTTAATAATGAAATACAAGCCGTATAACCTTTCGTAAAAATTAGTATCTAATTTACAAATTGGTGGATTTTTAAGAGTTTCATACATAATATCTAAATTTCTTTTAGAAATAATAAATGTATTATGTTGTGATAATATAAATCGTGTATCAATAATACCTTTAACATCCAAGTTGGTGTTTTTTAAAAATCTTTCCAGGTTTTTTCTATTTTTTATACATGGATGAGAAAAAAATCCACTTTTATGAAATATAGAAAAAACCTCATTCTCTTTTATTAATGAAATATCTATTTTTTTGGTGATTACAATTGTGTCTTGAAGACACATATATATATCAAAAAAATCAAAAATTTCCTTAGCATACTTATATGCGCCCCACTCATAATTTTTGTTTTTTACGTAACAGATTTCTACTTCAGGAAATACATTGTTGATAATATCATATGTCGTCGTAATTTCACTATCATTATCAACACATATTATTTTATACTGAAATTCATCTGTTATCTGAATATTGTAAAGATTCTTGATACATTCCATTAAAGATAATGGGGGGTCAAAACAAGAAAAAACTATCAATACCTTTTTCATATATATGAAAAAGATTTATTTGTATTTAAATTGATATTTTGTTAAAGAGTAATGAAAAATTACATTATTTACCACAATAAAATAAGTCATCAAGTAAACAACCTATTCATATTATCTGCCTCAATGCTATTTTCATTGACACCATAAAATGTATCAATATGTTCTTGCGTTCTGAACCGGAAACTAAAATGCTTATTCTTCTCTTGTCTTCCAATACGTCCAATACACTGTATAATTTTTTCTTGAGTAAGGTTCTTCATATCTTTACTCAAGTAACAATGACTAAACTGATAATTCGTGCCATATATGTAATCACTATTTGCAATGATCAAGTAAAGACTCTTTTGTTCTGCCAAACCCTTCATCGTCTCTATATACTTGTTGTTGTCTTCTTGAACAGTTTTATTCTCGGTTTCTTTCATGATACTATTTGAAAAGACACCAATCCCCATCATCATCATCAACTTATAAAGCGTCTTGATATTATACAATTCTATGATTTCCTTGATATCTTCATCGCTCAATGAAGACGAAAATATATCACTATCTTCATAAGTCAATTCGGGTTCTAAACACCATTTTTTATAATGACTACGAGTATTGGGCTTATAAATATTATCAAGAGACAACGAGAGAAGTTCACTTTGTGTTTTTTCTATTTTATTATGCAGCTCAATAACTTCAGGTGGAAATCGCATGTCTGTCATAATCTTGTCACAATCTTTATAACACTCAATCTTGTCTTCATAATCATTTTTCATTTGGATCAAACTTTTCAGTATCTTACGATTCTTGTCTATTTTACTTTCAATACCAGACAATGTATTTTTATCCAAATTTGCTTTCATCAACAAATACTTACATACATTTTCTACATTGTCACTCACAAACAAGGTTGGGCCGTTTGTCAGAGTACACGAATGCTTTGTAGTTAAATCAATTCCCACATGTTCTTTATTGAGATCGTTTGTATTTGACTTTGTCTTTTTTCTTTCATATAATTCCTTGATTTTATTCCATTTATCACTTCCAAGTTCTAATAAAACAGAAACATAAACCTCTTTAATTTTATAGGTTGAAATATCTTCCAAAAGACAAAAGTTAGAATCAACATAATTACAAGAAAACTCTTTGTCAAGAAATAACAAAAACTTGGCACATTCATTGCAATCAAAAAACTTGTAGTATTTGGTTCCGTGGTAATTCAAAAATGCACACATCTCTTCGTAAACAACGAAATGTTCGTGAGGAATAATAACATTTCCATCAATGTCATATAGACGAATGTTTGATATTTGGTCCACACTTTCAATATAACTAAATTGCAATCCTTTAAATTTCTCTTTTGCGCATTCAATAATCGGTGCTATTTGGTGTTCTTTTGGTAATGTTGCGCACGAAAATACAATATTTGGTATTTCATTAATCTGCCAATTTTTCTTAATAATATCATGCAAATGACTTTCTCGAACATCAAGACCAATGGTCGGTTCATCCCAAAATAGAATAATATTACTGCTATCGTTAAACTGTTTCATGTAGTTCATAGCACTCTCGTAAGACAAAACATCGCAAATCATTAATTCTACGTTTATTCCATCTTTGTGATTCGGTATTTTTCTTCCACTTTTGGTTGTTATGTGTGAACGTACGGCATTGTAATTGAGGCAAATATTTTCTTGGTCGGTACAACCAAACGCAAACCCAATTTTCCGCTTCATGTGAAAAGAACTTTTTGCTAGACTCAATCCAATATGTTTTGAAGCGCAAATGAAAATGACCTTGTAATCTTGACATAATGCGATTGGAGTTAATGTTTTTCCGGAACTTGTCGGAGCACAATAAAAGACAAAGTTCGGGGCATCCCGGTTTCGTCTGAAAATATTGAAGATATCTTTTTGATGCTGATACAATTCAAGTGTTTTATAATCAAATATTTTGTTGTGTTCATAAAGAAGTGAAATATTTTTCAGCACCATTTGAGTATTGACTTGAGGCAACAACTTAGCTACAATAAACTCGGAAATTTCCAACAATTGAGTGTTCAATTTGTCTTTGAATTCTCTTTGTAAGACAAAAATATTTATGAAATGAATGAGACACTTTTTATCACTCTGAATACTCTTTCCCTTGTATAACAGTTTTGAGAACTTTTGAAGTTCATTCAACAATTTGTATTCCACAATATTGTCATTTAATCCATCTTTCAACAACTTGAAAGAGTTTTCTAATTTTATTTTTTCAGAAGTGGTCATTTTCACTTTTTTGGATGGTTTTGTCTTTTCTTTGATGAGATTGTCTATATTCAAAATATTCTTCTTATTACTCGCCCCCAGAATGTCTCGCAATAATCCAACGAATATCTCTAGATCAAACTTTTTATCTAACTTCAAGTAATGGTTCAGCGTCATGTGTGTTTGACACTTGACCTCAATTTCAAAATATCCTTTTTGAATCATATTCAAAATCAAAATTTCTTTTTCATTTTGAATTGGTTCTTCTAATTGTTTCCACTCTTCTTCTGTCAGTTTTGTTTGTTGAAGAAAATTCATAATAAGTATTCTCACTTTTTATCTTTAACTTTTTATTTGTATTTCAATATATCTAGTTCATCGCCATTTGTTTTGAATTGTTCCTTTCCATAAATGTCCTGTAGACACAGCCATTCAAATAATCCGCCAAAATAAATTTTTACATTTTTAAATCCGTAAGTGAGAAGTTGCTTGTGCTTTCGGACAACTTTTTCATCGCAACAATTTCGTCCATAAATAATAATAGGTTTGGTTTTGTCACTTTTTAAGTGAGAATTGATTGTTTCTTCTTCTTCTCTCGCATGAACCGTCGTGTGTATCAAACAGTGTTGCGAATCATTATCTAAAACGTTTATAACAGTTTGAGAATCTGGATGTTCTATACAATTTTGCATATATTCAAAATTTACTTTTGTATTACTTTGTATATTTCCCATGTCATAAATAATATGTGGTGTTATTTTTTTAACTGAAAGTTACAGTAATTTCTACCTTTTCTTTTTTGAAGGTTTTAATCGCATTGACAGAAAGTTCCTCACGTTTTTTGCGAGTTTTTTCATTTTTCGTAGTTTTCGTCTTTGAAATGCTGTTATTTTCATTCATATCGGTTTCAATGTCAATATAGTTATTTTGAATATAATCAATAATTCTGTTCTCTAACGCCCATTTGAAAAAATTTAACTGGCCAATGGTGGTTTCAAAACAATATTCGCTGTTTTCTGTGATTGGAACTTGAATTCTGTCCCATCGACAAAATGGATCAAATCGTTTCTTACTATAGGCTTTTAGTTTTAACTTGTAATCTTCATATACTTTGAACCTAGGATTATTGTGAGTTTCGTATATGGTATAATATTTTTTGGAATAATTTGTAGAAAACCAGTCTACAATACGCAAGGAAACTTTGGACGTACCATTGATGATAGATAGCATCACATTTAAATTATCATCTTGGTAATAAAAGTTCAACAACTTGTTTAATAATACATCATTTTGACTATATATTTTTGAGGTCATTGATAATTTTACTTATATCAAAAGTATTTAAATGTTTTTATTTCCTTTATGAATAATGATTCACTCATTAAAAGATTTGCTCAAAAAAGATACAAGTTTGAGTGTAGTCAGTTATATTAATGAACAAATATCTAAATTGCTGGGACATTCATTAGAAAAGAATAAGATATTTGAATTGTCTTGCACGACGCACTCTTTTGTTAATATTGACGCAGAAATGAATGTGCTGGGAATCATTGTAATTTCTTGCAAGTCATTTTTATTTGACAAGAGCGTTTTCTTTATAGAAGCTCTGGCGAGTAAAGACGATAAACAAATTGTGGAACAGTCGTTATTATTGAAAGGTATCAATCATGTTGGCAATATCTCAAATGACAATAAACTCGTTTCTTTTATCGCAGACGAACGTGTACAGAATGATGTTCTGACACCATTTGGATTCATCCGTTCACAAGGGATAATGGTAAAATTCTAAACTAAATCTTTGTTATTGATAAGTTTTTGGAAAATTTGAAATATTCGTGATTACTTGTCCGCCGCTGTAAATTACACTTTAGACAACTGATACATGTATTTGACTCATAGTGACCAAGATTATTGTCAAACCGCTCCAACGACCATTGCATCGGTTCCCCGCGTTTTTGGTACAGTAAAAATAGGTTTGAATTACAATAGTAACATTTCATTTCAGATGATGTGAGTTTGTTTAGCAACTGTTGATATGAAATATGCTGCTCGTCATCATACTTTCCATTTTTTTTGTCTTGCGATTTATAGGATGACATCTTTTTGCTAATTTCTCTTTTAATCGTCTTGTTGAGTGAAATATCGCCGAGCTCGTTTTTTTCGTAGCGAAGTAAGTATTGTAACTGGTTGTCTATATTGAAATATTCGTCATCATGAGAGAGACTTGAATTTTTCAAGTTGTTTGAATTGAAACATATTTGCTTCATTTCTTTATATTTATAACAATGATTATTAATGTTTAAAAGACTATTAACAATATATGATTATGACTGCTGAGAAAGGCAAAGAATGCAAAGAATATAACTCGTTAAAATACCGAACAATGATCATGACTGGCAAAGATATTGATAAAAAAATAGATCATGAATCTAGCCAACAAGAGTTAGACAAATTTCTCTCAGAAGAGCAAACCGCAAATGAAAAGCAGTCCTGGAATAAGCTATCTAAAACAGAGCGTCTGAAAAAAATCGAAGGATTTATTGCAAACCATTATGTTGATGAATATTCACTCAATGAAGATGAAATATCAATCCTTAACGCGTTTGTGAACAAACTTCTTGAACGCAAGAAACTGGTCAAAACGTCCGAACTCATTTATGATGAAGAAGCCGGGATGATTGAAGAAATTCCCGCACTGCTATTCAATGGAAAATCGCGTCGGTTTACATTGAACAAAAACTTGTCTGTAGTTAATAAGAAAAGTCAACGAAAAACGAAGAAACAGATTGGTGACAAAAAATAAACCCGATATATTGACAATTTAAATAAAAATTGAATATAACAATAACTATTTATTATATTCAAGTAATGAACATGGATGAGTCAGAGATATCTATAGAGACGCAAGAAGATAAAGTGGATTTAATTGAGTCAATTAAAAACGTTGTTGTTGATATTGTCAATAATTTAGACAATTTACAATATCATGACTATAAGTTTGAAGAAAATTTTAAGGCAGAAGTTTACCAGTCGTTTCAAAACATAAATTATGAAGAATTTGACAAACATTATTACGAAGTTATTGATTCGTTGACAGGAAAGGGGCAGCATGTTTGGAGGTCCCATAAATCGGAATTGCATAAGTTTGATTATTTTGAAAGTAAACATGAAGCTCAAATTGAACACCTAAAACAATGTCCACAACCGGAGCAACGAACAAAAGAATGGCATACATTTCGCAATGAGCACTTGACTGGAAGTAATTTGTGGAAAATATTTGGCACAGAATCAACGCGAAATCAGTTGTATTACGAAAAAATAAGTCCTCATCAACTGCCAGTAAACAAAAATGCTGAAGCGCGACCAAATCTGAACGATCAACTGCCGATGAACTGGGGGCATAAATATGAACCACTATCAGTTCTCTTGTACGAATACTATAATGACGTGAAAGTGGAAGAATTTGGTTGTATAGAGCACTCGACAATTCCTTGCCTGGCAGCATCGCCAGATGGTATTGTCACATCAAAAAGAAACAATGGAAGAATGATTGAGATCAAGAACCCGACGACTCGCGAAATAACACAAACACCTAAAATGGATTACTATGTTCAAATGCAACTACAAATGGAAGTATGTCAGCTGGATAGTTGCGACTTTGTCGAGACGAAATTCAAAGAATACGAGTCTTATAGTGAATATAAAAAGGACAATTATAAAGTAGAAAAGGGTATGATTATCGTATTAATAAAAGACAACGTTGAATTGGTTTATGAATATATGCCATTGTTCAATAATTCGGAAGAATTTATGGAAGAATTTACGGAGAGCGTCTACAAAAAATATGGATTTGAAGATGCTAAACTACAACATAATGGATACAAATGGTTTAAGAATATTTACTGGAAATTGGACATATTCTCTTGTGTCTATGTTCCGCGAAACAAGAAGTGGTTTGCAAGTGCCTTACCAAAAATTCGGGAGTTTTGGGAGAAGGTGATTGAAGAGCGTAAAGTTCCTGAATCATATCTCAAATACAAGGCAAAAACGCGAGCTTCAAATAAACCAAAAGAGCAAAAAGAAACCGAGGTTATTGTTTTAGGTTAAATGGTAAAAATAATTAAACATAAAACAATTTTAATAATAAATGAAGTTAAAACTGTTAAACTTGTCTTTTTTATTTAATTCTGCGATGAATAGAAAATGTCATTTAAATATGAAATGTTCTTTGCACAAAGATTCCTTTATAGGCTCGTGGGCAATATATGAAAAAGACAAAAGAGATGTTATACATTTACAACCTCATGGGGCTGTATATAAAACGATTGATATAAATCCAACAGCGTATTCAGAATATGTTGGTGGGTGGGAGATAATGGAGAAAACAGACGAGTTTTATTTTAATATAAAAGACAAAAATTATTATGGAAAAGTAATCAACAACACTTTGAAAATCAACGGAACCGTTTGCGAAGGTAAAAAAGCACCTTGTTATCTTAGCAATTTTACAATTGTTCCGTTATTTGAACAATTTCACAATATTACAATTATAAATAATACTGATGTTGATAAATTCGTCTATTTGACACAAGAAAATGTAACTGGTACTTGGATGATAGAGAATACACACACAAATCAAATAAATATTGTAGAATTGTTCAATAATAAAACATGGACCAGTGTTTATAGCAATAAAGATATATTGCGCGGTAAATGGAATTTGTATAACGACACTAATAAGATCAATACGAATATAGTATCAAATTTGTTTGGGAGAAATATTTGGTTATCAATTGTTCCCAAAAACTTTCATTGTTATTCTGAGAATGATATCATGTTTTTAGGTAAAATTACACAACTTGGTAAGGTTGACGATAGTTACCAGATTCCAATTTCTTCTAAAATCAATGGTTCAGTTGTTTATTGTTTTGAGATGGATCCCGAAATAAGCGAGAATTTTTATATGAAAAGATGGTTTAAAGATTCTTGATAAAGTTATGGCTACATTATAAATGAATACGATTTCACTGTGCGGACTAGTCCCGTATGTTGTTTTGTCTTTTTACTACAACTCGTATGGAATGCTCATTATTGTAATGAATGGGATTTTATTTCATAGTTTCCCAAATAATAAACCACTATATTTTGTAGATTTTACGACAAACGCGTTCTTTTTTGTATATTCAGGATTAAAACACTTTTTTGTTTTTAAATATTCTTTATTTTGTTTATTTGTCTTTTTATTGAACTATCGCTTCTTTAAAAATTATAAAATATTATCCGAAATAATTCACGTTGTTTTTGTCCAGTGGGTTGGATTATATACGATTCTTGATGTATATCACCACGATAATTGCTTCCCGATATTATTTTTATGTTGAAAAAATATGTGCTGTAACGCAGATACATTTTTTCAACATAAGAGATAAAATTGATTTAAACTCATCTTGATTATAACATGAATACCCAGAAAACATGGCTGACGACGATATTGAAATGTACGTCATCAAGCGCAATGGTTCGCAAGAGAAACTGTCGTTCAAGAAAATTCTAGAACGTACGAAGAAAATTGGTGAAAAATTTGAAAATAACATTAACCATTCACAACTTGTGAATAAGATTATTGACCAGCTACATAATCATATTCACACTTCTGAGATTGACGAGTTGCTTTGTCAAGTATGTGCCTCGCTTGCGTCAACGGACTATGAATATCACAATCTAGCCAGCCATTTGTGTATTTCGAATCATCAAAAAGAAACAAATGATGATTTTACCGAGAATTACACTAAAATCTATAACAATGATGGCGGATATTTGAGTTCTGAGTTTATGCGTATTATTGAGAAACATGGCGAACATTTCAAAACATTTGTAAACAACGAGAATGATTATTTGATTGACTATTTTGGGTTTAAAACGCTGGAGCGTGCATATTTGATGAAGTTTGATGGAAAGATTTATGAGCGCATTCAGCATCTTTGGTTGCGTGTAGCAATTCAAATTCATGGCGAAGATTTAGAAAAAGTAGAAGAAAGTTACCACGGTCTTTCAAACAAACTATTTATTCATGCGACGCCAACTCTATTCAACTCTGGAACAACCCGCCCCCAGTTGAGTTCGTGTTATCTGATTGGAATGGAAAATGATTCAATTGATGGCATTTTCAATACGTTACATGATTGTGCGTCTATCAGCAAATGGGCTGGTGGTATTGGGTTGCATATTCATGATGTTCGCGCAAAAGGTTCCAAAATCGTAGGAACAAATGGTTCATCAAATGGATTGGTACCAATGCTGAAGGTTTTCAATAATACGGCGCGCTATGTTGATCAATGCGTAGTTCCAGAAACTTACATTTATACGATGAACGGTCCGAAGGAGATTCAATATTTGGAAACCGGGGTTGACCATATTTACAATGAAAAAGGTGGTCTTGAAGTTGTGGGCAATGTTTTGGAGCATGCTTACAGTGGTGATATTTTGAGCATTTCAACAATGCACTCTATTGAGCCGATGAAAATCACAGGAGAACATCCGGTTTTGTCAGTGTTGAATCAACCAAAGGGAACTTCGTTTAAGGTAATTAAGAATAGGCTTTCTAAAAATTTGGCGCACATTGAGTACAACGAAGCAAATAAGTTGAATGAAGATTCTATTATTGCTTACAGCATTCCACAACACAGTGTAGATGTTGAACACGTTACACAAGACGACTGTTATGCTTATGGACTCATGTTAGGCGATGGTTACTTGAGTAATTCAAACCGACAGTGTTCAATTACATTTGGAACCCATACAAAGTCAGAGCAAATTGAATTCTTTAAACAATATTTGGATGATAAACTCATTCGTTATACCATCAGCAACAATGGAAATGAAAACGGAAATACAACAAAGATTATTTGGACCCGCGGTGTTGATTTCCCATTCAAGTATGGTGATATATACAACTTTGATAAAGAAAAGAGTGTTTGTACGCGAATGATTAACTTACCTACAAATAAGGTTAAATATATTGTGAAGGGACTTTTGATGAGTGATGGATGTTTGCACAAAGAAGTCGTATTTGACAGCACTTCGCGCGTTCTGATTGAGCAAATGCGGTTCATGCTCATGAAAATGGAAACATTGTCATCTGGGTACATTCGCGATAGGCGAGGAGAGACCCATGAAATTCGTCACGGAGAATTTATTACAACTAAAAAGATCTCTTATGTTTTAAGAGTGCCAAAAACAAAGGGTATTTGTGAGTTGTTGAATCTAGAAGAACCAAAAGATTCTTTCGTCAAGTTCTTGAAATATGAAAAATATTTATTTACCCGCATCAAATCAATTGAAACTGAGACATACAACGGCGTGTTGTATGATCTTCAAATGAAAGAGGAACATAACTATATGATTCACAATGGTATTGTCCACAATGGCGGTGGAAAGAGAAGTGGAAGTTTTGCCATGTATTTGGAGCCATGGCATGCGGACATTGAAGATTTTCTTGAATTGCGAAAAAATCATGGAGATGAAGAAATGCGTGCTCGCGATCTCTTCTATGCGCTATGGATTCCTGATTTGTTCATGAAAATGGTAGAGACAGATGATTATTGGTATTTGATGTGTCCAAATAAGTGCAAAGGACTATCTGATTGTTATGGTGAAGAATTTGACGAAAAATATATGAACTACGTTAAAGAGGAGAAATATGAAAGAAAAATGAAAGCGCGTGAGCTATGGTTTCAGATTTTGGACAGCCAGATGGAAACAGGCACTCCATATATGTTGTACAAAGATGCTTCAAACATGAAATCGAATCAAAAGAATCTTGGTGTAATCAAATCCTCAAATTTGTGTACGGAGATTATTGAATACAGCGACAAGGACGAAACCGCTGTTTGTAATTTGGCATCCATTAGTCTGAGTTCCATGGTAGACGAGAAAACAAAAGAATTTGATTATGAAAAATTGGAAAAGGCGACAAGTATTGTTACTGAGAATCTGAATAAAATCATTGATGTGAACTTTTATCCAACGGTGAAAACAAAACGTAGTAACTTTAACCATCGTCCAATCGGCATTGGCGTTCAGGGTCTAGCTGATGCGTTTGCTAAGATGGACGTTGATTTTGACAGCGATGAGGCTCAAAAAGTGAATAAAAATATATTTGAAACGATTTACTATTCTTCGTTGAAAAAGAGCAACGAATTGTCTCGCTCCAGAAATGCGAGTGTTTTGATTCTACAACAAGAGTTTATGTTTGATTTGTTCAAATATATCCCTGGATATTTTGAATGGTTCGTAGAAATATTCCGTCATAACTATTATGATCCAGATTT
>ENA-OSJC01000121-OSJC01000121.1-marine-metagenome-genome-assembly--contig:-NODE-121-length-78110-cov-6.853242_pt1 | contig 78110 bp, 65 predicted proteins | sample MGYA00237885_ERZ534234 | MGnify/ENA primary metagenome ERZ534234 (study PRJEB26413, sample SAMN06343907) | marine metagenome | isolation source: coastal waters | place: Atlantic Ocean: West Antarctic... | reverse complement strand
AGTCTGCAACTCGACTCCATGAAGTCGGAATCGCTAGTAATCGCGAATCAGAATGTCGCGGTGAATACGTTCCCGGGCCTTGTACACACCGCCCGTCACACCATGGGAGTGGGTTGTACCAGAAGTAGGTAGCTTAACCTTCGGGATGGCGCTTACCACGGTATGGTTCATGACTGGGGTGAAGTCGTAACAAGGTAGCCGTAGGGGAACCTGCGGCTGGATCACCTCCTTTATAGAAAAGATGATACGTCGCGTCGTTTAGCGCTCACACAAATTGCTTTTATGGATAAGATTACAGCACGCTAGAGCGTGGTTACAGTCGATAGCTGTCGAATCAGAGAATACCAAACCACTTTTTGGACTCCTTGTTTTTACATCCTTCGGGTCTGTAGCTCAGTTGGTTAGAGCGCAGCCCTGATAAGGCTGAGGTCGGTGGTTCAAATCCACCCAGACCCACCAAATACCGTATGAGAGTAGATTTCTGTCTTAGGCAGACTATTTATCGACAACGCTTTGGATTTTGGGGGCCATAGCTCAGCTGGGAGAGCGCCTGGTTTGCATCCAGGAGGTCGTCGGTTCGAAACCGTCTGGCTCCACCATTTACGCGTATACTGATTAGCTATTGGGGATTTAAAGTCTCATCGATGGTTAATCAGTTCTTTTTGTTTCAGGGTGACCTGATCAGAAAGTGCTGAAGCTTTCGGTAATCGCCGAAAGTGTAAGTTCTTTAAAAATTTGGATAAGTCGAAATAGGCGCAAAAACAAAATTTATTTTGTTTTGCAAATAAATGACAGCAATTTATTGCTGTCAGCGTAAGTACACTTGCATCATGTCAGAACACCATTAATTTAATAAGTATTATTTAATAAACAAAACTTTTTAGGTTATATGGTCAAGTGAATAAGAGCATGCGGTGGATGCCTAGGCGGCAGGAGGCGATGAAGGACGTTGTAGCTTGCGATAAGCTTCGGGGAGCTGGCAAACAAGCTTTGATCCGAAGATTTCCGAATGGGGGAACCCACTGCGTAAGCAGTATCCTTACCTGAATACATAGGGTAAGTGAGGCGATACCCGGGGAACTGAAACATCTAAGTACCCGGAGGAAAAGAAATCAACCGAGATTCCCTTAGTAGCGGCGAGCGAACGGGGACCAGCCCTAAACCAGTTAGTGTGTCAATAGAATAGTCTGGAAAGACTAGCCATAGACGGTGATAGCCCGGTATATGAAAACTATCTAACTGTTAAATCGAGTAGGACGGAACACGAGAAATTCTGTTTGAACATGGGGGGACCATCCTCCAAGGCTAAATACTACCTGCCGACCGATAGTGAACTAGTACCGTGAGGGAAAGGCGAAAAGAACCCCGGAGAGGGGAGTGAAATAGATCCTGAAACTGCATGCTTACAAGCAGTAGGAGCATCCTTGCGATGTGACTGCGTACCTTTTGTATAATGGGTCAGCGACTTACTTCTCAGTGGCAAGCTTAACCGTATAGGGGAGGCGTAGGGAAACCGAGTCTTAATAGGGCGATTTAGTCGCTGGGAGTAGACCCGAAACCGGGCGATCTATCCATGGCCAGGGTGAAGGTGGGGTAATACCTACTGGAGGCCCGAACCCACTTATGTTGAAAAATGAGGGGATGAGCTGTGGATAGGAGTGAAAGGCTAATCAAGCCCGGAGATAGCTGGTTCTCCTCGAAAGCTATTTAGGTAGCGCCTCGTGTATCACTCTTGGGGGTAGAGCACTGTTATGGCTAGGGGGTTCCCAGGAACTTACCAACCCATTGCAAACTCCGAATACCAAGAAGTGCAATCACGGGAGACACACGGCGGGTGATAAGGTTCGTCGTGGAAAGGGAAACAGCCCAGACCGCCAGCTAAGGTCCCAAAATCATAACTAAGTGGTAAACGATGTGGGAAGGCACAGACAGCCAGGAGGTTGGCTTAGAAGCAGCCATCCTTTAAAGAAAGCGTAATAGCTCACTGGTCGAGTCGGCCTGCGCGGAAGATATAACGGGGCTAAGTTATGTACCGAAGCTGCGGATGCCAGTTTTTACTGGCGTGGTAGAGGAGCGTTCTGTAAGCCGTTGAAGGTGTCTCGGAAGGGATGCTGGAGGTATCAGAAGTGCGAATGCTGACATGAGTAGCGATAATGCGGGTGAAAAACCCGCACGCCGAAAACCCAAGGTTTCCCACACAACGCTAATCGGTGTGGGGTGAGTCGGCCCCTAAGGTGAGGCAGAAATGCGTAACCGATGGAAAACAGGTTAATATTCCTGTACCTCGATCTACTGCGACGGGGGGACGGAGAAGGTTAGGTCATCCGAGTGTTGGATTACTCGGTTTAAGCATGTAGGGAGTTTTCCTTGGTAAATCCGGGAAAACATTATCCTGAGGTGTGATGACGAGGTCTCTTTTAGAGACTGAAGTGACTGATACCATGCTTCCAGGAAAATCCTCTAAGCTTCAGGTAGATTGGGACCGTACCCCAAACCAACACAGGTGGGTAGGATGAGTATTCCTAGGCGCTTGAGAGAACCCTGGTGAAGGAACTAGGCAAAATTGCACCGTAACTTCGGGAGAAGGTGTGCCCTCGTGTACGTGAAGAGCCTTGCGCTCCGAGCGGAAAAGGGTTGCAATAACTAGGTGGCCACGACTGTTTACTAAAAACATAGCACTCTGCAAACTCGTAAGAGGACGTATAGGGTGTGACGCCTGCCCGGTGCCGGAAGGTTAATTGATGGGGTTAGCTTTATGCGAAGCTCTTGATCGAAGCCCCGGTAAACGGCGGCCGTAACTATAACGGTCCTAAGGTAGCGAAATTCCTTGTCGGGTAAGTTCCGACCTGCACGAATGGCGTAACGATGGCCACGCTGTCTCCACCAGGGACTCAGCGAAATTGAACTTGCTGTTAAGATGCAGTGTACGCGCGGCTAGACGGAAAGACCCCGTGCACCTTTACTATAGCTTTGCACTGAATTTTGAATATATCTGTGTAGGATAGGTGGGAGGCTTTGAAGTGTGATCGCTAGATTGCATGGAGCCATCCTTGAAATACCACCCTGATATCTTTGGAGTTCTAACCTAGGTCCGTGATCCGGATCGGGGACAGTGTATGGTGGGTAGTTTGACTGGGGCGGTCTCCTCCCAAAGAGTAACGGAGGAGCACAAAGGTAACCTCAGAACGGTCGGAAATCGTTCAATGAGTGCAAAGGCATAAGGTTGCTTGACTGCGAGATAGACACATCGAGCAGGGACGAAAGTCGGTCTTAGTGATCCGGTGGTTCTGTATGGAAGGGCCATCGCTCAACGGATAAAAGGTACGCCGGGGATAACAGGCTGATTCCTCCCAAGAGTTCACATCGACGGGGGAGTTTGGCACCTCGATGTCGGCTCATCACATCCTGGGGCTGTAGCAGGTCCCAAGGGTACGGCTGTTCGCCGTTTAAAGTGGTACGCGAGCTGGGTTTAGAACGTCGTGAGACAGTTCGGTCCCTATCTGCCGTGCGCGTTGGAGACTTGAAGGTAGCTGCTCCTAGTACGAGAGGACCGGAGTGGACGTACCTCTGGTGTTCCGGTTGTCACGCCAGTGGCATTGCCGGGTAGCTATGTACGGAAAGGATAACCGCTGAAAGCATCTAAGCGGGAAGCCTCACCTGAGATTAGGTCTCCCAGATACTTGATATCTCTAAAGGGCCCTTGTAGACCACAAGGTTGATAGGCCGGGTGTGGAAGTCCAGTAATGGATGAAGCTAACCGGTACTAATTACCCGTGAGACTTGACCATATAACACTAAAGTGTTTTGTGTGTTGTCAAGATGACGAGTGTACATACCAATCCTAATTGACTTATCCGAATTTGCTTCTTTGGTCGTAACTGACGAAAGAGGCTACCAGTTTGTTTGGCGACAATAGCGAGCGGGAACCACCTGATCCCATTTCGAACTCAGAAGTGAAACTACTTAGCGCCGATGATAGTGTGGGGGTTCCCATGTGAAAGTAGGTCATCGCCAAGCATTTTTTTCTAAACCCCTTGCTTTATCGCGAGGGGTTTTTTTTGGCCTGAATAATGTAAAAATCAGCACTGAACTGTCTAAAACTCCTTAAAAAAATCGCTCTGACTGTATTTAAGTTTCAAAAATGGGAAGTAATCCTTCCCATTTTAATCTAACATTTGTCGCTACTTCTTATATGAGTTTCGAATTATGATTATTGGCGTTCCGAAGGAAATTAAAAACCACGAATATCGAGTTGGTCTAACGGTCGAAGCAGTTTCCAGACTGGTCTCTGAAGGTAATCAGGTCCTTGTGGAGCAAGGAGCGGGGACTGGTGTTAGTGCGTTCGATGATGAATACCGAGCCGCTGGAGCTACTGTTTGCGATAGTTCTGACGAGATATTTTTACGAGCTGAATTGATAGTCAAGGTTAAAGAGCCTCAGATGGAAGAGTGCAAAAAATTAAGAAAAGGACAAATTCTTTTTACTTATTTGCATCTAGCCGCGGATCGAGATTTAACTGAACAGCTTATTAAGACCGGAGTGACCGCTATAGCCTATGAGACCGTTACAAACTCGGCCGGGCAGCTTCCTCTTTTATATCCTATGAGCGAAGTCGCCGGTAAGTTAGCGGTTCAGGCTGGTGCGAAGTGCCTTGAAAAACCGGCGGGAGGCAGAGGGGTATTATTAGGTGGAGTCACAGGGGTGGCGCCGGGTTCGGTGCTGATAATCGGCGGGGGTGTCGTTGGCGATAATGCAGCTATGGTGGCACGGGGTATGGGAGCTGACGTGACAATATTAGATACGTCGTTAGATAGACTTAGATACCTCACCGATAAGTACAATGGATCTATTACATGTTTATACGCGGCTCCGGGATTACTGCAAAATCTTATAGGTCAAGCTGACTTAGTTATTGGTGCTGTGTTGGTACCTGGTGCATCTGCACCTAAGCTTATTACGCGGCAAATGGTCTCTGGTATGAAGCCAGGATCAGTGATTGTTGACGTAGCGATTGACCAAGGTGGTTGTTGCGAAGGATCACGCCCCACCACTCATGAGTCACCTACTTTTATAGTGAACGACGTTGTTCATTACTGTGTGGCCAATATGCCTGGAGCAGTGCCCGAAACCTCAACTTTAGCATTGAATAATGCAACATTACCTTATATTTCTGAGTTGGCAAAGCATGGGGTACGACAATCATTTTTGAATGACGAAGGTTTTCGCAATGGACTGAATGTCTCTAATGGCCATATTACAAATACAGCGGTAGCAGCGAAATTTGGATATGATATAGCTCAGTGGGAAGACGTTCTGTAGTCTGCCATTATGGCGAACTCTTAGAGTGGAGTTGTTGAAGTTTCTATCGTTATTTGGAGGTTTAGATGAGTAAAGAGCAGATTTTATCCCCGCTGCCGGGTATTTTTTATCGACGAGCAAGTCCAGAGAGCGAAGAATTTAAGTCGCAGGGAGATAGCGTGTGCTTAGGAGATGTTATAGGGCTAGCTGAAGTGATGAAAAGCTTCCATGAAATAAAATCTCAGGTTGCCGGAGACTCTATTACTTTTTTAGTGGAAGATGGAGATGCAATCATGCCCGGGCAAGTGTTGGCTGAGTTAGACGGATGAGCATCTCTGCAGTTTTAATCGCTAACAGGGGAGAGATTGCAGTTCGGATAATCCGTTCCTGTGCAGCGCTAGGTGTTAGAACTGTGCAAGTGTATAGCGATGCCGATGTAGACTCTCTAGCAGTAAAAATAGCCGACAAGGCGGTTCACATTGGGGCATCCCCTGCTGCGAAGTCTTACCTAGACCAGAAAAAAATAATTGACGCAGCTTTAGCAGAAGATGTCGATGCAATTCACCCAGGCTATGGGTTTCTAGCCGAGAACCCTGATTTCGCAGATGCCGTAGTTTCTGCGGGCCTTATTTTTATAGGACCTAGTGCGAGCTCGATTAGAATGCTGGGCAATAAAGTTTCGGCTCGAGCACTCGTTCAAAGTATTGGTGTTCCAACAGCACCTGGAAGCAGTTCTATACTTAAATCTGTGGAAGAGGCTGTCGAGTTGTCCGAGGAGACTGGCTACCCTCTCATGCTAAAGGCTTCTGCAGGAGGCGGTGGGCGAGGGATCCGGGTTATAAACGACGTACTGGAATTGCGATCTATGTATCCCCAGGCCAGCGCTGAAGCTAAGGCTGCATTTGGAGATGGGTCTCTTTTTTTGGAGAAATTCATTGCGGAAGCCCGACATATTGAAGTACAGATTCTTGGTGATGGTGCGAGGTGTGTGCATCTCGGCGAAAGAGATTGCTCTCTACAGCGCCGACGACAGAAGGTTTGGGAGGAAGCACCTTCTTTGATTTCCCCTGCAGTGAGAGAACTCTTGTGTCAGCAAGCCATACGGATATGTGAAGCTGCGTCTTATAAGGGTGCGGGTACCGTGGAATTTCTCTATGACACCGTTTCCGAACAGCATTACTTTTTGGAAGTGAACACTAGAATTCAGGTGGAACATCCCGTATCTGAAATGGTTACTGGCATAGATATTGTAAAAGAAATGATTCTTATCTGTGGCGGAGACAGCTTAGCCTATGAACAGGCTGACATTTGTATCAGAGGTCATGCTATAGAGTGCCGCATTAATGCTGAAGATCCAGCAAAGGATTTCCTACCTTGGCCTGGAGTGATTGAGTCATTATCTATACCTGAGGGCGAAGGTATTCGGTTTGATTCAATGCTGCATGAGGGTTGTGTGGTACCACCTTATTACGATTCTCTTCTAGGTAAGTTAATTGTTTGGGCGCCGACAAGAGGAGAGTGTCTGTCGAAACTAGGAGATGCCCTGATGGCTCTTAAGCTAGATGGAATCCCCACTACCACCAGTCTGCATCGAGCATTAGTTAGCGACTCCCATGTTTTGTCTGGGGATTTCCATATTGGCTTTTTAGAAGAATGGTTGTTGAGCCAGTATCCTAGTTAATTCTTTTTAGGAACCTGCGGCAGTCAGATTCTTGACTACTGACTTAGGTTTATTTGTGTGGGAAGTGCCGGTTAATTTGCTACTATACAGCCATGAATGCATCTAGAGACTTATGGATTGACAAGTGATGGAAGGAATCAACATCTTAATAGCTTTACGTAGATATTCTTTATTTGCGTGGACTTTTGTTTTTTGCTTTCTAGTTTTGGGTGAGCCCGCCTTAGCCAAAAGTATGGAAAGCGTGGAAGGCCTTAGTGGACATTGGCAACTGCTGGATAAAGTTTCTGACGATTTTAAAAAGTCGTCAAAAAAACTAAATGGCCAGATTATGAAAGATCGTCGATTGGTGGCAAGCGAGAACCAAACATTTGACAGGAAAAAGCCCAAGAATCGGAATAAATATCAAGCTCAGCGTAACGCAACCGAGCGTCAAATCAATGACAACTCAGTTAATAAGTATTGGGGTGGGCCAGATGAGCAGATGCAAATCATGGAGGCAAAAGAAGTTAAAATTCATGTTGGTCGAAAGATAATAGTGCTCTACGACTCGTCATTGAAGCGTCTGTTAACGATTAACCCTCAAGGTCGAGCTTATTCGCGCTCTGGTACGGAGGTAACTCGTGATGTCGTAGGAGATTCACTCACTTACGCGGCTGATAAAAATTTGATTATCGAAACAAGTGGAATTACGGGCGTCGAGTTTTCTGAGCGCTATTACTTGGATCCTGAGACACAGAATTTAGTACAAGAACTTCATGTTGAAGATGATCGAAGCAGTGTGTACAGCCTGAATATGGTGCGCTACTTCACTCGTGCCGATAGTCGCTAGATCTGTTTTTTCACTAACGCGAAGGGTTGTCATCCCCGTGCCAAGACATACATTTCTTAGGAAAAGTCACTCTCTCTTATCGTCCTCGATTCCAAGACGATAAGAGGAGTGACCTGTGCGTTTTTATGCTAAGTGATCCCTAGTAACTTTAGGCCCCAAATGATAATTATCACATGCTGCACAACAAACAGTGTTGCACGTACAACAACTATAGGAACTGACTGGGTGAAAAGCATATGCACTAATGATTGCCCAATTCTGGAGGCAAGAAAAACCAAAGCTAATCCATCAGTTATAGCGGTTTGGCCTTGTACCATCGCAATCAGTATTATTGCGGCTGGTAGCGCTAGATTTTCGAGACAGTTGGCATGCGCGCGAGTTACCCGCAAACCGAAAGCGCCTAGATCGTTGCCATCAGCTTTAAAGCTATTTAGTTCTTTACCACTAGAAACTCTGGCGCCAACTAGCACAAACGTCATTGCTACTGACCAGAGTGCCAAGCCAACTAATACTTCCATTGAACCCATATCATCCCCTTAATTTTTTGTTTAACGAATCTAGGATACTAACTGGAATATTTCTTTTATGCGACCTGCATCTTAGTCATGACGCGAGCATACAATTTAGATTAGATTTAACTGCTCGATGCTTTTTAGTATTGAGTTATGCAAAGAGGGAGATGAGCAAACTATTCCTTGGTTTTTCTGCAGTAGCCTTCCATATCCAAAATCCAAGGGCTTGCCGCGAGCATCAGTCACTATTGCTCCTGCTTCTTCGGCAATCAATTTTCCTGCAGCATGATCCCAAATTTTTTCAACATAGAGTTCATCTGTAGGCAGCCTTACATAAGCGTCCGCTTGGTTTCGCGCGACAATAGAGTATTTGCACTGGCTGTCTATTTGTATGGCTTTCGATTTTTTCTCTAAATGTTCAGCGATTTTTTTACTGGTACTTGTGCTTGAATGACGCCATTCCACTGATCCACAAATACGTATTGTACTGTTATCGGAAGGAGTACTTCTGGTACTTATGGGATTAGGTTGCGACGCGCTCAAATCATCTGCAGTAACCCAGCACCCGCCATTTTTATATGCATAGAAAATACAACCTTTCTCTCCGGGAATGTCTAGTGGATCAACTAGTCTAGTTGACATGTTTGGACAGCCCATTATCCCGAATACTACCTGTCCCTGCTCTATTAAAGCTAATGAGATTGCATAGTGGTCACCTCTCAAAAACCCTTTAGTCCCATCTATAGGATCAAGTGTCCAGTATCTTTCCCCGGTCGCATCATGGCCGCCGAGATCTATCGCGTCGAGCACCTCGCCTGTAGTTATTCCACGTAAAGTTTCACCGACACATGCAGTCACAGCTTTTGCTAGAGTTTCATCTGATCGCAAGTCGTTGCTATCCTCCTCTCCAGCGAGAAGAACCGGGCTCCCGAGAGTACTTTGCAACTTATAAGCGATTAGTGCTTGTACGGCGTAGTCAGCAACAGTGACAGGGCTATGGTCCATTTTTGTATGTTGTTGAATATGGCTTATCGATTTTTGAGCCTTTCTAGCAAGCGAACACGCGTCTGATATTGCTTGAAGGCAGTTATGAAGTTGAAAATCATTGGTCATGGAATTGTTCAGTTGACATTATATTAAAAGGTCGGCACTCATGTCTGTAATAAGTCAGCACTATGGTAAACTAATAATGAGTGAATGAGTAAAAAAAGCATTGTTTGCAACCTGACGGTGGATCCTAATCTAGGCCGATCTAACTACTAATCTTTTTTGAGGACACGTGAATGACTGGCGATAAAATTTATCCTATCCCTCAAGGCTTTTTAAATAAAGCTAATATCAGTGAAACTGAATACCGAGAAATGTATGGGCTTTCTGTTGAAGATCCTGATCGGTTTTGGGCTGAGCAGGCAGAGAAATTCATCACTTGGGACACCAAGTGGGACCAAGTGAGTAATTGCGATTTTTCTGAGGGCAAGATCGAGTGGTTTTGTGGCGCTAAATTAAATGTTGCAGTCAACTGTCTTGATCGTCATTTGGAGAAGCGTGGCGAGCAAGTCGCTATTATTTGGGAGGGTGATGAGCCCAGTGATGATGCCAAATTAACGTACCAAGACCTTTATGAACGTGTGTGCCGATTCAGTAATGCGTTGAGAAGACAAGGTGTGGCCAAGGGTGATAGGGTTTCAATCTATATGCCAATGATCGTAGAAGCGGCAATAGCAATGCTGGCCTGTGCGCGTATCGGGGCTATTCACTCGGTGGTGTTTGGAGGGTTTTCTCCGGATGCTTTAAAAGATCGCATTCTTGATTCCGAATGCACTGTGTTGATAACTGCTGACGAGGGGTTGAGAGGAGGTCGCTCAGTTCCTCTAAAAGAAAATGCTGATCGCGCTTTAGAGAGCTGCCCAGAGGTACAGACCGTATTTGTGGTTAAGCGGACGGGAGGCGAGATTAATTGGAGTGAAGGACGAGACCATTGGTACCATGATGCGGTAGCTGCCGAGAAACCGGAGTGTCAGCCGGAGCTAATGGATGCAGAAGATCCTTTGTTCATACTTTATACCTCGGGTTCGACGGGCAAACCAAAAGGAGTCCTCCATACGACCGGAGGATATTTATTACATACCGCAGTCACGCACAAATATGTTTTCGATTACCAAGACGGTGATACATATTGGTGTACGGCTGATGTTGGATGGGTGACAGGGCATTCATATATTGTTTATGGCCCTTTGGCTAATGGAGCCACTACGCTAATGTTTGAAGGAGTACCGACTTATCCAGACGCAAGTCGTATGTGGAAGGTGATTGAAAAGCACCAAGTCAATATTTTCTATACGGCCCCCACCGCAATCCGAGCTTTGATGGCGCATGGTGACTCGTATGTTGAAGGATGCGACTTGGATAGCCTGCGAGTGCTGGGTAGTGTTGGAGAGCCGATCAATCCTGAGGCATGGGATTGGTACTACCGTGTAGTTGGAAGGTCGCGCTGTCCAATAGTAGATACTTGGTGGCAGACTGAGACAGGTGGTATTTTAATTACACCATTGCCGGGTGCGATAGCTTTAAAACCAGGATCCGCGACCCTACCATTTTTTGGCATTGTACCTGAGCTACTAGATGAACAGGGACACGAGCTAGAAGGTCCTGCCTCAGGTTCTTTAGTGATTAAAAAATCATGGCCCGGACAGATGAGAACGCTCTACGGAGATCATGAACGGTTCAAGGAAACATATTTCAAGATGTTTCCAGGTAAATATTTTACCGGCGATGGAGCTAGAAGAGACGAGGATGGCTACTACTGGATAACCGGTCGAGTCGATGATGTGATTAATGTGTCTGGACATCGTATGGGTACCGCTGAGGTAGAGAGTGCTTTGGTCTTGCACGACGCTGTAGCAGAGGCGGCGGTAGTTGGATTCCCACATGACATTAAAGGACAAGGAATATATGCATATGTCACGTTAATGCACGATGTTGCGCCTTCTGAGGACTTGCGCCTAGACTTGATAGCACATGTGCGGACGGAGATAGGCGCCATCGCAACTCCTGATATTCTCCAATGGGCCCCTGGCCTTCCAAAAACTCGGTCTGGAAAAATAATGAGAAGGATTTTGAGAAAGATTGCATCAAACGAGGTCGAGTCTTTAGGAGACACTTCCACTCTTGCCGACCCCGGTGTTGTACATGAGCTTGTGGAGAATCGACCGAAAAAAACCTTATGAGAATGAAATACATGATGGTGAACGATGAACAGTAAAGATTCGTCTGCTGTGAGTGGCTGGGACATGTCTGATCACTCAGTCTTACTTAATGTAGGAGACGGCGCCTTCTTTTCTATTGATAGAGCAACCCTTGGCTACCAAGCTTTTCTTGAGTCAATGTCAGAAATTGTCTTAGGACAAGGTGCAGAGGATGATGTTGGGCAAAGCATCATTAATTTTGTCGATAAATTGAGAGAGCAATTACCTGCTTGTGCAAAGGACTGTCATCCTTCGAACTGGTATGTAAATCCAATTTATCCAGCCTTACTTTTCTTGAGTGAAAGTAATTTGAAAGAGCTGAATCATATTCTAGTTGCCGTTGAGGCATGGGTCGAGAAGGGCTCAAGTATTCCAACGGTTGGGCCTCAGAGGGAGTGGCAATCAACATTTCGGTCAGTGCAGCACGATTATATTAAATGTCATAAAGCTATAAATGTGTTGTGCAGACACTATTATTCAGCTACGGAAGATGCATTGCGATGCTTTTCTTTGGCTTTAGCTGAGACGGATGACAACAGAAAAATTAGTACTCTAGTCGAGCTTTACGACTTTTGGATCGCTATCGCAGAACGAGCTTACAACACGACTCTAATGGCGGAATCTTTTAGTAGGGATTTTGGTGACGTGGTTAATGCCTTGTCGACGTATAAAACATCGGCGACAAAAATATCGGATATGTTCTTAGGGGCGATGAACCTACCTGATATTAAGATGATGAAAAATATACTTTCTAAGCAAAAGGATCTGGAGAGCCAACTTCGTGATTTGAGATTGGAGCTGGCTACCTTAAGAGATAAATAGCAGGTTAGGTTTGTCGCTTTGCGGGTTTTATAACGACTATTGAGGAAGCTGCATGCCAAGGCTGAATTTTTCCAAAGAACATGTCATGCGAGAGGTTGCTGATTTTCAATCTAGACTTCTCGCCAGTTCTGAGGTCATGCATAAATTTAGAGACGTCTCGCTTTGCCCAACTCCTAGAAGTTCGATTGCCTCACTTGAGGGGGTAACTTTATATCGCTATTCAGGAGAAAAACGTGGAGAGCCACTTTTAATTGTCTATGCCTTAGTAAATCGCCCTGACATGATCGACTTGGAAAGTGGTCGCTCATTGGTCGAGAGCCTCCTTGCTAGAGGATTCGACGTCTATCTAATTGATTGGGGGTACCCTTCAGATAGTGACTACAGCCTTAGCTTAGATGACTACGTTGGGCGTTACATAGACTATTTCGTCGATGTAATTAGGGATAGTCTAGGAAGTGAGAAAATCAATGTCCTTGGAGTGTGCCAAGGAGGTACGTTTAGTGTTTGTTATGCGGCGCTTAATCCCGAGAAAGTGAAGAGGTTGATTACGACTATAACGCCTATTAACTTCGATACAGAGTTTGATGCTATTAGTCATCTATTTAGAAACGTAGACATAAATTTACTGATGGATGCCCACATAAATATGCACGGGAATTTTTTGAATGCAATTTTTCTCTCTTTGAAGCCTTATCGTCTGTTGCAGCAAAAGTACGTTCGGTTCCTTGAGAACATTGACGACTTTGATGCTAGTGCAACTTTTTTCCGTATGGAAAAGTGGATTTTTGACAGTCCGTCGGTCGCTGCTAAAGTTTTTCAGGAGTTTAGTGTGGAGTTTTACCAGAAGAACAGTTTATTCCTTGGCAACTTGGTTATTAATGGACGCCGAGTCGATACCCAAAAATTGACGATGCCGATACTCAATATTTATGCAGCAAATGATCACTTGGTTCCACCTGCCTCGTCACAAGGATTAAGGAGCATTGTGCCCGCTGAGAATTATACAGAAAGAGAAATGCCTGGGGGTCATATTGGTATTTACGTGAGCACCCAGGCGAAGACTTCAGTTGCGGGCATCTTAGCCGAATGGCTTGCCGAGCCCGACGAAGCTTCTTAAAAGCCCATGGCAATTTTTTATTGCGAGCATTAGGGTGCATGCCAGTCTCGCTTTAACAGATCAATCCGTTAGGGGGAAGATTTTGAGATGCAATATAAACGTGACAGCTTCAACAAGAAATTCGGGGTTATGTGGCCATTAACTAGCTTTATCCTTGGAAGAATAAGGGAAGAAGATTGGCTGAATTAACTGCGGCACAGCTTGGTTATTTCTGGCATAATTGTAAGCACATAACCCAATCGCTAGTTCGGCTGTGGTTTAGTTGGGAACAGCACATAAAGGTAGATAAATGACAAGTAATCAAGACCTGTCCGAATGGGTGACGGAAGTTGCAGCACTTACTCATCCGGAGAGTATACATTGGTGTGATGGTTCAGAAGAGGAGAACTCCGCTCTAAAGGAATTGATGTTATCGACGGGAGATCTCTTAAAGTTAAATGAGGAGACCCATCCTAATTGTTTTCTTCACAGATCTGACCCGAAAGACGTCGCAAGAGTTGAGCATTTGACCTTTGTATGTTCTGAACTTGAGGATGATGCTGGACCAAATAATAATTGGATGTCACCAGATGATGGGCATGCCAAGATTGACCCGCTTTTTGCAGGGAGTATGAAAGGTCGGGTTATGTATGTAATTCCGTATCTAATGGGTCCGTATGGCTCACCGTTCTCTCGGGCAGGAGTCGAAATAACGGATAGCCCCTATGTTGTAGTCAATATGCGCATTATGGCGAGAATCGGCGAACGTGCACTTCACCATATTGAAGACTGTAAAAGCTTCGTGAAAGGGTTGCACTCTTTAGGTGACCTGAGCCCGGACAGAAGGTGCATCATGCATTTCCCTGAAGAATTGTTGATTAAAAGTGTCGGCTCGGGATATGGAGGCAATGCATTACTTGGAAAAAAATGTCATGCCCTAAGAATTGCAAGTTCACAGGCTCGAACTGAAGGCTGGCTGGCCGAGCACATGCTCATATTGGGATTGGAGTCTCCTGCTGGAGAAATAACGTATGTGGCTGCGGCATTCCCTTCTGCCTGCGGCAAGACGAATTTGGCAATGCTCGTGCCGCCTGAGGGCTATGAAGACTGGAAGGTTTGGACGGTTGGTGACGACATTGCGTGGATGCACTTAGGTTCAGACGGCAGACTGTGGGCAATAAATCCAGAAGCTGGGTTTTTCGGTGTTGCCCCGGGAACTAGTTTGAAAACAAACCCTAATTGCATGAATACTTTAGGACGGAATGCTATATATACGAATGTAGCCGTTACTGACGATATGCAACCTTGGTGGGAAGGAATAGATGGAGACAAGCCTACTAACTTGATTGATTGGCAGGCTCGCAAACATGATCCTGAGGTCACAGGAAAGGCGGCACACCCCAATTCAAGGTTCACAGTGTCTGCAAACCAATGTCCTAGTTTCTCACCTGAGGGCGATGCAGCTTCTGGAGTTCCTATTTCTGCTATAATTTTTGGCGGCAGGCGTGCGTCTGTAAGTCCTTTAGTTTTCGAAGCAATGGACTGGGAGCATGGTGTCTTCGCTGGCGCTTCGATGGCTTCTGAGACTACCGCCGCGGCATCTGGACAAGTAGGTCAAGTAAGACGGGATCCAATGGCGATGAAGCCATTTTGTGGATATAACTTCGCTGATTACTGGGCGCACTGGTTAAGCTTTTCTGAAAAATCGGATAAGCTTCCCAAAGTTTTTCACGTGAATTGGTTTCGCAAGAACAAAGATGGGGAGTTTTTATGGCCAGGCTTTGGAGAAAACATGCGTGTGCTTGAGTGGATTGTTAATCGCTGTGATGGAGCGATTGATGCGGATGAGACGCCGATTGGCTATGTTCCCAAACCAGACAGCCTTAATTTAACAGGATTAGATATTGGCCCTGAGACTATGCAGTCCTTGTTAGGCATTACGCCGTCTGTATGGGTTAAAGAAATCAATGAAATTGAAGAGTATTTCAACACGTTTGGAGAAAAAGTCCCTACTGTGTTGCACGATCAGGTTAAGAGGGTTAGACAAGCAGTCACGGCAGAAATTTAGGTTGGCGGTTACTTTTTTGGGTCAGGTTCTGGATCTATAACCTGCTTGAAGAACTGCGCCTGCATTTGATTCCAAACCTCTAGGTTTTTCTTGGTCATTTCTGTTAGAGGAGCCGTCACAGGGTTTAACTTCAAAGCGTCTGTTAGTTGGGATTGTATCTTCTCTTGTTGATCTCTGAAGATGTTTATACTTTCGCATAGACTCTCTCCGGCAAGCCCCTGTACTGACTTTCCATAAAAACAAATAATTTTTTCTAGTGCATCAATTGTGAACAAGGGTTCACCGCAGTCTTCTTGCTCGGTGATGATCTGTAGCAATATGCTTCGTGTAATATCATCTCCCGTTTTTTTATCGATTACACTGAATCCTACCTCTTCTACCACTAGTTTTCTAATATCACACAATGTTACGTATCTGCTTTCTTCGGTGTCATATAGTCGACGATTGGGGTATTTTTTTATTACGCGCTTCAAATTTTCGGTCATACTGGGTTCCTGAGATATCGAGCTTTCCCTTTATTCTTAGTGTCAATTGCTGTGTGAGGCTCGCATCTAGATGCATCTGCTGCTTGGAGCCTAAATCCGTACTCTTTCACGATCACTTGGTAACCTAATTTAAGCCGCCTCGTTTTTTCTTGCAAGGGGAAAGACCGTTATTTTCCATTAAATACAAAGTTGGTTTGAAATGTAGTGAGCTCGACAATTCTAGTAGTGTATTGTGCGAGATTCTACTGCTAAGGCTGCTTCGTGCAGCGCTTCAGATAGAGTCGGATGTCCGTGAATCGTCCTCGCTATGTCTTCGGAACTCGCTCCGAACTCCATAGCCAGCACGGCTTCAGAGATCAGTTCCGAAGCATTTGGCCCAATAATATGCACTCCTAAAACAGTATCCGTTATCTCGTCGGCAATGACTTTCACGAAGCCTTGGGTGCTTCCCATAGCGTGTGCTCTACCGCTTGCCAAAAATGGAAACGTCCCAACTCGAATTTTGCGATTAGCTTCCTTGAGCTCTTTTTCATTTTTACCCACCCAAGCGATTTCGGGCCACGTATATATTACCCAAGGGACAGTGTTGAAGTTTACGTGCGGGCTCTGCCCAAAAATACGTTCTGCTACTGCCACACCTTCTTCGCTTGCTTTATGCGCAAGCATTGGTCCCCGAACACAATCCCCTATAGCATAAATACTGTCAACGCCGGTATTACACTTGTCATCAACAACAACAAAACCGCGATCATCAGTTTTTATTCCCACAGTGTCTAAGCCGAGATTTGCTGTATTAGGACATCTTCCAACAGCGACTATCACCTTGTCGAAAGTTTTGGAATCCTGGCCCTCTTTATTTTCGTAGTGAACTTCGACTTTCTCTTCTAAGTAATTCGTTGCTGTAACTTTAGAATTCAGTTGTATTTTTAAACCTTGTTTACTAAAAATCTTGTATGCTTCTTTTGCAATTGCCGCATCTGTGGTGGGGAGGAATTCCGGTGCTGCCTCTAGCATTGTTACTTTAGAGCCAAGGCGTCGCCATACGCTGCCTAGTTCTAAACCTATGACTCCTGCACCTATGATGCATAGACTGTCTGGAACCTCTGTCAAAGACAGCGCACCGCTTGAATCGATAACACTTTTATCATCGGTTTTCGCCGCCTGTATGCTAACGGGGTTAGAGCCAGCCGCGATGATAATATTCTTACCACACACAGTCGATGTTGAACCATTATGGTGTGTAATGGTCACTTCTTTTTTTCCGGCGAGCTTTCCAGAACCTTTCAACCAGTCGACTTTGTTCTTTTTGAAAAGCCCTGCGATTCCTTGAGTCAACCCAGCAACAATTTTATTCTTTCTGTCTAGCATTTGCGTTATGTTCAAAGAAACCGTTGCCTCTATTCCGTGGGCCTTGCTTTCTTTGGTTAAAAACTCAAAGTGGTGAGAGGAGTCAAGTAACGCTTTAGAGGGAATACAGCCAACGTTTAAGCAAGTTCCCCCAAGTATCGGCTTATTCTTTTTGTCTAACCATTTTTCTATACAGGCAGTTGAAAGCCCAAGTTGAGCGCAACGAATCGCCGCTACATATCCTGCAGGACCACCGCCCAAAACTATCACATCAAATTCTTTTTGCTTTTCCATTAGTGTTATATCGCCAACAATAGGCGCTCCGGCTCCTCAAGGGTGCATCTGATAGTATCTAAGTATTGAACGGCATCTCGTCCATCAATAATCCTGTGGTCGTAAGTCAATGCGAGATACATCATTGGTTGTATTACAACCTCCCCGTTAGACGCAACAGGTCTTTCTTGTATTTTATGCATTCCCAAAATAGCGCTTTGGGGGGTGTTGATGATTGGTGTCGACAAGAGCGAACCATAGACACCGCCGTTACTGATAGTGAAAGTTCCGCCTGTCAGCTCATCTATAGTCAGTTTCCCATCTCTAGCTCGTTCTCCAAAATCACGAATACGTCGTTCTATTTCAGATAGCGACAGCTTATCAACATCACGTAGAACAGGGACTACTAGTCCGCGCTCCGATCCAACAGCTACTCCTACGTCAAAATAACCATGGTAAATAATATCATCTCCATCTACAGCAGCATTCACAATCGGGAATTTCTTCAAAGCTTCAACGACGGCTTTCACAAAAAATGACATAAAGCCTAGTTTCACTCCATGGCGCTTTTCAAATTCATCTTTGAATTGAGTACGCATGTCCATTATCGGCCGCATATTGACTTCGTTAAATGTAGATAGCAATGCATTTTCTTTCTGCGCTATCAGCAGTCTTTCTGAAGTTTTTCTTCTCAGTCGACTCATCGGCACTCGTTCTTCGATTCTTGATGTGTCTTTTTGGGCCGGCCTAGCTTGGACTGGTGCGGCTACAGAAAATACATCTTTTTCATTTTGTTCGTGTGTCTTGTTGAGGTGTTCTAGTACATCAGCTTTAGTGATCCGTCCTTTATTGCCGCTTGCCTGTATCTCACTTAGTGTGACGTTGTTTTCTTCAGCCAGTTTGCGTGCAGCTGGTCCTAGTTTTAAGGGTTGCGCTAGAGGGGATTCGACCTCTGACGCATCTGATTTTGGTCTTTCTTCATTAGACGACACTGTGCCCGAGCTTTCGGTGTCGATGATAGCGAGAATATCGTTCTCTAGCACCAGATCTCCTTCATTTTTAAGGATCTCTTTCAATATTCCGCTTTCTGGAGCGGTAATCTCCAGGGTGACCTTGTCAGTCTCAAGGTCAATTAGGCTCTCTCCTCTTTCTACAGAGTCTCCTAGATTTTTATTCCACTCGAGAAGAGTGGCATCTGGGACAGACTCAGCTAAGATGGGCACCTTTATTTCAATTAACACTTTCTCCCTCCTGGAGGTTCTTTACAATGAACATTCTATTTTCTAGACACTTTGGCGACTATTGATTGAGTTTAAAAGCTTTGTTTACTATTTCTTTCTGCTGTTCCGCATGCAGAGAAGCATACCCCACTGCCGAGGAAGAGGAAGAGGGTCTTGCGATACATGTTAGTGGCTTAGTTTCGTCGAAGCACCCGCCTAAATAGCTTGTGGAAAGTAACATTGACCACGCTCCCTGGTTTCGTGGTTCTTCCTGGACCCATACAAGCTCCTCAGCATGAACGTATTGATCTAAGACTGTTTTCATTTCTTCTTTTGGGAACGGGTACAGTTGTTCTAACCTGATAATTGCTGCATCTGTGATGCCGTTATCGATTTTCCCTTGGTGTAAATCGTAGAATACTTTGCCGCTGCAAACTAGGATCCGTTTTACATTTTTCGCATCAGCTACAATTGCATCGTCTATGACCGGTTCGAAAGCTCCCTCATATACATCGCTGAGGCTAGACACCGAAAGCTTATGTCGCAAGAGGCTTTTAGGGCTCATGATGACCAGAGGTTTGCGGTAAGACCTTAGCATTTGTCGTCGTAGCAAGTGGAACATTTGAGCAGGTGCGGTTGGATAGCAAACTTGCATATTGTCCTCTGCGCAGAGTTGTAAATACCTTTCCAAGCGGGCAGAAGAATGCTCGGGGCCTTGCCCATCGTAGCCATGTGGAAGCATCATGACAAGACCACAGAATCTACCCCATTTTGCTTCGCAAGAAGCGATGAATTGATCTATGACTACTTGTGCGCCATTAGCAAAATCCCCGAACTGTGCTTCCCAGATTACTAAAGAGTTCGGTTCAGTACTTGCGTAGCCATACTCGTATCCGAGCACGGCTTCTTCAGATAACGTGGAATTGATAACTAAAAAAGTTTCCTGGCTTTCACTCAAGTTCTGGAGGGGAAGGTAGGTGTCCCCGGTTTTTTGATCATGCAGCACTGCGTGCCTATGAAAAAAAGTACCTCGAGCACTATCTTGACCCGAGATTCGCACGGGATATTTATCTGTTAGCAAGGATGCATAGGCTAGAGTTTCTGCAAAACCCCAATCGAATGGTTTTTCGCCTGCTGCCATCGCGATTCTATCTTGGACAATTTTCTTTACCGAGCGGTGCAGTGTGAACGGACTGGGCATCGCATTGAATTTATCAGCAAGAACTCTTACTTCTCCTTCAGTGAGGGAAGTGTTGGCATCGTTACGCCAGTCCGTACCAGAAAACGCATCGAAATTCGTTTCAAATTGATGATCGATAACTTTGGTGTACGGTCTAGAAACCACAAAGTCGTTTTCTAGCGCGTTGATATATTTGTCGGCCATTGTTTTTGCTTCGCCGGCAGTTACTACCCCTTCTGAGACGAGCTTTTCCGTATATATCTTACGCACGCCGGGGTGGTTTCTTACATTTTGATACATTATCGGCTGTGTAGCAGCAGGTTCATCAGCTTCACTATGACCATGCTTGCGATAGCATATAAGATCGACTACGACATCTTTGTTAAACTCCATGCGAAAATCAACTGCCATTTGTCCTACTAGAGCAACTGCTTCAGGGTCATCCCCATTGACATGAAAAATAGGTGCTTGGACCATTTTGGCAACATCTGTGCAGTACAGTGTTGATCGAGAGTCTAGAGGGTCACTGGTTGTGAAGCCGATTTGGTTATTAATAATGACGTGAACAGTGCCCCCAGTGGAGTATCCTCGTGTTTGAGATAGATTTAGAGTCTCCATCACAACACCTTGGCCGGCAAAGGCTGCGTCGCCATGTATAAGTAGTGGTAGAACTTTATTACGGCTGAAATCTTTTCTACGGTCTTGCCTAGCTCTAACTGATCCTTCTACTACAGGGTTAATTATTTCCAGGTGGGACGGGTTAAATGCTAGGGTTAAATGTACCGAACCTCCGGGAGTTTCTACGTCCGAAGAAAAGCCCATATGGTATTTCACGTCACCAGATCTGAGCTCTGTTGGCCCAGTTCCTTGGAATTCTTCAAATAGTTTTGCAGGATGTTTGCCAATAATATTTATGAGGACATTGAGTCGTCCTCGATGTGCCATGCCAACAACACACTCTTTGACTTGATGTCGCCCCGCATCTTCCACTATCTGGTCGAGTAACGCGATTGTGCTTTCTCCACCTTCAAGCGAGAATCTCTTCTGACCGACATACTTTGTATGTAAAAACTCCTCTAGGGCACCTGCGGCAATTACTCGGTTCAAGAGGTCTTTCTTCTTTTCATCACCAAATGAGGGCTTTGATTTAATCGTTTCTAATCTTTGTTGTATCCAACGTTTTTGATTTGTTTCCACGATATGCATATATTCGGCACCAATAGTCCCGCAGTATGTGCCGCGCAAAACCTCCAGGATCTCGCGCAGTGTGGCTTGTGTAGAGCCTTGCAGCGAACCAGTGTTAAAGAAAGTACCTAGATCCGCGTTGTCGAGTCCGTGGAATGCGGGATCCAGTTCAACTGTCTGGGGCCTAGCATATTGATTTAGCGGGTCTAGGCTGGCTTGTCTGTGACCTAGAACTCGATAGGCGTTTATTAGCTGAAGAACTGCTACTTGTTTCGTTCCGTCTACGTGCAGGCTTTCTTCGCTAGTTCGTTGTTGACTGCTAGCCGCTTGCGTTCCAATCTCTAGCATTCTAATTTGTGCTTCCGAGTGTCGTAGTGAGATTTCACGCTCTGTCTCACACTCGCCTTCATCAATTTCTAGGAAGTATTGTTGCCACTCTTCTGAAACACTTTTTTTATTAGAGAGGTAAGAGGAATAGAGATCATCTAGGAACGGTGCATTTCCGTCGAATAAGCATGATGGACGCCGCATAGCCATTGAATATACCTGGGCAAATATGAGTTAAGTTAAATTATAAATACGCACTAAATAATGTCTTCATAATAAGTTATTGATGAATGAGCATTACAGAGTTGCTAATTCTGAATCAAACGCTTGAAAAAGTCATCAACTAGTACCATTTTTTTACAGATATTTAAGGTGTCCCATCGAAGATGAATTTGGGGGCTATCCTTGCGTCATTTTATTCAGACCGTTATCCTACGTGACATAATATACATCGAAAATATTCTTACTAATTTAAGGAAGTTAAAAGCATGAAATCTCCCGTTCGGATAACAGTGACTGGCGCAGCAGGTCAGATAAGCTACTCTTTGTTGTTTCGTATAGCATCAGGCCAAATGTTGGGACCAGATCAGCCTGTGTCTCTTCAATTACTGGAAGTACCTCAAGCGATGAACGCACTAGAAGGCGTTGCGATGGAACTGGATGACTGTGCATTTCCTTTGGTAAGAAGCATCGGCATGTTTGACGATCCGAATGCTGCGTTTGAGAATAGTGACTACGGTCTCTTAGTGGGCGCTCGACCAAGAGGTCCCGGGATGGAGCGAAGTGATCTGCTAGCGGCAAATGGCGGCATATTCACGGTTCAAGGTCGTGCAATCAATGACCGAGCTAGCCGTAGTGTTAAAATTTTGGTGGTTGGTAACCCAGCGAATACAAATGCATGGACGTGCATGAAGAGCGCGCCAGATATTGAAGCCAAACAGTTCACGGCAATGACAAGATTAGACCATAATCGCGCAATAGCTCAGCTTTCTAGCGCAACTAACACCCCAGTCAACGACATTAAAAAAATGACTATATGGGGCAATCACTCTACAACACAGTACCCTGACCTTAGCCAGACAACGGTTGCTGGAACCGCCGCCCTAGAGTCAATAGAGCGTTCTTGGTATGAGAATGACTATATCAGTAAAGTGGCCAAGAGAGGCGCTGAAATTATCGGAGCCAGAGGCGCCTCAAGCGCAGCCTCTGCAGCAAATGCTGCGATGGAACATATGCGAGACTGGGCGCTTGGTACTGAGTCTGGAGACTGGACTAGTATGGGTGTCCCTAGCGACGGGAGCTATGGAATTGAGGAAGGTATGGTCTATTCCTTTCCGGTCACGTGTGCCGGAGGCGAATATTCTATCGTACAAGATCTTCCTATTGACGCCTTCAGTCGTAAGATGATGAGCGTAACTGAGGCTGAACTCAAAGAAGAACAGGCAGCAGTTGCTCCACTATTAGGTTAGGCGATAGCCGTTTACTCCTTCTGGTTTAGTTAAAGGCGTGACGTATGATTGATGAGTTTGGCTTCAGAGCAAATGTCGGTATTGTCCTCATCAACCATGCTGGTCAGGCTCTTTTGGCTCGGCGGACTGGTATGCCTGCGTGGCAGTTTCCGCAAGGGGGCATCCAAGAAGGGGAGTCTCCGATAGAGGCGATGTATCGAGAGCTCAATGAAGAGTTAGGCTTAGGGGAAAATCAAGTCAAGCTTCTGGGGCAGACGCGAAAATGGCTGAAGTATACATTGCCGGAGAGATTTATTCGAAAGCATCAGATGCCGTTGTGTATAGGGCAACGACAACTCTGGTTTCTATTAGAGTTGGTTGTCGCGGATGAAAATATCAATCTGCTTTCTTTTTCTGAGCCAGAGTTTGATACTTGGAGATGGGTCCCTTATTGGGAACCTATAAGTAAGGTGATAGACTTTAAAAGAGATGTCTACCAGCAGGCGCTTGAAGAGCTTGCGATACTTGTTCCCTAGCTCAAGAGAATGCGGTAGTACTCGCAGAGCCATCCCTAGCGTCATTTTATAAGTGTTTTTAAAAAACTGTGGATAACTTTGTGGGCTAATCAGTCTACTTCTTTGTGTGTCAACTTTTTTTTCGCCCGAACATCGCCACAACATCTAAGATGAAGATAAAAAAAACGATATCAATCAATGTCTTGCGACAATTTCTACCCAGTGGAGGGTAAAAAAATACTGCGCTGCCGCAGAATAGGATGTTGGCTAACATATGTGCATTATCTTGGTACACTCAGCACTTGAGCCATGTGTTGCTGTTCCCTCAGCCCTTAGTCTGATGGGCTTACTGTACCCATCCACCTGTGTGAGGGATTCCTTGACCTGCAAAAAAGCCACTATCCTCGCTGGCGAGAAACAAGGCAAGCGCGGCATCTTCCTCTGCGGTACCGAGTCTCCCAGCAGGTACTTGTCTTTTTAATGATTTCTTAAAAGATTCTTTTTGCATGAGGCTGGCTGGATAATACGCATCGCTTTCTATGTAATTTTGGGCGATTAGATTAATTTGGATGTTCGAAGCTGCGACTTCTACACCAACAGATTGTACATACCCAAGCTGGGCTGCCCTTGCTGCACTATAGGCCGCCAGTGTTTTCATCCCCTTGAGGGCCGATGCGCTGCCATACACTACAATCTTCCCCTGTTTACGCTCAATCATTTGGGGGAGAACCGCTCTTACAAGTCGATGGAGGGGATGGACCATCATTTCAAAGGGGGCTTGCCAATCTTCATCGCCTACGTTTTTAGTCTCTATACCAGAAAAGGTTGGCGATGCTAAATTTGCTACAAGGATATCGATGACCCCTACTTTTGAAATCGCCTCTTCGCATGCACCATTCTTCGTGAGGTCACTGTTATCGCAGAAAACCACTGCCCCTTCTTTGGAGAAAACTTTAGCAGTAATAGGTCCCATATAGTCGTTTGCCTGAGTGATTAGCACTCTTTTATCTTTTAATCGGCTCATGATTCCTCTCTCTTGTCGCTATAAATCGTTATATTGTAATTGTTTAGATGAGACTTATTGTGCAATAGTTATTACGCCAATCAATGCGGGTGTCTACGTTAAAAATATTTTTCATCGTCTTTGAAGTTGCTGTTTCTTTCGGAGTCCCATCTGACACTATGGCACCATTTTTCATCCACACAATTCTGTCTGCATGGTTGATGGCAAGCGAGGTGTCGTGCATCACGACAATAGCTCCGCCACCGTTTGTCGTATAGTTTTTGAATAGTCTCATCGCTCTAAGCTGATGCGCCATGTCTAATGATGATGTTGGCTCATCGGCTAATAAAAAAGGAGTGCGCGATGAGAGTGCGCGAGCAAAATGCACTCGTGCGAGCTCCCCTCCAGATAATGTTTCTACAGATTGATGCCTGAGATGATGGATGTCGCACTCATGCAATACGGTTTCAACTGCCAATGTATCTGCTTCCGTAGGGGCAGTGAACATCGATCCGTAGGTGAATCTTCCTAGCGCCACCACATTTCGGACAGTAGTGGGCCAAGCAATAACAGGATCCTGGGGAATATAGGAAATGAATTTTGCGCGTTCCTTTGCGCGGATTGTCTTTAGATAATGTTGTCCCAACGATATGTCTCCAGTACTTGGTTTAGTGAGACCGATCAGGCACTTGAGTAAAGTGGTTTTCCCAGCACCATTAGCGCCAAGAATCACAGTAAATTCTCCAGGATTGAAGTCGATTGAAGTCTCTTGCAGCAGTGACTTTCCATTAATGGCGTAGCTGATTTTTTTAGCGGAGAAATTATCCATGTCGACCACTTTTGGATGCGATCCAAATAAAAATCGGTGCCCCAACTAAAGCCGCCAATACACCAATCTTTAGCTCAACGTTGGTCGAAATAATCCGCACTCCAACATCTATAAGCACGAGAAAGACTCCCCCTAATACCGCAGAGGGTATTATTGTTCTCCCAGGGTCATAGTTCACAAGGGGTCGGACTAGGTGAGGTGTCACAATTCCTACAAACCCTATGACACCAGCTAGCGAAACTGCCGCACCTGTTGCGAGCCCGGCTCCTAGAACAACACAGATACGTGTTGTGGTTAGGTTCAACCCTAGGGTTGACGCAGTGTCTTCGCCGAGCGACAGTAGCGTTAATCCTTTTCTTTGTGACAGCAGCAGCAGCAGACCGGCCACCATGAAAGGTAAGACTAAAGCAATATCCAGTAAACTACGATTAGCCACAGAACCTAACATCCAAGTTATCATATCGGATAAATAAAACGGGTTGGGTGCGAAATTTGTTACTAACGCCATTAGTGCGCCAGCGAGACTAGAAAGTCCTATTCCAAATAGGATCAGTGTTACGGTTGATTTAACCCATATGGCTATGCAGCAGAGTAAGCCCGTGGCTAATAGACTTCCACCTATGGCAGCTACTGGCGCCGCATAGCTCCAGTTTTCGGCAATGCCAAAATAAATAACCGTGACTGCAGCCAGTGAGGACCAAGCAGAAACACCTAATACTCCAGGTTCTGCAAGTGGGTTCCTCAGAAGACCTTGTAGGCCGGCCCCGCTTGCGGCAAGACATGCCCCTACTAGGTAGGCTGCCAAGGTTCTTGGAAGTCGAATTTCCCAAATGATAAGGCTGTCAATACTTGTGTCTGGCTTGATTAAGATGCTAAGAGCTCGTAAAAGCGTTATATCCGTTGCCCCTACACAACACGCCATTCCAACAGCTAAAATAGATGATAGGGCAAGTAGTGACGATATTGTTCTTCGGCTCATTGGCCTCTCTCCAAGCGCAATCGTTCTGATACGAGTTGCTCGATGGCATCAATTATGAACCAACCTCCACAGCTGGTTATAGAGAGAGGTAGCGAAGCTTGGTGTCTTCCGTTAACAAATTCTTTAACCATAGAGTGCTTGATAGCATTCCATTGATTGTGACTACCCATTCTGTCTTTTCCCGCGGACGTGATAATTAAATCGGGTTGATAGCGAGCAATATTTTCAAGTCTTATGGAAGACCATCCTGGTTGTGTTTCGATATTAATGAAACCCGCTGTAGTTATGATTTCATCTATAAGGGTTCCAGGCCCAGCAGTGACGCCGCTAGACGGTAAATATATCGCTTGAATTACATCAGTTGGGGAAGGGAGTTTTACTAGTCTGCGGTTAAAGTTGGCTATGACCGAGGCTCCTTTGTGTGAGGCGTCGAGTCTAGCAGATAAGCGGCGTATCTCTTCGCGAACATCGTTTATTGAGATTAGAAAATTCATTTGCAATGTTGGAATCCCCGCCTTTTCCAAGAACTGCACTATTTGTGGGCCGCCACCATACGATCTGACTACCAAGTCAGGTCTCGCTGCAATAATTTCCTCTGCCGTTGCGCGTATCGTTTTGACTCCCTCGGCCTGCTTTCTCATATAAGAAAACTCTGAGGTTGAATCTTTTGATAACGCAAGTATATTTGCTTTTGGAAGTAGTTTTAGAATGTATTGGTCCGCACAGTAATCAAGACTAATAACCCTCTCTGGGCTAGAATTCTCTACTGCTTTGACAAATGTGATTTGTGCCAGTAGCAGGACTGATACGCTGAAGAAAGCCGTGCAGTTCATATCTTCTGAAGCCTACATGCTTAGTCGGAGCCCTATATTAGCTGATGTGCCGGGCGTTCCGTAGCCGTAGACTTGCTGGTATTCCTCGTCAAAAATATTTTCTATTGTGCCATACAGTTCTAGTTTACCTGACAGCTTATAGGAGCCGTTTATGTCTAGCCGGGTCCAAGACTTAACATTGCCATAAGTGTTTTTTTCAAGTCCATTATGGCGCATGGTAATTGCTGCAGATAGCACTTTAGACGGCGCAAAAAGTAACCTAGCACTGCCAGAATTTTTCGGCACACTCAGTTGTCTATTTCCATTGCCTTTTTTAGCATTGATGTAAGAGTAGTCAACCTCAAAACTAAGCGTATCGCTTAGCCGATATTCTCCAGTAACTTCGACGCCTTTTGATTTAACTTTGTTAACGTTTTCATACCAACCGTCAATGTAGTCTATTTGGTTTTTAGTTTTTTGATGAAAATAGGTTGCTCCTATTGAGCCTCTTGATTTCAAGAAGGCCCACTCTACTCCGGCATCAAATGACTTTGAGGTTTCAGGGTTGAGATCTGAGTTGCCAGATACTTTACTTGAAAAAGGATAGAAATAGCTCAGCTGAAAAATCGTAGGCGCTTTGAATCCCTCGGCCCAGCTGCCATGAATTTTCCAGTCGTTATGAGGTCGGTATACAGCCGAAAATCTGGAGGTGGTTTCCGAACCGAACACACTATGGTCATCCACCCTAACTGCCGCAGAAATAGTTGCGTTCTTCATAGGCTTGATTTCGTAAAGAATAAAAAGAGAATCTATACTGTTTTCGTCGCTGCCTGAGGTTGTTTTTTCGTGTTCCGCTCCAAATGCGATTCTGTTAGTTTCATTTGCATTTAGAGTTCCTTGGTAGCGAAAAAGTAATCGGTCACCGAAGTAGTCGTAGGTCTTGGAACCTGAATCGAAGTAATTTCTTTCCGTTTCCGAGTATCCAGTCAGAAAAATGTTCTCCAATCGCCCTTTGAAAAGAGGTAGAGACAAAGTGATATGGCCGGATAGCTCTTCTGTTTCTGATGTTACATCATCATCAGAGACTCCAGTCTGAGCTCCCCAACCATCATATTCAAGCATTGAGTCGTTATACAAAATTGCGCTTGTGATCTTAGCGGATGCAGGCAAGTAGATTAACCCATTGCCAGAAAATGTTTTAGAGTCGAAACCATCTCGTTCGGAGTTTCCGTCACTGCTTTCAGCTTTGGATATCCCGTTGGTGGTAAGACCGCTGAACGCTGCGCGGAATGAGCCCAAGTCATTAGAGACACTCATTTCAGAGCCACCTTTGTACGTTGAGAAAGAACCAACCTCGGCATAGGTTTTTATAGCTTTTGGCGAGGTGGCTACTTTGGTAGTAATACTTACCACCCCTCCAATAGCATCAGATCCCCATAAGGTTGATTGATTGCCTTTTAGAACTTCGATTTTCGCAATATTGGACGTATCAATTCGCGCAAAATCAAAGCCACCTCCGGGAGAGGATGGATCGTTTACAGGCACGCCATCAATAAGTACGAGAGTTTGTTCGCTCAGTGCACCTCTAATCCGAACTGAGCCTACCCCGCCAAAGCCTCCGTTTTGATTTACAGTCACGCCGGCGAACTCTTCCACAACATCTAAAGCGTTGCGGTATCCTTTTTGTTTTATCTGTTCGGCCGTAATGGTTGATACTGAAGAGCCAACTTCTGAAAGAGCAGTTGGTAGACGTGTCCCTGAAAAAATAAAGACATCGTCGGGGGCTGCGTTCGCGAAGCTGCAGGGCAGCAACCCAATGATTGCAAGACAGGCAAATAGAGCGTTTTTACGAATAGACATAAACCTTTTCCTTCAAAGCGTTTTTATACGCTAAAAAATGCGACATTTTTGGTTAAGATGCCTCTCATTAAAGAACTGAGAGAACTTCCAGCTTTGTCGTTACAAAGGTTTTCCTTTCCTAATAGCTATTCCCGGCTTCGGAAGAACGACACGAAGGCAGGTCTACTGACTCACAGGTCATCGCGTTAGCATCGCCTTCCCGGAAAGGATCCAGTGGCAAATGATGTTACGCTCGCTGCCTACAGTTGCGGGCACAGTGTCAGATTCTGGCTGACTTCCCTCTTAGCAACATTTACATGCTGCACCTTCTGAGCGCATTTAACTTGGTCGTGTTTAGTCTGTCAACACGAAATTTAATTTTTTGTTAGAGTATGATCCCATTTATTTTTAAATAGTAAATTGGAAGCCAACACTTTTAAATGAAAAGTGACTAGACTGTAAGTACCCACTTTCAAATGAAGTCATTATTGATTTACCATGTTGGCGCGTAAGACTCGTTACTACAAGAGCCTAATTGCGAGTAGGATCCCTAGATACGGAGACCAGTTGCTTGCCAAAATTTTCTCCACGTAACAGTTCGATAAAAGCCTGAGGGGCCTTTTCTAGGCCAATGGTGATAGATTCTTTGTAAAGAATCTCACCTTTTTGAATTAGAGGGGCGACATTGCCTATGAATTTTGGAAATTGGTCGTAATGGTCAGTGATTATGAAGCCGCGTACGTTTATCCTGTTGACTAATAAAGTCCGCCAGACCTTTGGGAAGTTACTTAGGCCCTCGGCCGGCTCTGTACGGAGAGCTCCATTATTATAAAGTGAAATCATCCCACATAATGGGATCCGGCCATGAACGTTGATAAGCGGCAGCACCGCGTCGAAAGTTTTACCTCCAGTGTTTTCGAAATAAATGTCAACGCCATTTGGGCACTCGGCACTAATTTTCGAGCTTAAAGCTGGCGCATCTGCGGCAGAGCGATGATCAAGACATGCATCAAACCCAAGCACTTTCACAGCGTAGTCACATTTTTCTTTTCCGCCAGCAACACCTACTGTGCGCAACCCTTGTATCTTAGCCAGCTGACCAACGAGTGACCCCACCGCGCCTGTCGCTGCCCCAACAACAATAGTTTCTCCTTTTTGCGGCATTCCATGCATATTCAGTCCTATATAGGCTGTAAACCCTGGCATACCAAGTACTCCAATCGCTGTAGACAGCGGTGCAATATCAGCATCTAATTTACGCACGCCCTTCCCATCACTAAGTGCATGACTTCTCCAACCGAATCGATTTTCGACAAAATCACCGACAGTAAATAAAGGGTTATTCGACGTAATCACTTCTCCTACACAGCCTCCCTCCATTGGCATTCCAATCGCAACCGCAGCAGCATAGGATTTACCTTCATCCATTCGTCCGCGCATATAGGGATCGAGAGATAACCAGATAGTCCTAATCAATAGTTGCCCCGGTCCTGGCGTGGGCATCGGTATCGTCTCAAACCTAAAGTCACTGAGCTTAGGTTCCCCGTTTGGTCGAGCGGCCAGGACAATCTGCTGCATACTTCTTGGAATAATTATTTTAACGTGCTCCTATTTTTTTCTAGATATAACATAGTTTATATTAGTGGTTTATTTGCTTTTTTAGGTTTGTATTTGTAGTCTTTCACATATTGGGGAGTTTTGACGTTCTAATTTAGGGGAGTCGCGATGAAATCAAAAGCAGTTTTGAGCAAAGATGAGTACTTTCGAGAGTTATCCGATACTCCTAAGATATCGTGGCCCGCTATCGGTTTGTTTGTGCTTGGGTATGGAGTGTTCTTCTCTTCCACCATTGCCGCGTTAGACGGCAGGTTACCGATGTGGGTTGCTTGTTTGATCAATGGATTTTCATTGTATGTGCTTTTTTCACCGATGCACGAGTCATTGCATGGCACCGTGTCTACTAGTCATTTCGTGAACGAGATGGTGGGTCGCGTGGCGCTCGCTTTCCAGATCCCTGCGGCTCCTTTAGAAGTAGCCCGGTGGGTACATCTTAAACATCACGCGAATACTACCTCAGAGAATGATCCAGATAACTTCATGCACCATGGAGCTTGGTGGATCTTACCCTTAAGGTGGGCTAATTTTGACGTATTTTATTTAATAAAATTTTTTAAGGATGATACGACTGCGACTAGGCGAATTAGACCGGCGGTATACTTTTATGTTGGTGTTTTCCTGGCTATCGTAGTGGGTTTTGTTGTGACCGGCTTAGCTCTTGAGCTACTGGTCTTATGGTTTCTGCCATCGCGCATAGGCCTGGCGATGATAGGCTTCGTTTTTGTTTTTTTGCCACATTTTCCGGCGGATATTGCGGCAAGGCAAGATAAGTACCAGGCTACTACAACTAGGCTTGGGTGGGAGTGGGTACTGACTCCGTTAATGGTTTATCAGAACTATCATTTGATCCACCACCTTTATCCGAATGTGCCATTTTATAACTACATAAAGATCTGGCATCTTCGGTATGAAGAAATAAGTAGAAATAACCCCGCGATTCAAAAAGGTTTTAATTTGCGCCCAGTTGGTCGATAAATGTTTTGCTTCAACTAGTGAGGGAAGGGTCGCAAAAAAAAAGCCCTAACTGTTAATAAGTTAGGGCTTGGTATTGGTGGAGGTGGCGGGAGTCGAACCCGCGTCCGCAAGCCTTACATCTTTGGTTCTACATGCTTATCCGAGTCTATTAATTTAACTTCGTGCTACCCGACCGGCAGGGAAAACATCAAGCGATTTTGGTGTGTTTTAACAGGTCGGCCCCAAACAAGCTTCACTGCGATCTTATGAGATATGACGCCTGAAACCTGAACGCATAAGCACGGCTCCAGTCAGACGGCACTCTACTGAGTTTTAAGCAGCGAGTGCGTAGTTGTCTTCGTTGGCAACTAATTATGTTTGCAGTTGTATTTACGAGGTAATCTGCGCCTCGGCATGCACCTCCGGTTTCATGACCCACGTCGAAGCCGTGACACCCCCGAAACTGTGCTCAGTTAGTTTAACCCGAAAAAGGCTTAAAAAACATCCTAGTCACTTTATTAAATCGATTTTTTGAAAATACGCGCTTTTTCACGCCTCCAGTCTTTATCTTTCTCGCTTGCTCGCTTGTCGTGTTGTTTTTTTCCTTGGGCAATACCAACTTCGACTTTCACTCGGTTATTTTTCCAGTATAGCGCTGTCGCTACAATTGTCATTCCTCGTCGCTCCACTGCCCCTTGCAACTGGTCTAATTCTCTTCGGTTCAGAAGGATTTTTCGCATCCTCTGCGAATCAGTAGTGACATGGGTTGACGCTGATAAAAGAGGGGTTATATGAGTGCCATGAAGGAAAGCCTCGCCATTTTGCATCAAGACATAGGCATCTCGTAACTGCACTTTACCTGCACGGAGGCTTTTTACTTCCCAGCCTTCTAAAACTAAACCCGCTTCATGCGTTTGCTCTATGTGGTAGTCGTATCGCGCTTTTTTATTTTGCGCAATTGAGCCAGGGCTGGCTTTCCCGCCTTTTTTAGTGCTCATTGGTTGGTCGAAATTTACTCATAATGATGATTATACCCATATCCTTAGTCTAGTATGGTCTTGTCTACTTGATGACTGGGTTTGTCTGCCTCAGAATACGTCACTATAAATCAACTAGGGTTTTTAAAGTATGGGTTCTACTAGAGAGTCTTTGCATGGCCAATGGTCGTCGAAGTGGGTTTTTATTCTTGCCGCAGCTGGCTCTGCGGTTGGCTTGGGAAATATTTGGCGATTCCCTTATGTTACGGGCGAGAATGGAGGTGGTGCTTTCGTTTTGGTCTATCTTGCCTGTGTTTTTTTAATAGGGATCCCGGTGATGATCGCGGAGCTTATGATTGGTCGAAGAGGCAGACGCAGCCCGATAAACGCAATGCGGTTGCTGGCATCAGAAGACGGGTTAGGCTCGGGTTGGACTGTCATTGGTTACATGGGCATCTTTTCCGGTTTTTTAATTCTCTCTTTTTACTCTGTTGTAGCTGGATGGTCTCTGGCTTACATATCATATAGCGTATCAGGAGATTTAGCCTCAGATCTTGATTCATCAAGAGCAGTTTTTGAAGCTTTGACTAGCTCAGCTCCTCGCTTAGCCTTTTGGCACAGTCTTTTCATGTGTTTGGTGATTTTTGTTGTGTCAAACGGCGTAACGCGCGGCCTCGAGCGCGCGGTAAAAATCCTGATGCCATTACTATTTGTTAGTTTAATAGCAATGGTCATCTATGCCTTGCTTGTCGGTGATGCCTATAAGGCAGTGACTTACCTGTTTTATCCTGATTTCAGTAAACTTTCCTTAGACGCTGTTATTGTCGCTGTTGGCCAGGCATTTTTCAGCCTAAGTTTGGGAATGGGAGCTTTAATGATTTATGGCTCTTATCTCCCGCAGGAAGTTTCTATTCCCAGCACATCGGTTATCGTTGGTCTAGTTGATAGCTTGGTCGCTATATTAGCTGGTCTGGCGATTTTCCCAATTGTCTTTGGGTATGGCCTTGAGGTTAGCGAAGGACCTGGTCTCGTATTTGTAAGTCTTGCGATTGCGTTCGCTAATATGCCCTTTGGAGAGATTTTTGGTTTTGTGTTCTTTGTGCTGTTGTCTATTGCAGCTTGGACTTCTGCCATTTCGCTTTTGGAACCTGTAGTAGCTTGGTTAATCGAAACTAAGGCTTGGAGCCGGCCTAAGTCGAGCCTTTTATCTGGCGGTGTAATCTGGCTGATGGGTTTGGTTGCCTTGTTATCATTTAACGAATGGAGTGAATTTACTCCTTTTGGGAAAAATATTTTTGATTGGGCAGAGTTTGTAAGCACGAGCGTGTTACTGCCCGCTGGAGGATTGCTTATTTCGATATTTGTGGGCTGGCGCTTGAGCATGTTCACCTTAAGGGAAGAATTAAATGGTTTGCGGTCTTCCCTTTACAAAGTTTGGTACGTGTTAGTGAAATATCTCGCGCCTCTAGGAGTAACCTTGGTTTTTGTAGAGAGCTCAGGTTTGCGTGGTGTGATTCTTAGATTTTTTGCGGGTTAAGTACTTATGAGTTCGTTTAGACAGTCGGCCCTGGTTCCATTTTCTTCTGCGCAAATGTATTCGCTAGTTAATGATATCGAGTTATATCCTGAATTTCTTCCTTGGTGCTCACGCGCAAAAGTTATCGAGAGCTCTGAGTCTCAGGTGAATGCCGAATTGACTGTTACCAAAGGGCCATTCACTTATAACTTTTCGACTACAAATGCTTTGGTATCCAACAAATCTATCGATCTAAAGCTGTTAAAAGGGCCCTTCAAGTTCTTCAGAGGTCATTGGGTTTTTAACGATGACAGTCGGGGTTGTTTTGTGCAGTTGAGCATTGATTATGAAGCTAGTACGCCGCTCCTTAGAATGGCGTTATCCATGGCCTCAGGGGCAGTTGTAGACTCGTTGATAAAGTCTTTTGTGAGTCGAGCCCATGAAAAGTACTAAAGTACAAAGAATTTCGGTACAAATAGCCCTGTCCGTTAAAGGCAACGTGGAGGTCGTAGATCTCAGAGTGCCCCTTGGGACTTCTTTGGAAAATGCAGTTGAGCGATCGATGTTGCTTGATAAACTAGGTTACGAAGATAGGAAACGCGTTTTATACGGAATTTTTGGCCGCAAACGAGACCGTAAAACTCTGCTTTGTTCGGGCGATAGAATAGAAATTTATAGCCCCATTACCGCTGATGCAAAAGCACTGCGTATTCTTCGTGCTACTAATCAAAGAGACGGCTAACTAAGCTCTTCTTTTTTTTGTCGTCGTTTGGTATTGCATCGGGATCTATTGCTGGGCCCTCTCCAGGGCCTGATTGTAGACCAGTATACGGACTCTTCTCTATAGCCTTTATGATTTTATCTGTGTGATATTCGACTTTTTTGTCGGCTTCAGTTACTTCATCATTTTCGTCCGCGTCAGCGAATTTTGCGTTTTTGTCTTTGTTTCGGGACAAAGACAGTTTGTTAAGTATACGTTCTTTCATACTTCTTTTGACAAAGCGTGGGACGAGTATTTCCGCATCCTCATGCCGCTTGGCAACTAATTCTTTTTCCGCCGCTTTGATGTTCCCTTTAATTACACTGAGAGAATCACCCTCAAAATATAGTGTTATTGTTCTTTTAGAGAGGAACTCGCGTTTCCTGTCGTAGGTAAAAATGTAGTCCCAGCGATGGCTGTTAAAAGTGTCCATTATTATTGGCGTACCCATGATGAATTGCACTTTTTCTTTATTCATTCCTACTTCTAGTTGTGCAAGCATGTTTTGAGTCACTACATTGCCTTGCTGAATGTCTATTTTGTGCACGAATTTTAGATCGTTGATACTTGATAGCTTCGGTATTCCAGGTACATACGATTTGGAACAGCTCAAAAGCAGTAAGGATAACACGCTGAGTAATGTAATCTTTCTCATAAGTAGACCTGAAAATAGATAAGTTGAATTTGTTAGTGCTTGGGGCCAAACAGTTTGCTGGAAGTAGTAAGCTTCAAACCACCTAATCTGTTTTATTACCCGCTCCGATCGTAGCATAATGAGCGTGATTAAGCAGAAAATGTTATAGTTATACCTTGTCAGCTTAAGCGACAGCAAGAAGGCTTAGAACAATGAATACTAAAGAACTTAAAAAGGCAGGTTTAAAAGCCACCCTACCAAGGTTGCGCATACTAGAGATCCTGGAAACGTCATCTGCTAGACATATGAGCGCGGAAGATGTTTACAAAGCATTGCTTGGTTCGGGTGATGACGTTGGATTAGCAACAATTTATCGTGTGCTTACTCAGTTTGAAGGTGCCGGTATCGTTCAGAGACACAATTTCGACAGTGGCCATGCAGTTTTTGAAATGACCCAGAACGACCACCATGATCACATGGTGAATGTAGTCACGGGTGAAGTTATTGAATTTAATTGCGATGAGATTGAAAGATTGCAGAAGGAAATAGTCGACCGTGCCGGATTCGTTCTTGAGGATCATAGTTTGGTTCTTTACGTGAAACCGAAAGGTTCTGATTAGCCCTTTATTGGCTTTCTGATTTGACGTGCATTTCTATTAGATCTCGGGCATGCGCAATGCTCGAAGCTGTTCCTTTCTTTGCACCTAACATACGTGAGATTTCGCTTTCTCGACTCTTTCCAAAGACTGCTTTGACCTGGGCACTCGATTGCTTATTAATTATTTTTTTCTCCATAAGGAGGTGGCTAGTGCCAGCGCCGGCTACCTGAGGAGAATGTGTGATACAGATGACTTGGCAATGACTGGCAACTAACAGCAGGTTTTCTCCTACAGTGTTCGCAGTATCCCCTCCGATACCAGTGTCTACCTCATCATAGATTACGCAAGGTACTTGAGAATGTGCTGCTGTTGACGACTGAACAGCCAAGCTAATTCTAGAGAGCTCTCCTCCTGATGCTATTTTACCTAACGGGCCTAGACTGCTTTCGGGATTCGTTGAGACGAGAAATTCCACTTGGTCTACTCCAGAAGCATGAGGAGGGCTATCGGTCATACGGTGAATAGATATTTCGAAGTTCGCGTAGGGCATGTCTAGCAGCTGCAATTTTTCTGTTATTTCCTTAGACATACGAGTTCGTACTTTCATCCTTGCCAGCGACAGAGTTTTAGCTGCAGCATCGAATTTTGTACGACAAGCAACAAGCTTCTTGGTTAAAGACTGAGCCGTAGAGCTTTTGGAAGTCAAAGATCCCAGCTCATTTTGAAGTGAGACATATTTTTCATTCAACTGCTGCAATTCTATTCCATGTTTTCTCGATAGCGCATGCAAATCTCTGAGCCTATCATCTAAATAAGTCAGTCGCTTTGGATCTTGTTTTAGAGAGTCGCCAACTAGGCCGAGCTCGCGTATAGCTTCTTCTGTTGACATTTCGGCTTGCTCTAAGAGGCAGCTTAGATTTGCCGCCGCAGGGACTTCTGTTGCTATTTGCTTGACATAACGAATGACACTACGAAGACTCTCTACAACGGTGTTTTCGTTTCCCGATAAAATAACATCGGCCTCTTTTAAGCTAGCTATATAACCATCAGATTTGGCCAGCATCTTGTACTCGCTTTCTATAGATGAAAGTTCGCCTGGATCAAGATTGGCATCCTCTAGCTCTAGTATCTGGTATTCAAGAAGTTCTTTTCGTGCTTCGTTAGCATCGGAATTGTTTATGGAGCTTAGTTGATCAGAAAGCGATTTCCATTCTTGGAACACGCTCCTGACAGTAATAATTTTTTCTTCAAGTTTTCCGTACGCGTCCAGTTGTTGACGTTGAGTCGCACTATCCACAATCCTGCGTCCAGCATGTTGGGCGTGCACATCAACCAGCAGCCGACCTAGCTGCTCTAGCGTGGCTAACGTGATGGGTGTCTCGTTGCAAAAAGCTCGCGATCTTGCGTCTCGGTTTATTATCCGTCTGAGAATGCATTCGTTTTTTTGTTCTAATTGACGGTCCTCCAAAAAGCTTAGTGCGGGAGAACCAGTCGCTAAATTAAAAGTAGCACTAATAGAAGCACGTTCTTCACCGCTTCTAATCATTTGGGTATCTGCTTTACTCCCAAGAGCGAGACCGAGTGCTTGCAGGAATACTGATTTTCCAGATCCTGTTTCCCCAGTTATTACGGTTAGACCCTCTTCAAAATCGGCATTAGCTTCTTCAATCACGACCAGGTTACGTATGTGTATATGGGTTAACAAGGATCGAGCGCCCAATTAAGTTTAGCTCTAAGCGTTGCGTAATGATTATTCTTTGGAGGGTGAGCTAGTTTGATGGCTTTTGCTTTTCGTGAAATGAAAATTTTATCCCCACGAAGTAGATCGTGGATTGAGTTCCCGTCGCAAGTCAGTCGCGCCTGATCGTCACGCTCAGTAGCTATTCTGATTTCTATCATAGCTTTATCCGATATAACTATTGGCCGGTTTGTCAGTGTATGGGGACATATTGGAACTAAAGCTAAGGCATCAATTTCAGGATCTAAGATGGGACCGCCTCCAGACATCGCGTATGCTGTCGACCCAGTAGGAGTGGCTACGATCATGCCGTCCCCTCGTTGAGAATGGAGAAACTTGTTGTTTACATAGGTATTGAGAGTTATTAGTCGTGCTGAGTTCCATTTTTGTATTACAACGTCATTAAGTCCATGGCAGGTTGCGATGACTTTCTCAGATCGGACTACTTCACAACCTAGAACTGACCGCTCTTCTGTGATGACATCTCCTTCAAGTATAGCCCCTAGATCTGCTTTTAAGTTGTCAGGGGGTAAATCAGCAAGGAATCCCAGACGTCCTAGATTGATTCCTAGTAACGCCACCTCATGCGGATAAGTTAATGTCGCAGCCTGAAGGAGGGTACCATCTCCGCCAATAGAAATAATTAAATCGCATTTCTGTGATAACGCTGAAACTGGGAGTACTTCCATCTCCGCAGATGCGCTATTTAATACAATTCGATTGTCCAGATATGCCTTACAGCCTTTTTCACTGATTATGGAGACAACTTCGAGGACGGCTTTTTCTATTGTTTTACTGCTAACAGCAGACACGATACCTATATTTCTAAACATTGGTTTACCCCTATTCGAGCGGATGAAGTATAAAAAGTAACACCGATACAGCACACGAAGAAAAAAAGCTGCAGTGACGTATATTACAGTATTGGTTTTTTGTGGGTTTTTTGCTAGCTTATTTGTTTAGTGTTATCCGGTATAGTGTTAAGTATATGAGTGTTGATATTAGTTTAAATGAGCGTTCACACCACCTTTTTAAGGTTCTCGTTGAGCGGTATATTGCTGATGGGCAGCCAGTCGGCTCGCGTACTCTCGCCCGTGATGCCAAACTAGATATTAGCTCGGCTACTATTCGCAATGTAATGGCTGATTTAGAAGATCTAGGACTTATAATATCACCCCATACTTCCGCGGGCAGGGTTCCTACTGAAGCAGGGTATCGCTTTTTTGTCGACCAGGTCGTCACTTACCGAGACTTGTCGACATCCGATATCCGAGAGATGGAAAGTAGTCTGGAGAAAGATGACGATGTGGATGCTTTGTTGGGGAAAACTTCTAGAATACTTTCTGGCTTAACCAAGCTAGCCGGTTTAGTTATGATTCCGATTACGGAAAAACGGGCTTTAAGGCAGGTGGAGTTCCTTTCTCTAAGTGAAAATCGTGTTCTTGTGATACTCGTAACGAACGATCGAGAAGTTGAAAACCGTATTATTAAGACTGACAGAGTCTATGGTCAGGCCGAATTAACACAGGCAGCCAATTATTTGAGTTCTGCATTTGCAGGGAGGGATATCGAGGCGCTTAAAGAAGGTCTTATTGCCGAGATGCAAGCTGCCCGAGCGGAGCTTGATCAGTTAATGGGCTTAGTGATGGACATATCACAGAAAGCTTTTCCTGCGCGTGCCGGCAACAAGGATTATGTCCTGGCCGGTCAGACAAATTTGATGGATATCAATGAGCTTTCAGACCTGGAACATCTCAGGAACTTATTTGATGCTTTTGCTCAAAAAGGAGAAATCCTGCATTTACTAGAGCAGTCGATAAGTGCTAACGGAGTTCAGATTTTTATTGGAGAGGAGTCGGGGAATAAAGCTTTTGACCACTGTAGTATCGTGACATCGACTTATACCGACCAGCATCGTACTTTAGGTGTTCTAGGTGTAATAGGGCCTACGCGCATGGAATATGAACGAGTAATCCCTATTGTAGATTTGACTGCAAAGATGCTTAGTACAGCCTTGAATTCTACAAGTTAGCCCCAACGTAATCATTTACACGGAAAATTTCATGCGTCTGCGTATGGATCGACCTGCGGTTGCTTTCAACTGAAACTAAATAATTAGGAAAATAATTTATCGTGAATGACGAAATAAAAGGAAACGCGGAGCCGTCTAACAATGAAGCTGAGGATGAACTTATAGAAGAAAAGCTCACGCCTGTTGAATCAGAGCTTGTTTCAGACGCGGAAGAAGAAAGCTCTAATCCAGAGGCAGTGATTATTGAAGAGTCTGGCCAAGACCTAAACTTTGAACTGGCGGAGGAAATAAGACTGCTAAAAGAAGATGTTCTGAGAGCTAGAGCTGATGTTGAAAATGTCCGTAAGCGAGCCGAGAAAGATGTCACGGCTGCTCATAAGTATGGATTGGAGAGATTGTTGCAAGAACTTTTACCGGTTAAAGACAGCATTGATATGGGGCTTGAGGCCACTGCAGCAGCTGAATCAATACAGCCATTACGAGAGGGTATGGAATTAACGGTCAAAATGTTTTCAGATTTTTTTGAAAAGCTCAATGTTCGGGTTGTGGACCCAGTCAATGAGAAATTTGATCCCCAGTTTCAGCAGGCGATGATGACAGAAATTTCCTCCTCTATAGAGGAAGGACATGTCATCAGAGTTATGCAAAAAGGCTATTTGTTAAATGATCGTCTGGTGAGACCTGCTCTGGTAGTGGTTTCTAAAACAGAGTGAATGTGCACGAATAGGGTTGATTTTTCAAACAAAGGCCACATGTTATTAACTAACAAAATTTAGATTTAATTTAGAGGCGAGTCATGGGAAAAATTATTGGTATCGATTTAGGGACTACAAATTCGTGCGTTGCGGTTTTAGATGGAGGCGAGGTTAAGGTCATTGAGAACAGCGAAGGTGGCAGGACGACTCCGTCAATTGTAGCTTTTACAGGGGACGAGGTTTTAGTCGGACAAGCAGCAAAGCGGCAGGCGGTCACGAACCCTCAGGACACTCTGTTTGCTGTAAAAAGACTGATCGGACGTAAGTTCGATGATGAGGTAGTCAAAAGAGACAAGGGCATGGTCCCTTATAATATCGTTAAAGCTGATAATGGCGATGCTTGGGTTGAGGCGAATGGTAAAAAGATGGCCCCGCCAGAGGTTTCAGCTCGTGTACTGATGAAAATGAAAAAAACTGCTGAAGATTATTTAGGACATGAAGTTAGTGAAGCTGTCATCACGGTTCCAGCGTACTTCAATGACTCTCAGCGGCAGGCTACAAAAGATGCTGGACGAATAGCTGGTTTGGACGTCAAGCGGATTATTAATGAGCCTACAGCGGCAGCATTGGCGTATGGACTGGACAGACATCAAGGTGATGCAAAAATAGCTGTTTATGATTTGGGTGGTGGGACCTTCGATGTTTCTATCATTGAGGTAGCTGAGATTGATGGTGAAAGGCAGTTTGAAGTTTTAGCTACGAATGGAGACACTTTCTTAGGAGGAGAAGACTTTGATCTTCGTCTGATAGAGTTTTTAGCCGGAGAGTTTAAAAATGAACAGGGAGTCGATTTACATAATGATCCTCTAGCGTTGCAGAGACTTAAAGAGGCAGCTGAAAAGGCAAAAATGGAACTCTCCTCTGCGCAGCAAACCGATATAAATCTTCCGTACATTACGGCAGATGCCTCGGGCCCGAAGCATATGAATTTAAAACTTACACGATCGAAGTTTGAGTCGCTTGTTGAGGATCTGGTAGAGAGGACTGTCGCCCCCTGCAAACTTGCCTTAAGTGATGCAGGATTATCCGCCTCGGAGATTGATGACGTAATAATTGTTGGTGGTCAAACTCGTATGCCAATGGTCCAAGATAAAGTGCAAGAGATCTTTGGGCAGGAACCTCGCAAAGACGTTAACGCGGACGAGTCTGTTGCTTCTGGAGCAGCTATTCAGGCAGGAGTGCTAGGAGGTGATGTTAAAGATGTCTTGCTTTTAGATGTTACCCCGTTGTCGTTGGGTATTGAGACGCTCGGTGGTGTAATGACAAAATTAATTGAGAAGAACACTACTATTCCGACCAAGGCGCAGCAGGTTTTTTCCACAGCTGAAGATAACCAGACTGCGGTTACCGTTCACGTTTTACAAGGGGAAAGGGAGAGAGCTGATGGAAACAAGTCTTTAGGACGTTTCGATTTAGCCGATATTCCTCCTGCTCAGAGAGGCACACCTCAGATTGAGGTTGCATTTGATATTGATGCTAATGGCATATTGAACGTTTCCGCAAAGGATAAAGCTACAGGGAAAGAACAATCTATAATTATTAAAGCATCTAGTGGTTTGTCTGATGAAGATATTGAGAATATGGTAAAAGATGCCGAGCTGCATGCGGAAGAAGATAAGAAGTTTCAGGAGTTAGTGAATGCTAAGAATCAAGCTGAGTCTCTTGTACGTGGTGCAAAAAAATCATTGGAGGACCTTGGAGAAAAGGTGTCTGATGATGAGCGAAAAGGCATAGAAGAAGGTTGTAGCGCATTAGAGAAAGCACTTGAGTCAGAAGATATTGATGAGATCAATGCTAAGACTGAGCAATTGAGTGGACTTGCGGGTACTCTGGCTCAAAAAGCTTATGAGGAAGCTGCTGCGGCGAGTGGTGGAGAGCAAGGGACTGAAGCTGAAGGTGATACAAATGATGAAAATGTTGTTGATGCAGACTTTGAGGAAGTAAAAGAAGAGAAAGAAGAGAAAGAAGAGAAAGAAGAGAAAGAAGAGAAAGAAGGTAAGTAGATAAACCGGTAACACCAGCCTATTAAAGCCCAGTAGAATGAAGTTCTAGCTGGGCTTCTTTTTTTTTACTTAACAGAAAAATATAAATTATTATGGCAAAACGTGACTATTATGAACTCTTAGGCGTTGGGTCTGACGCAAGTGAAGCGGATTTAAAGAAAGCTTATCGTCGTCAGGCAATGAAATTTCATCCGGACAGAAACCCGGATGACACATCGGCTGAGGAAAGTTTTAAAGCTGCGAAAGAAGCTTATGACGTACTTGGAAATCCCCAGAAAAGATCCGCTTACGATCAATTTGGACATGCTGGTGTCGAGCAAGGGGCAGGGTCTCCAGGTTCAGGTGGCATGGGGGATGCCTTCGACAGTGTCTTTGGTGACATATTTGGTGGTGGGCGCGGCGGTAATCGAGTTTACCGTGGTTCCGATTTAAGCTACGACTTGGAATTGTCACTAGAGGATGCAGTGTCAGGAACTGAGGTAAAAATAAGGGTTCCTAATCTCGTTGCGTGCGACTCATGTGATGGGAGTGGGTCTCGAAGCAAAAGTGCTCCCGTATCTTGTGGCATGTGTGGGGGTGTTGGTCAAGTGAGAGCCCAGCAAGGCTTTTTTTCTGTGCAACAGGCTTGTCCTAAATGTCGTGGTGCTGGTAAAAGTATCCAAGACCCTTGTCGCTCTTGTCAGGGGTCGGGGACAGTTAGGGGGCAGAAGACGATCAAGGTGAAGGTCCCTGCCGGAGTGGATAATGGGGATAGAATAAGGCTATCTGGAGAAGGTGAAAGAGGTCAAAATAATGGGCCTTCAGGGGATTTATACGTAAATATGGTCGTTCGCGAGCATTCTATTTTTCACCGAGATGGAAATAATTTGCAGTGTGAGGTCCCTATAGGGTTTGTTATTGCAGCTTTAGGCGGAGAGTTAGAAGTTCCAACACTAAACGGCCGAGTCTCTTTAAAGATACCATCAGAAACTCAGACAGGCTCGCAGTTTCGTATGAGGGGGAAAGGAGTGAAATCCGTACGCGGAGGAGGCATCGGCGATTTGATTTGCCGTGTTATTGTTGAGACTCCAGTAAGTTTGACTGGGAAACAAAAAGCTTTACTGGAGGAGTTCTCTGGAACATTATCTAAAAACAGCAAGCATAGTCCTCGGGCAGTTACGTGGCTGAATGGGGTAAAGAAATTTTTTGATGAACTAATTTAGTAGGTGGGTTGTCGGATGGGAAAAGCGATCAAGGTTGGGGTAGCTGGCGCAGGTGGTAAGATGGGTCGTATGCTAATTGGTCGTTGCATACAGGATCCATGCTTTCAACTAATGGCTGCTATAGAGCGTCCGGAATCCCCGTTGGTAGGAGTCGATGCTGGGCTTCTATCAGGAAGCACAAGTACAGGGGTTAAAGTTAACTCGAACCTCCTCGAAGTGATAGAAAATATTGATATCCTCATCGATTTTACGTCCCCGGAATCGACACTCAGTAATGTTCTTGTTTGTCAGGACAAAGACAAGCCTATTGTCATAGGAACAACCGGCTTGGGAGATAGCGTTGAAGCTTTGGAATCGGCTGCTCGATATATTCCGATCATGTTTGCGCCTAATATGAGCATCGGGGTAAACATATGTTTTCAAGTACTAGAAACTGTAGCACGTGCCCTAGGTGATGAATTCGATGTGGAAATAATTGAAGCACATCATCGGGATAAAATTGACTCCCCTTCTGGGACTGCTTTGCGCATGGGGGAGGTGGTAGCTGAGGCGCTTGGGAGAAACCTTTCCGATTGCGCTGTGTATGGAAGAGAAGGTGACGTCGGAGTAAGGGAATCTAAGACGATCGGTTTCGGCACAGTTAGAGGAGGAGATATTGTGGGGGAACACACAGTTATGTTTGCTGGTCCGGGAGAAAGAATAGAGATTACTCACCGCGCCTCAGATCGGTCTAATTTCGCAAATGGGGCTCTAAAAGCAGCGAAGTGGCTGGAGTCTAGAAAGCCCGGATTATATGATATGCAGGATGTCTTAAACTTTCGATAGATGGATTTTCTTGAGGTTTCACCGGCTTTATATCTTATTAATCTTTGGCAAATCGCTATGTCCCTAAATGAACTTAAGAGTCTAACTTAAATGCGCAAGTTACGAGCAGGCGTTGTGGGTGTAGGTTATTTAGGTAATTTCCATGCTCAGAAGTATACGACATGTTCGGGAGTCGGGCTCTCCGGCGTTGCTGACACAGATCCAGTTCGAGGACAAGATATTGCGACTAAATACGCCACAACCTTCTATTCAGATTATCGCGATTTGATCTCTGAAATTGACATCGTTTCAATAGTAGTGCCGCCGGCGCAGCATTACTCTATAGCTGAGTATTTCTTGTCCGGTGGTGTTCATGCTTTGGTAGAAAAACCCCTGACGGAAACGGTAGCGCAAGCGGAAAATCTAATTGCTTTAGCATCAAGAAAAAATCTAATTCTTCAAGTTGGCCATTTAGAGCGATTCAATCCAGTAATATTGCTCATGCGAAAGCATATAGTTAGACCGGAAAGGATTGAAGCTAAACGGATGGCAACTTACAAAGAGCGTGGGACGGAAGTTGATGTTGTCCTTGATTTGATGATCCATGATATCGATATTGTTCTCAGTCTGTCGAACAGTTGCGTAAAAAAAATACATGCTGATGGGGCAATTATCCGCAGTGGGAAGCTAGATATGGCGAGGGCCTCTATCGAATTTGTTGATGGGTTGGTAGCGAATCTTGAGGCTAGCCGCGTATCTGACGAGCCGGGCCGGTCGATGGAGGTGTATGAAGGAAGTCGGTATTTATCTTTAGATTATGTAAATCACGAGTTGAGAACCGGAAGGATGGTAGGCAACAAAAAGCACGAGGATGTTCGTGAGTTTACTTTCGAAAGTGACGTTACGCCTGGTATAGATATTTTAAAGACCGAAATTCAATCTTTTGTGACATCGGCCTCTACTGGGAGCCCCCCTAAAGTGTCGGGTGAAGATGGTAAAAAGGCTTTGGAAGTGGCTATTGAAATCTCACATCAGATTAATGCAAGGATAAGTGCCTAATATACGCATTAATCATTCCATGTCAGTACTCTGTCAAGTACAATATTATGAAACAGCTAGGTCGCAAAATTTTCGCGACACGCTCTTCATTTACAGGTGAAACTTTGAACGATTCGGCATTTCTTGCGTTATCCGACGGAAGTATATTTCTTGGGACCTCTATTGGCGCCTCGGGACTTCAATCGGGTGAAGTTGTCTTTAATACGTCTATGAGTGGGTATCAAGAAATACTTAGCGATCCTTCATATGCGAGACAATTAGTTGCTCTCACTTATCCTCATATAGGAAATACTGGGACGAATCCGCTAGATATGGAATCTGAAAAATCCAATGTTGCTGGATTGATTATAAGGAATTATTCGGATCCGAGTAATTGGCGTTCAGGGTCCTCACTGCGGGATTTTCTTGTCCAAAATGATATTGTCGCTATCGCAGATGTAGACACGAGACGGTTGACTAGATTACTTAGGACAAAAGGCTCGTTGTCCGGGGCCATTTCCTGTGGTCATGACGCCAGTAGAGAGTTAGCATTGGAAGCGGCGAGAGATTTTGGGGGGCTGGAAGGCCTTGACCTTGCTAAACAAGTGACATGTGAAGCTCCTTATGTATGGAAAGAGGGACTCTGGTCCCTATCAACTAATGAGTACTCTGAGCCCCCAAAAGCTAAGTTTCGAGTAGTAGCCTACGATTTTGGAGTTAAGCGAAACATACTTCGGTTGCTAGTGAACCGAGGGTGTGAGGTTGAGGTCGTCCCGGCCGATACGACGGCAAAAGAAATTATCGAGCGACAACCTGACGGAGTTTTCCTGTCGAATGGACCAGGAGACCCAAAGGCTTGTCATTACGCCATTGAGGCCGTGCGAGAAATTGTCGATTCAGGAATTCCAAGTTTTGGTATTTGTTTAGGGTATCAGATTCTGGCACTAGCCTGTGGTGCTCAGACTATAAAAATGAAATTTGGTCATCATGGTGCTAATCACCCAGTTAAAGATCTGCAAGAAGGCAAGGTTTTGATTACAAGTCAAAACCACGGTTTCTCTGTTGATGAAGCTTCTTTGCCAGACGCTTTATCTCCAACCCATAGGTCATTATTTGACGGGACATTGCAAGGTGTTGAGCATCGACAACAACCGGCATTTGGATTTCAAGGTCATCCAGAAGGTAGTCCTGGACCTCATGATATACATGCTTTATTCGACAAATTTATTTCATCAATGAAGGCTGACATAACCAGTGGGTAAAAGGACAGACATTCATTCCATTCTAATAATTGGTGCAGGCCCTATTGTTATTGGTCAGGCCTGTGAGTTTGACTATTCTGGTTCTCAGGCATGTAAAGCTATGCGAGATGAGGGTTATCGTGTCATTTTAGTAAATTCAAATCCTGCGACCATCATGACTGACCCTGGAATGGCAGACGCTACTTATATTGAGCCAATTACGTGGGAAACAGTTGCAAAAATCATTGAAATTGAGAAGCCAGATGCTCTTTTGCCAACGATGGGCGGTCAAACTGCCCTCAATTGTGCGCTTGAGCTGTCAAATAAAGGCATTTTGAAGAAATTTGGTGTCGAGCTTATCGGAGCCAAGGAGAAAGCTATTGAGAAGGCTGAGGATCGTTCAAAGTTTCGGGATGCGATGGAGTCTATCGGTTTAGAAACAGCGAAATCATTTATAGCTCATACGTTGGAAGAAGCAGAAAGTGCTCAGAGGAAGCTTGGTTTCCCTATTGTCGTTAGGCCGTCATTTACAATGGGCGGCAGTGGTGGTGGGATAGCTTTCAATGAGGAAGAGTACCGAGAGATATGCCGTGGTGGGTTAGAAGCATCTCCGACAAGTGAGATTTTGTTGGAAGAGTCTCTCCTAGGCTGGAAAGAGTTCGAAATGGAAGTAGTGAGGGATCGAGCGGACAATTGCATAATAATTTGTTCGATAGAAAACTTGGATCCTATGGGTATTCACACTGGCGATTCGATTACAGTTGCGCCGGCACAAACACTTACTGATAAAGAATACCAGTTGATGCGCAATGCGTCAGTTGCGATTCTGCGTGAGATTGGAGTTGATACTGGTGGCTCTAATGTACAGTTTGCTGTGGATCCCGAGTCTGGTCGGCTTATTGTCATTGAAATGAACCCTCGAGTATCAAGATCTTCTGCCTTAGCATCAAAAGCCACAGGTTTTCCAATAGCCAAAATTGCAGCCAAATTAGCGATTGGATACACGTTAGATGAGCTTCGTAATGAAATTACCGATGGCACTATGCCAGCGTCTTTTGAGCCTTCTATCGATTATGTGGTGACCAAAATTCCACGGTTTACCTTTGAAAAGTTTCCTCAGGCCGAAGATCGATTGACCACTCAGATGAAGTCCGTTGGTGAGGTAATGGCAATGGGGCGAAGCTTTCAAGAATCTTTTCAGAAAGCATTGAGGGGCCTTGAGACTGGTGTCAGCGGTTTAGATTCGGTTGTTGACTTGGAAACAGTGTCTAAGGAGGTTATTTCGAGAGAACTCAGTATCGCCGGTGCTGAACGGATTTGGTACCTTGGTGATGCTTTCCGGCTGGGGTTTTCATTAGAAGAAGCTTTTGATTTGACCAGCATTGACCCCTGGTTCTTGTCGCAGATAGAGGAAATAATTCAGCTTGAGCTTTCTTTGAAATCACGTTCCTTAGAAAGTGTTTGTGTTGACGAGCTTTTTGCATTGAAGCGCAAAGGCTTTTCTGATGCCCGTTTGGCTCATGTTTTAGAGCTGCCTGAATCTGAAATTTTCGCCTATAGAAAGAAGTTGAACGTTAAACCTATTTATAAACGTATTGACTCTTGCGCCGCTGAATTTGATGCCTCTACACCGTATATGTACTCTAGTTATGATGAAGAATGTGAAGCTGAACCATCTGATGTACGGAAAGTTATTGTCTTAGGTGGAGGTCCTAATAGGATAGGTCAAGGTATAGAGTTCGATTATTGCTGTGTGCAAGCTGCTATCGCAGTCCATGATGCTGGGTTTGAGTCTATTATGGTGAATTGTAATCCAGAAACCGTCTCTACTGACTACGATACGAGCGATCGTTTATATTTTGAACCTGTGACCTTAGAAGATGTATTGGAAATCATCGAACTAGAGAAGCCTTATGGCGTTATTGTGCAATATGGAGGGCAAACTCCGTTGAAGTTGGCAAGAGCGCTAGAGGAAAATGGAGTTCCTATTATCGGCACATCCCCCGATTCAATTGACCTGGCCGAAGATAGAGAAAGGTTTAAAGAGTTCCTTAATGATATAGGTTTAAAGCAGCCTCCGAATCGAATTATAAAAGGTACCTCTGAGGCTAAGAGTATGGCCTCAGAGATTGGTTATCCGTTAGTTGTGAGACCCTCCTATGTTTTGGGCGGAAGAGCCATGGAAGTTGTCTATAACGAAGCCGACTTAATGACTTATATGGACGCTGCGGTTGCGGTTTCTAACGAGTCACCAATTTTGTTAGATCATTTTTTGGACCGAGCGATTGAAGTAGATGTGGATGCAGTCTGTGATGGAAAAGAAGTATTCATCGGTGGGATTATGGAGCATATCGAGCAGGCGGGTGTGCACTCGGGTGATTCAGCTTGCTCTCTGCCACCTCATACGTTGTCTAGCGCCATTCAATCTGAGCTGCGAGATCAAGTCGTTAAAATGGCCTTAGGGTTGAAGGTAATTGGCTTGATGAACGTTCAGTTTGCCATACAAGATGGTGTGATTTATGTCCTGGAGGTAAATCCTCGTGCTTCTAGGACAGCTCCTTTTGTATCCAAAGCTATTGGGATGTCGATACCTTATATTGGTGCGAAATGCATGATAGGAGAGTCCTTGAAGGAACAGGGTGTTATGGCGATACGCGTGCCCTCCTATTATTCAGTCAAAGAAGCAGTGTTTCCTTTTATCAAGTTCCGTGGTGTTGACCCGATTCTTGGTCCAGAAATGAAATCAACTGGTGAAGTGATGGGGATTGGAGCGAGTTTCGGGGAAGCCTTTGGTAAAGCGCAAGTCGCGGCTAATATGGCCTTGCCGTTGACAGGCTCTGTTTTTGTTAGTGTTCGGGACGGACATAAAGAAGAGATTTGCGGTGTAATTCGTAAATTGCACACGGAGGGGTTTCTGATCTACGCTACCGTAGGTACAGCGCGTTATTTACAAGAAGCAGGAATTGAGTGCATAAAAGTGAATAAAGTGACTGAAGGTCGACCCCATATAGTTGATATGATTAAAGACAAAAAAATCAGTTTAATTATTAACACGAGCGCCGATAAAAGATCTAAGGCCGAGTCCGCGTCTATCAGGGCTCAGGCCCTTCAGCATCGTGTGGCATATACTACAACGGTTGCAGGAGCGGCTGCGGCAGCTATTGCTATGCTAGATAAAAGCGCAGTGAAGGTAAGGTGCTTGCAAACCTTGCATGAGGAGTTTTTGATATGAATAAAACACCGATGACAGCGGCAGGAGCTGAGAGGTTAAAGGAAGAATTGCACCAAAGGAAAACAAAGGATCGTCAGCGGATCGTTCAAGCAATATCGGAAGCTAGGGCGCATGGAGATCTAAAGGAAAATGCTGAGTATCACGCCGCTCGGGAACAGCAGAGTTTTAACGAAGGCCGAATTTCGGATGTCGAGTCAAAACTATCCAACGCAACGGTCATTGATGTCACTAAAGTCGATGCTGGTGGCCGAGTGGTGTTTGGCACAACTGTTGAGGTCTCCAACATGGAAACCGATGAGGGCGCGGTTTATCGAATCGTAGGAGAAGATGAAGCGGATATTCGTTCCGGTATGATTTCGGTTAATTCGCCCATTGCACGAGCGCTCATAGGGAAATCTGAGGGAGACATTGCGATGGTTGAAACTCCCGGTGGAGAGGTTGAGTACGATATTTTAGCGGTAAAATACGTTTAAGTGGCTAAAAGTGCATCTAGCAACAGGTGGCTAGAGCGGCAGTCACAAGATAAATTTGTAAAGCAACGCCTCAAGGATGGGTTCCGTTCAAGATCGGCCTATAAGCTTCAAGATATCAATGCTAGATTTAAGGTTTTCCGAAAAGGAGCCACTGTTTTAGATTTAGGAGCAGCTCCAGGTGGTTGGGCCCAAGTGGCGGTGTCTGCCGTAGGGAAGAAAGGGGATTTACTAGCTATCGACATTTTGGATATGAAACCTTTGCAGGGCGCAGTTTTGATCAAAGGAGACTGCAAGGACGAAAAGATAATGGTTCAGATTGCAGACGAGTTGCAGGGAGGAAAGGCAGATGTCATTCTCTCTGATATGGCCCCTAATATGAGCGGGATAGGGCTGCAAGATGAGGCTGCATCGTTAGCCTTAGCTGAAACTGCCTTATCTTTCGCGCTCGAGTTGTTGAAAGAAAATGGGACCTTTATTTTAAAGTTATTTGAGTATCCCGACACAAATTCTTTCTATCAGGGCTTGATCCCGTTATTTGGTAAGGTATCGCGCTATAAGCCCGAAGCTTCGAGGGCTAAATCAAGGGAGTTTTATGTCGTCGCTCAACGTTTTAGTATATAGTTTTCCATTTGATCAGGGTTTCTTCGTTTCAATAGATATTTAGGTAAGGTTTAGAGGATAAGGTTTAGAGTATGGCTAGAAATTTTTTACTATGGGCAGTGATCGCATTAGTGTTGATGCTGGTGTTTCAAAGTTTTACCCCACAAGATGGGGTTTCTAAGACTTTAGATTACTCTGATTTCGTTTCGGAGGTAAAAAGCGGACGAATTTCAAAAGTTACGCTGGACGGTTCTAAAATAGAGTTTGAACACCATGACGGCAGCCGGCTCTCAACTTATAGCCCTGAAACCGATAACGCACCTTTAATAGGTCTGTTACTTGAGAATGCTGTTCGAATTGAGGCTAAAGCGCCTCAACAACAAGGATTGCTCACTCAGATTTTCATCTCTTGGTTTCCCTTTCTCCTGCTTATCGGTGTTTGGATATACCTAATGCGTCAGATGCAAGGCGGCGCAGGGGGAAGAGGGGCAATGTCTTTCGGAAAAAGTAAAGCAAAGCTGTTAGACGAAGATGCAGTCGGCATAACATTTAGTGATGTTGCCGGTGTTGAGGAAGCAAAGGAAGAAGTTAAAGAACTAGTCGACTTTTTAAAAGATCCTAGTCGTTTTCAAAAACTGGGAGGCAAGATCCCTCGAGGTGTCTTGATGGTAGGGTCTCCAGGGACAGGCAAAACAATGCTTGCTAAAGCTATTGCCGGCGAAGCAAAGGTGCCATTCTTTACGATTTCAGGTTCAGATTTTGTTGAGATGTTCGTTGGTGTTGGCGCCTCTCGTGTACGAGATATGTTTGAACAAGCGAAAAAGAGAGCTCCTTGTATTATTTTCATCGATGAGATCGATGCTGTAGGACGACATCGTGGAGCAGGCCTAGGCGGGGGCCATGATGAGCGGGAGCAAACATTAAATCAACTTTTGGTAGAGATGGATGGCTTTGAAGGGAATGAAGGGGTAATAGTTATTGCAGCAACAAACCGTCCAGACGTTTTAGATCCAGCACTACTCAGGCCCGGGAGATTTGATAGACAAGTTGTAGTGCCTCTCCCAGATATCAAAGGTAGAGAACAGATTTTGAAAGTGCATATGAGGAAAGTGCCAATGGCGGATAATGTAGTCCCGCTGACTTTGGCTCGCGGAACCCCAGGTTTTTCTGGGGCTGACCTTGCTAACTTAGTGAATGAAGCGGCTCTTTTTGCGGCTAGAGGAGATAAGCTTGTAGTCGCTATGGCCGAGTTTGAAAAAGCCAAGGATAAAATAATGATGGGGGCAGAAAGGCGCTCAATGGTCATGAGCGAGGATGAGAAGAAATTGACGGCGTATCACGAAGCTGGACACGCAATTGTCGGCCGACTTGTTCCTTTTCACGACCCAGTGTACAAAGTAACTGTTATTCCGCGTGGTAGAGCTTTGGGAGTGACAATGTTCCTTCCTGAGGAAGATAGGCTTAGTTATAGTCGGGCGCGACTTGAGAGTCAGATCTCCAGCCTTTTTGGAGGAAGGATAGCTGAGGAGCTTATCTTTGGAGCAGACGCTGTAACCACGGGTGCCTCAAATGATATTGAGCGTGTAACAGAACTCGCCAGGAATATGGTTACGCGGTGGGGGCTCTCAGAGAAGTTAGGGCCAATGACTTTCAGCGATGATGATGGTGAGGTGTTCTTGGGTCGCTCAGTGACCCAGCATAAGACTGTCTCAGACGAAACTGCGCACTTAATAGACGAGGAAGTGCGAAAGATAGTTAACAGGAATTACTCGCGTGCTAAGGGAATTCTTGAAGAGAATGTCGATAAACTTCACGCCATGGCGAACGCCTTGGTTGAATACGAGACATTAGATAGCCATCAGATTGATGATGTGATGAATAATCTAAGCCCAAGAAAGCCTTCAGACTGGGAGAGCAATCCCGAGCCTACTGAGAGTAGGGATGACCCTGAGGAAGATAGTACCGATACGGCAGGACGGGAAAAATTACACTAGTTTGATGAATTCGCAGCCGATTTAAGCTTTTCCCTAGGGATAAGCACTAATTATAGTTAGCAGGATATTAATTGAGAAAGTATTTCGGAACGGATGGCATTAGAGGGAGGGTAGGTGACCTTCCAATTACTCCCGACTTTTTCCAAAAACTCGGCTGGGCAATTGGGCGAGTACTGGGCTCAAAAGACTGTGGGGAAAATAAGGTATTAGTAGGAAAAGATACACGTATATCTGGCTACATGTTTGAGTCTGCTTTGGAGGCAGGTATTTCTTCTGCAGGCGTTAACGTTCACTTACTCGGTCCTTTACCCACTCCTGCTATCGCTTTTTTAACTCGCTTCTCAAATGCTAGAGCGGGGGTTGTTATCAGTGCTTCACATAACTCGTTTCAAGATAATGGGTTAAAGTTCTTTGGTCACGATGGGAATAAGTTATCAGACGAGGTAGAGCTTGAAATCGAGCAAGAAATCGAAAAGCAACAGGTCGTCGTTGAGCCTCGCCTCCTAGGAAAAGCTAGTCGCGTCAAACATGCTCAGGAAGCATATATAGATTTCTGCAAAAAAAGTATGTCTAACGGGATATCTGTATCAGGACTGAAGGTTGTTGTAGATTGTGCAAACGGCGCTGCTTATCAGGTCGCGCCAAAGTTACTTTCAGAACTCGGATGCCAGGTCTTTCCAATTGGTGTCTCTCCAGATGGTGTCAATATCAATGACGGTGTTGGGGCTACATCTCCTGAACTTTTGCAGAGAGAAGTAGTGGCGAGAAAAGCTGATCTTGGTATTGCATTAGATGGTGACGGAGATCGGCTCATAATGGTTGATGAGACTGGAGCCGTGGTAGATGGTGACGAGCTTTTATTTATTATCGCGCGCTATCGTCAACATATCGGTAGCCTTCAAGGCACAGTTATCGGGACTGAGATGAGTAATTTAGGACTGGAACGAGCAATCACCGCACTAGGTTTAGGATTTGAGCGCAGTAAAGTAGGTGATCGGTACGTCTTGGAAAAATTACGGCAAGGCGGATGGAGCCTTGGAGGTGAGCAATCCGGTCACATTATTTGTAAAGATTTAACAACTACTGGTGATGGGCTGATTTCGGGTTTGCAAGTGTTAGAAGCAGTGGTAAGTTCTGGTGACAGTTTGTCGGTGCTTAAGGCAGGCATGACTAAGTTGCCACAGAGGCTGTTAAATATTCCGGCCAACATGTCTATAGATCTAGAGCGTTCTCCTAAGCTGAAGGCGGTAATTGAAGGAATCACTTTGAGACTAGGTCAAAATGGTAGGGTCTTACTGCGAAAATCGGGCACAGAACCTATGATCAGAGTCATGATCGAAGGGGAAGATCTGCCTTTAGTAGAAACGCTATGTCTAGAGCTCGCAGAAGAAGTACGCCTGATTGCAGCTTAAATGCCTCTTAAAAGTTCATTAATAGCGGTTTTTTGACGGGTCTTCTCGTCTACTTTTTTGACAATAACAGCGCAGTAAAGACTATATTTTCCGTCTTCAGAAGGAAGGTTTCCGGGGACTACGACGGAGCCCTTGGGAACTTTTCCAAAACAGACTTCGCCAGTTTCTCTGTCATAAATTTTAGTACTCTGCCCGATGTATACTCCCATGGAGATGACTGCGCCTGCACCTATAATCACTCCCTCGACTATTTCTGATCTAGCACCTATGAAACACCCATCTTCAATGATAGTTGGTGTTGCTTGCAGTGGCTCTAGAACTCCACCGATACCCACACCTCCCGATAAATGGACATTCTTTCCAATTTGCGCGCATGAACCAACCGTTGCCCAAGTGTCTACCATTGTCCCTGAGTCTACATAGGCTCCAATATTGACATAGCTTGGCATTAAGACAACGTTTTCCCCAATAAAACTTCCATGCCTGACCTCCGCCGGTGGTACAACTCGGGCGCCAATTTTTTTGAATTCTTGGGTACCCATATTCTTAAATTTAGACTGAACTTTGTCAAAATAGTTGGTGTGCGATCCAGAGATAGTTTGGTTTTCCGAAAACTTAAACGATAGAAGGACAGCTTTTTTAACCCATTCATTAACTTTCCAACCGTGGGATGTCGGTGCGGCGACCCGTATTTTTCCTTGATCTAGTAGATTAATCGATTCTACGATGGCTTCGAGAACTTCCTGTTCAACATTGACGGGACTTAGTTCTTCCCCGAGCTCAAACGCGTTTTCTATAACTTTGGCAAGGTCCTGCATAGGTAATCTCCTGTTCGTTGTTAACTAATGATGCTTAGTAATCTATATGCGGCTTCTATGCACTGTTCTTTAGGAGCGACAAGCGCGAGCCTGATCCGGTTAGTTCCTGGGTTTAGGCCATCATTCTTTCGCGAGAGAAACTGTCCAGGAAGAACGATTAGGCCTGTATGAGAGTATAACTGTTCGCAGACCTTAATGTCGTCAGAAAGTACATCAATCCATAAATAAAACCCCGCTGTAGGGCGATCAACATCTATTTTTTCACGAAGTACGTTGAGGACTGCATCGAAATTCTTCCTGTAGAAATCTCGGTTAGCAATGACATGTTCTTCATCAGACCAAGCAGTGATACTTGCCTCTTGAACGTGCAACGGCATGGCACTTCCATGGTAAGTTCGGTACATGAAAAATTTTTCAATCAAGTCTGGATCTCCGGCGACAAAACCTGACCTTAGTCCAGGGGAGTTAGAGCGCTTTGAAAGGCTATGCATTGCAAGACATCGTTGAAATGAGCTGCGTCCAGACAAATGGCACCACTCTAAGATTCCCAAAGGAGGTTCCTCTTCGTTTCCATAGAGCTCGCTATAACACTCGTCGACGACAATAAAAAAATTGTGCTTGTCTGCCATTGAAATTAAATAATCATATTGCTGGCTGGTCATTACGTTGCCCGCAGGGTTGCCTGGCGAACAGATATACATAAAACTCATTTTCTGCCAGATCTTTTCAGGGGTGTCTTCAAATAGAGGGATGAAGTTATTATGAGCCGGGCCGTTAAAATAATAAGGCGTTGCCCCAGCTAAAATCGCTGCGCCTTCGTATATTTGATAGAATGGATTTGGAAGACCCACTAAAGACTTGGCACTATTAGCAGCGACTAGAGTCTGAGCTATTGAAAACAAGGCCTCTCGTGTGCCGCTAACAGGCAAGATATTTCGATCGGGCAATAGTTGTTCTTTTCCAAGGTTAAAACGTTTTGTCGCCCATGAGCTCATTGATTCTCTAAGTCTTAATGTACCTCTGGTGCTGGGGTATTTCCCGATACCTGAGATTGCTCGTTTCAAGCTTTCTTGAATGATCTGCGGCGTTTCTAGTTGCGGCTCACCAATAGATAAATCAATTATTGCAGAGTCTTTTGGGGGACTGCTATTTACCTTTATTTGGGCTAGTCTTTGAAACGGATATAGTTGCAGTTTTTCGAGTCCTGGGTTCATAGCCATCCATCTATCTGATTAGTATTCCGATCAATTATATCGGATTATACTTTTTACAGCTCTTCCACTGACAGGCGTCTCATCTTTGTTGTAATATCAACTCTTTTAAACACGTGATTTTCTTATGACTGATAAAATTTTGTTATTATCCGGTGATGGCATTGGCCCAGAAATAGTGGGCTCTGCGGAAAGGCTTTTACACTCGTTGACTACCAAATTTGGTTATGCATTTGAGGTTAGCTATGGGTTATTAGGTGGTGCAGCTATTGACCAGTTTGGCGATTCCTTCCCAGAAGAGACGTGCCGACTTGCAGAAGACTCCGATGCTATTTTACTGGGCGCTGTCGGGGGTCCAAAGTGGGATAAAATAGAGCGGGCTATTAGACCTGAAAGAGGATTACTACGTCTTCGTGCGCAACTTGGTCTGTTTTGTAATTTACGACCCGCAGTGCTCCTCCCCGCGCTAAAAAATGCGTCTAGTCTTAAGGCTGACCTTGTGTCAGGTTTAGATCTAATGATTATTAGAGAGTTGACGGGTGGCATTTACTTTGGACAGCCCCGCGGAATAGAGGTTAAAGAGAACGGCAAACGGAGAGGCGTCAATACTCTTGTTTATGAGGAAGAAGAAATTGAACGGATAGTTAAACTAGGATTTGAGACCGCTATAAAAAGATCAGGTCGACTATGTAGTGTCGATAAAGCAAATGTACTTGAGGTGACTGAGTTGTGGAGGGATGTGGTAGACAATATGGCCGGCGATTACCCTCAGGTCACAGTTGAACATCTCTATGTAGATAATGCTGCTATGCAGCTTGTGCGGGCGCCAAAGCAATTCGATGTTATAGTCACGACTAATTTGTTTGGTGATATTCTTTCTGACTTAGCTGCCATGTTAACCGGTTCTATTGGTATGCTGCCGTCCGCGTCTCTAGATGGAAATAACAAAGGTCTTTTTGAGCCTGTTCACGGATCGGCGCCTGATATCGCTGGGAAAAATATTGCTAACCCCATAGCAACTATTATGTCAGTCAGTATGATGCTTAAGTACTCCCTCAACAAACCAGAGCTTGCTCTAAAGATAGATGCAGCAGTGGACTCTGTACTCAATCAAGGTTTGCGAACTGCGGATATCGCATCAGGCGGAGAGTCTTCCATAGGAACAATAGAAATGACTGACGCAATTATTGACGAACTAGTCTAGATGGTATTGGTATTGGTATGGAGGGTAATAAGATGAGTAAGCAATACAATGTCGCTGTCGTGGGCGCAACTGGCGCCGTCGGTGAAGTCATGATCGAATTGCTTCATGAAAGACATTTCCCCGTAGCAAAGCTTTCAGCTGTTGCCAGTTCTAGGTCAGCAGGCTCTAGAGTGACTTTTGGCAATCGAAGCATAGTAGTCGAGACTCTTGAAGGCTTCGATTTTAGTGATGTTGATATAGCCTTATTTTCGCCTGGGTCGTCGGTCTCTGCTATTTATGCACCAAAGGCTGCTGCACAAGGTTGTATTGTGATAGATAATACTTCGGAATTTCGCTATCGGCAGGATATACCTTTGGTGGTTCCTGAAGTTAACCCTGAAAGCCTAGCTGAATATAAAAATTGCAATATTATAGCGAACCCTAACTGTTCCACTATTCAAATGGTCGTTGCGCTAAAACCTATTTACGATGCGGTTGGCATTGAACGAATAAATGTATGCACCTACCAGGCAGTGTCTGGTACTGGGAAAGAAGCTCTCGAAGAACTTGCAACGCAGACTGCAAGTCTTCTGAATGGGAAAGAAGCGAAATCTCGAATCTACCCTAAGCAAATTGCGTTTAACTGCCTTCCGCAGATTGATACATTCCAAGACAATGGCTATACAAAAGAAGAAATGAAAATGGTGTGGGAGACTCAAAAAATTTTAGGGGACAGTAATATAAAAGTGAATCCTACAGCGGTAAGAGTCCCTGTTTTTTATGGCCATTCTGAAGCAATACATATAGAAACTCTTTCGAAAATAAGTGCCAAGGAAGCTACAGATTTGTTGAGCGAGTTTCCAGGCGTAACTGTGGTCGATGAGCAGGAGGATGGAGGCTATCCTACTGCTGTAACCCATGGCACGGGAAAGGACTCTGTATTTGTTGGCCGTATTCGGGAGGATATTTCGCATCCGAAGGGACTGAATATGTGGGTAGTTTCAGATAATGTCAGGAAAGGGGCTGCTTTAAATAGTGTTCAGATTGCGGAGATGTTAATTGAGGAGTAGTTTCTGGCCTACCCTGCCAGGTGCCATTTTTTTCCTTTTTACGCTGAGCTTTCCGGTTGTCATGCTAGCTGGGACTGCCGACGATCCTTTAGCAGATAGAGATGCAATTCATAAGCCATCTAAAACTAAGGCAGATCAATTAGAGGAAGTGATCTCAGGCGGTCAGGTAAGTCAAAAGAATGACGGGTCATATGCAGATCTCTATACGCGGATTTTAGATAAGAATAAACAAATTCTTACCTTAAGAGAACGGCTGAAATTCTATGAGCCTACCACTTATAGAGTTGAAACTCCTGCGTCTGTAAATAGTTTCCCACACTCTATTGAGAAGATGGTGCAGAAATTCCTGACTGATCATGTAGCGCTTAATGCTGATATTAATTACTGGGCATTGGCATTTTTCAGTTTAATTCTTTACTTGTTATTTAAGGCAAGATTTTTTAGAAAAATGCCAGCCTGCGATTCTGCAGTCAAAATGGAAATTAGTATTCCTCCCTCTATTGGTGAAACGACAAGAGAGAATGAACATGAGGCAAGCTTAGATTTTGCTAAGGTGCTAGTTGAGCTGGGAGAAATAAAACGTGCGCGTAAAATTTTAGATCTTGTTAAGATTGAGGGGACACCAGAGCAAGCAGTGGAAGTGAATAATATTATTAAGAGTTTACCGAGGGAGTAATTTCTTATCCTGATTTTCGTTTCTCGCTTTTCGCCTCAAAGTTGGTGCTGAAATGGTTCGACTAGCATTAAGAGTTCAATACAACGGTTCCAATTTTAGTGGTTGGCAGAGCCAGGCTGGCCGACGCACGGTGCAATCCTCACTTGAGGATGCCTTATCATTTGTAGCTGATGAACGCATCAAGGTTGTCTGTGCTGGCCGTACCGATGCTGGAGTCCATGCTACCGGCCAGATGGTCCATTTTGATACGAACGCTCTTCGAACTGATTATTCTTGGATCTTTGGAACCAATACAAAGTTACCGCCAGATATATCAGTCCAATGGGCTCGAAATGTTCCAGAAACGTTTCATGCGAGATTTAGCGCAATAAGCCGCTCCTATAGGTATCTTGTTTACAATGAACCTATACGTTCTGCACTTTTTCATAAAAGAGCAACATGGGAACATCGCAAGTTGGACATTGCCTTAATGCAGTCCGCAGCAAAGTATTGGATTGGACGTCATGACTTCTCTTCATTTCAGGCGAAAGGATGTCAGGCATCAAGTCCGGTAAGAGAAATTCAGGCTTTTGATGTTTCTCAAGAATTAGATTGTATCGTTTTTTCCATTACCGCTAACGCTTTTCTTCAGCACATGATAAGGAATTTTGCAGGCGTGCTTTTTGATATAGGGTGTGGTAAACGAGAAATTAGCTGGGCTAATGATGTTCTCATGTATAGAGACAGAAGTTTGGGAGGGGTTACTGCGGAACCAGATGGTCTATATCTAGTTCATGTTGGGTATCCTGAAGAGTTTTCCATTTACACCGAATCAGATTAGCATCCCTATTCGATTAATGATTAAGAAACGAATCGATATGCTGTAAGTTCTGGCGAGTAAGTGTGATAATTTGTTTGAAATTTTTTTGTGGGGTGACTTCGTTGGAACGAGTTCGAATCAAGTTTTGTGGGATTACGAATCTACAAGATGCACTGGATGCCGATTGCTTGGGTGTCGATGCCTTAGGGTTCGTGTTTTATAAGCCCAGCCCTAGATATATCTCTCCATTAGTTGCTGCGCAAATAATCGAAAAGCTGTCGCCGTTCGTATCTACTGTAGGCTTATTTGTGAATGCGACGCAGCAAGAGGTGTCTGAAATATCAGATCTTACGAAAATAGATATGCTTCAGTACCATGGCGATGAGTCGCCGGAATATTGCGAGTCGTCATTAAAGCCTTGGATTAAGGCTTTGAGAGTAGGAGGCGATGAAAATTTAAATCAGGAAGTACTTCGTTTTAGGAATGCGAAGGCAATTCTGTTTGATAGCTACGATGTTGAAAGACGAGGCGGTACCGGTACTTCGTTCGATTGGAGCTTGCTCCCCGATCAAGTAACCTGTCCCATAATTCTTGCAGGGGGCTTGAATTCGAAAAATGTCGTGGGCGCGATTCGGTGTGTAAAACCCTCTTGTGTGGATGTGAGCGGTGGGATAGAGGCTACTAAGGGGATCAAGGACCGAGTAAAAATGAAAGATTTTGTAGCTGAGGTAAATAAACTTGATAACTAAAGTAAATTTAAATGACTCGCATAGAGTTGGGTCTGAGACTAAGTTCCCAAACGAGAAAGGATATTATGGTGAGTATGGGGGTCGCTTCGTTGCAGAGACCTTAATGCAGCCGTTGCTGGATTTGGAATTGGCTTACGCAAAGTATATGAGTGACCCAGATTTTTTGTCTGAGCTAGATGATGACCTGAAAAACTATGTTGGCAGGCCGAGTCCTTTGTACCACGCTAAACGGTGGTCTCAAGAAATTGGAGGCGCGCAGATATATCTGAAAAGAGAGGACTTAAATCATACTGGTGCACATAAAGTAAATAATACCGTTGGACAAGCACTGTTGGCAAAGCGAATGGGTAAACCAAGAGTGATTGCCGAGACTGGAGCGGGCCAACATGGAGTCGCGACCGCAACGATAGCTGCTCGACTGGGGTTAGAGTGCCGAGTCTATATGGGGTCAGAAGATATCAAAAGACAGTCTACGAACGTTTTTCGTATGAAATTGCTTGGCGCAGAGGTCATACCTGTAACGTCGGGGTCTTGTACGTTAAAAGACGCTTTGAATGAAGCTTTAAGAGACTGGGTTAGCAATGTCGATAACACCTTCTATATCATTGGTACTGTTGCTGGACCTCATCCTTACCCTCAAATAGTAAGAGACTTCCAGTCGGTCATTGGGCGAGAAGCACGCGCCCAGTGCCTTGAAGGTCTCGGAAGACTGCCGGATGCTTTGGTTGCGTGTGTTGGCGGAGGCTCAAATGCTATTGGTCTTTTTTATCCTTTCATCAATGACTCTGAGGTTCAAATGTTTGGAGTTGAAGCCGGAGGTGAAGGCGTTGCAAGTGGCAAGCATTCCGCACCGCTTAATGCAGGGCGGCCAGGTATATTGCATGGAAACCGTACCTATCTAATGCAAGATGAGTGTGGGCAGATAGAAGCGACGCATTCCATATCTGCTGGACTTGACTACCCAGGAGTTGGGCCTGAACACTCTTGGTTGAAAGATACTGGAAGAGCGACTTATGAGGCTATAAGCGATCAAGAGGCACTGGTTGCTTTTGACCGCCTTACAAAGCTGGAAGGTATTATTCCTGCTTTAGAGACAAGCCACGCTCTTGCCTATGCTGAAAAGCTGGCGGATAGTATGCATAATGATAAAATAATCGTAGTAAACTTGTCTGGTCGCGGTGACAAGGATATACAGACTATAGCTACAATTAATTCCATAACACTTTGATGTGTTTTTCATCAGGAGATTTTATAACTAAATGAGTCTTATAAAAGATTGTTTTTCTGACCTACAACGGAATCAGAAAAAAGCGCTCATTACATTCATAACCGCTGGAGATCCTTTTGTTAAAGACACTGTGCCATTGATGCATGCTTTAGTAGACGGAGGTGCTGATATTGTTGAGTTAGGTGTGCCATTTTCAGATCCCATGGCTGATGGAGAAGTGATTCAGCGGGCTAGCGAGCGATCTTTAGCTAACGGTACCAGTTTAGACGATGTAATCGATATTGTAAGGTTATTTAGGCGTGATAACAAAACTACGCCTGTGGTTCTAATGGGCTATTACAATCCATTCCAAAATATATCCCACGAGTCTCTTGGGGCCAAATGTTTAGAGGCCGGGGTAGACGGAATTCTTGTGGTTGACTTGCCTCCTGATGAAGCAGCACGTTTTAATGCAGAGTTGGTGAAGGCGAATGTTGATCAGATTTTTTTGGTTGCACCTAACTCCCCCGAATCGCGTATCCGTAAAGTCTGTCAGCTTGCATCGGGGTTTATCTATTTTGTTTCTGTTAAAGGAGTCACGGGCGGGAAATCTTTTGATGCTCAAGAAATTAGTGCATCTATAACTAGAACGAAAGAAATTTCCGGCTTACCCGTGGGGTTAGGCTTCGGCATCAAATCAAGTGAGGCCGCTGCAGCGGCGGCAAATATTTCTGATGGGGTTGTCATTGGGAGCGCCATTGTTGAGCTGATAGAAGAAGGAGGGGATGTCAAGACAATAGCCCAAAATCTTCAAGTTTTCGTGGGCTCTATACGAGAGGCGATCGATGATTGTCTCCATACGGTGTAAATTTATCATGAGGATAAAAAATTGAGTTGGTTGAAAAACTTGTTGCCTAAAATTATGCGGACAGAAGGCAATGGCCGTGGCTCAGTGCCTGAAGGTTTGTGGACTAGCTGCACTGAATGTAAGGCGGTACTGTATCGCGCTGAGTTAGAACGTAACTTGAATGTTTGTATTAAGTGCAGTGCGCATATGCGTTTAGGTGGACGACTTCGGGTCATTTCTTTCTTGGATGAGAATAGCGGTCGTGAAATAGGTGGCAAGCTCGAACCTGAGGATTTTTTAAAGTTCAAAGATAGCAAACGTTATCGAGACCGTATTGTTGCTGCGCAGAAAAAAACTGGTGAAACTGATGCGTTAGTTGTTATGGAGGGCACCATTAATCAATTGCCTGTGATTGTTGCGGCTTTTGACTTCTCTTTTATGGGGGGATCTATGGGGTCGGTTGTTGGTGAGCGTTTTGCCCGAGCAGTTCGGAAATGCTTGTTGGAAAAACGCCCTTTTGTTTGCTTTTGTGCCAGTGGTGGCGCGCGTATGCAAGAAGCTTTGGTATCCCTAATGCAAATGGCCAAAACCAGCGCTGCGATAGCAGAGATGAGAGAGGTTGGTCTGCCTTATGTTACAGTTTTAACTGACCCCACGACTGGTGGAGTGTCTGCAAGTTTAGCCATGTTGGGTGACGTAATAATCGCTGAACCCAATGCATTAATAGGTTTCGCAGGTCCTCGTGTCATCGAACAAACAGTGGGTCAAGTCTTACCTGAAGGCTTCCAAAGAAGTGAGTTTCTTTTAGAGCATGGTGCTATAGACATGGTTTTAGACCGACGTACATTGAAGGACGAGATCTCTTCTATCCTTTCTATTCTAACTAACCATTCCTATATCGGAAGGTCCTGATTTTATTCGCCCCATATGGATAAATGACTTTTTTACGGACAAATGGCCCTACCGAAGAGACGCATCTAAAGCCAGGTGTCGGCGGAAGTTTGGATTCTTGGTTAACCTGGTTGGAACGCAGTCGGGCTGATGAGATTGACTTAGGCCTTGAGAGATGTCAACAAGTTGCTCTTAACCTTAATCTTACTAAGCTTGAGCCGACAGTGGTCACTGTGGCAGGGACTAATGGTAAAGGTTCGAGCGTTTCGTTGCTTGAGGCGATCTTGTTAGAGGCTGGCTACCGGACCGGTACCTATAGCTCTCCACATATTTCTTGCTTTAATGAACGTATTCAATTGAGTGGCATGAATATTGATGATCATCTGCTTTGTGATGCTTTCTTGAGAGTGTCTCTAGTGGAAGGTGCCGAGCAATTGACTTACTTCGAATTTATAACTCTGGCCGCGCTGCTAATTTTCACGAGTGTAGACATTGATTTTGTGATACTGGAAGTTGGCCTTGGTGGCAGATTGGATGCGGTTAATATTATTCCCCCTGACATAGCTTTAATTACAATGATAGGAATCGACCATACGGAATGGTTGGGAGATACCCGAGAGCTAATAGGGTTTGAGAAAGCGGGCATCATGAGACGTGGAAAACCAGTTATTTGTTCCGACAAGATGGTCACTGAAAGCATTTACGACCGTGCTCATGAGCTATCTTCTCCGTTGTTTTTGCTGGGAGTCGATTATTATTATGAGCATGGAGCTAGTGGTTGGGTCTGGTGGACAGATAATCGATTATTAGAAGAGCTACCAGAACCTATGCTAGCTGGAAGTCACCAGCTTAGAAATGCAGCAGGTGTTCTGAAGGTGGTAGATCTCTTGTCGGAAACGCACTCTATAACAGAAGAGAATATTCGACAGGGATTAAAAGTTAGTTCTTTAAAAGGTCGTTTTGAGAAACCAAATAGCAATCTCAACCTCTTTTTAGATGTCGCGCACAATGTTGATGGAGCCTATGCTCTTGCAAGCAACCTACATTCGGTTGCTGAAGTAGGGGAAACCCATATGATCGTCGGTATGCTGAAGACAAAGAGTGCCATTGATTTTTTTCGGCCACTATTACCAATCGCTGACGCTTGGTCTTTTATTGCACTTCCTTCAACGAAAGCTAGCGACCCAAAGTTATTACAGAATGCTCTAAAAAGGATTTCTAAAAAAGCTAGATCAGATTGCTTCGATAGTTTCGAGCACGCCTTCGATTCTATTTTCTTGAACATGGGGATTGGTGATAGAATAATTGTGACAGGCTCCTTTATAACTGTGGCCGAAGCCACTGCATTCCTACAAAAGAGATTCCTTTATGGGCACAAAATGGCAGAATAGGTTGGTAGGTCTTCTGGTGTTATCTGCATTAGGGGTGATCTTTGTGCCATTGATTTTGAGCCCTGCTAATGATGTGATGTCAGTTAATCCAGAACTTTCTGCCATTCACGATGCTCCTATGGTCATAGAATCCAAGGTTCCGATCCCAACTCTGTCTTCTGTCGAACTTCAGGGAAATGTTTCTACTGATGCGCTCTCCTCACCTAAATTAGAATTGTTCGCGCTCCAGATTGGAAGCTACGATGACGAGGCAAATGCTGAAAAGCAGGTCGCGCTATTAAAAAAATCTGGATTCCCTGCATTCATCAGAATAGAAGAGAATATTAGGAAGGTGTTGGTAGGCCCTCAGACGGGAATAGCACACGTCGAAAAAGTTCGATTAAAATTACGTTCTAGTTTAAATTATCGTTCATTAGTCGTCGCCTATGATCCCAAAGCAGGTGATTATCCATAGCAGTCTCTGTTACAATGGACGCTTATTAGCAGGCCGGATCCGTAATGAACTGGGTAGACTATCTTATAATCTCTGTCATTATCCTTTCTATGGGAATTGGCTTGCTAAGGGGATTTTTTAGAGAAGCTTTGTCACTCGCAACCTGGGCACTGGCTTTAGTCTTGAGCTTGAAGTACGCCTCTGTGCTCAGCAATCTCTCCAACTCGTTTGTGACAGTGGACTCGGTGCGCATTATTATTTGCTTCCTGGTCGTTTTTATAACGACCTTCATTTGCTCCTCGATTTTCAGTAAGTTAATGACTAGCCTTATTGACAAAAATGGGCTTAGTGGGCTCAATCGTGTTTTTGGTTTGTTATTTGGTTTTGGACGGGGACTAGCCGTGATCGGGCTTGCGGTTTTTTTGGTGGGATCTACTACTCAGTTCCTGAATAGCGATGATTGGGCAGCTGCTAGATTTTCTAATACTTCTGTGCTGATGGTTAAGCGCGCTCTAGATTGGTCTCCTTCGAAATTTGAGACAAATTATAACTTCTAATTCTGAGGAATTGCTGTGTGTGGAATTATAGGCGTCGTAACGGCAGGGATACCAGCCAATCAGTTGATCTATGACGGATTGACTATGCTGCAACACCGAGGGCAAGACGCAGCAGGAATCGCGACTTATGATGGCGGTCGTATTTTTCTGCGCAAGTCGAATGGACTGGTTAGAGACGTTTTTCAGACTCATCATATGATTAATTTGCCTGGCACGATGGGTGTCGGTCACGTTCGGTACCCTACTGCTGGAGCCGAGTCGAATGCTGAAGCGCAACCCTTTTATGTCAACTCTCCCTATGGGATAACACTTGCACATAACGGGAATCTGACCAATGCAGATACCATCAAACAGGAATTGTTCGAAGATGATCTGCGGCATATAAATACTGGTTCAGATTCCGAGGTGATATTGAATGTTTTCGCTCATGAACTCCAGAGGCTAGGTAAGCTTTCAGTCGATGCGAGCGATATTTTCGAAGCAATTAAGCGTGTCCATGAAAGATGCTCGGGAGCGTATGGTGTTATTGTGATGATAGCGAATGTTGGGCTTGTAGCATTTCGTGATCCTCACGGGATTCGGCCGATATGTTACGGAACGAGACAGGCAAAAAATGGCCCTGAATTTATGGTAGCCTCGGAAAGTGTAGCTATAGACACGTCAGGGTTTGAATTTGTTCGAGATATCGCCCCTGGTGAGGCTGTCTTCATAAGTCAGAATGGAGCCGTTGAGTTTCAACAATGTGTTAAAGCTAAACGCTATACGCCATGTATTTTTGAATACGTGTATTTTGCTAGACCCGACTCCATTATAGATGGGATATCTGTCCACAAAGCAAGAATGAGGATGGGAGAAGCAATTGTAAAAAAGATTGCTAAAGAATGGGTTGGACGCGATATTGATGTTGTGATCCCTGTTCCAGACACGGCTCGAACGGCAGCAATGGAGATTGCGAATGGGTTAAACGTCAAGTATCGAGAAGGATTTATAAAAAACCGCTATATTCCCAGAACTTTTCTGATGCCGGGTCAAGCCTTACGAAAAAAATCAGTTAAACAAAAATTAAATGCTATAGAGCTAGAGTTTAAAGGTAGGAATGTACTGATAGTTGATGATTCAATTGTACGTGGGACTACCTCGGGACAGATAATTCAAATGGCACGAGATGCCGGAGCGAAGAAAGTTTACTTTGCATCGGCTGCTCCTCCAGTCAGATATCCAAATGTCTATGGAATAGATATGCCTACTAGTGCTGAACTTATTGCTCATGGGCGAGATGTTGACGAGATTGGCACGTTGATCGGAGCAGATGATCTTATTTATCAAGATATTGGTGATTTAGTAGAAGCTGTTGGGCACCATAAGAACGCACCAACGACGTTTGAACAATCTTGTTTTACTGGTGACTATGTCACTGGAGATGTAAGTGAAGAGTATCTGAGTAGCGTGAGTGTTTTAAGATCAGATGAGGCGAAATCAACGCGTGAAGCGAGAGGCGATAATTTCTAGAGTAATACGAAAGTGCGCGAGATGAGGCTAGATGTATTCATCTATATCGATGACAATGCTTTCAAATAAATCGATTATAGGGTCAAGTGACTTACACCCAAGATTAAGTGACTGGAAATTTTATGGCAGAAAATGACGAAAAATTTGGTTTCGAAACCTTGGCTTTACGTACTGGGCACACTCGTACGCTAGAACAAGAGCATTGTGAACCTCTATTTATGACATCCAGTTTCTGTTTTGACTCGGCCGAACAAGCAGCGAAAAGGTTCTCGGGAGAAGAACAAGGCAATGTCTATAGCCGCTTTACTAATCCGACTGTTAACTGTTTTGAGGAACGGTTGGCAGCTTTGGAAGCTGGAGAGAGCTGTGTCGCCACCTCATCTGGGATGAGCGCGATTTTGAGTCTGGTGATGTCAACCCTATCCCACGGAGATAAGATAGTCGCGTCTAGAAGTATATTCGGGACGTCAGTGAATTTGTTTGAGAAAGTTTTCCCACGATTTGGAATCGAAACTGTCTTCGTTGATATGACTGATTTGGCTAGTTGGACTCGGGCAATGAGTCCGAATACAAAAATGCTTTTTGTGGAGACTCCGTCTAATCCCCTTACCGAAATTGCTGATATCGCGGCACTAAAAACCATCGCAGCCGACCATAATGCCTTACTTGTAGTGGATAATTGTTTTTGTACTCCAGCGTTGCAGCGACCTATTGAACATGGCGCAGATATCGTAATTCATTCCGCTACCAAATTTCTTGACGGACAAGGAAGATGCGTTGGTGGGGCAATTGTTGGTCCTAAGGTTCTCTTGGAAGAGAAAATCACGCCATTTCTCAGAAGTGCCGGGACGTGTTTGAGTCCTTTTAATGCATGGATTTTTTTAAAAGGGCTGGAAACTCTTCACATTAGGATGGAAAAACATAGCGCTAACGCTACCATTGTCGCTGAATGGTTACACAAAAATCCACTAGTCAAAAAGACATACTACCCTGGGTTAGAAGTTCACCCGCAGAGAAACTTATGTCTAAGTCAACAAAGTGCTCCTGGAGGAATTGTTAGCTTTGAACTAGAGGGTAGACGAGAAGCTTGGCATGTAGTCGATAGTCTTAATCTTTTTTCAATCACGGCTAACTTGGGTGACTCGAAAAGCATAATTACGCATCCAGCTACCACTACACATGGGAGAATATCTCCTGAAAAAAGGAAAGCCATGGGTGTTTCTGAGGGAATGTTGAGACTCTCTTTGGGGCTAGAGGACTCTAATGACTTGATAAGAGATTTAGACATGGCTTTTCAGAATGTCTAGTCGTATGGGGTATTTACTCTTCTAGTTTGTCTGTCACAGTTTTCCCGCGTAGGGTGCTATCACAGAATTTGTGTCTACTTATCTGAGCTAGATTAATTTATGTGAACGTCTGAATTTATGTGAACGTCTATTAGTGGTTTAAGGCCCTATTAGACCACTGATTATTTTTATTATTTTTATTATTTTACTGGAGGTTTTCTTGTGTCTGGAAAAAACTTTTTATTCGTCCCCGGGCCTACTAACATTCCCGATCGCGTTAGGCGAGCGATGGATATCCCTTTAGAGGACCATCGAGCCGGAGATTTCCCCAGCTTTGCAAAACCGCTGTTTGAGGACTTGAAACAGATTTTTCAAACTAAAAATGGCCAGGTTTTTGTTTTCCCTTCGTCAGGAACCGGAGGATGGGAAGCGGCAATCACGAACACTCTTTCTCCTGGAGATAAGGTTTTGCAAGCACGGTTTGGTCAGTTTTCACATCTTTGGGCTGAGTCCTGCACGCGCTTAGGTATGGATGTCCAGTTAGTTCAAGTTCCTTGGGGAGAAGCAACACCAATAGACACATATCGTGAGATTCTCGAAAATGATTCTAATCATGAAATTAAGATGGTCTTAGTCACACACAATGAAACTGCTACAGGAGTGACTAGTGATTTGCATGGCATCAGACAAATGTTGGATAGTATTTCTCATCCGGCCTTGCTTGCGGTTGATGGCATTAGCTCGATAGGTAGTATCGAATTTTTGATGGATGAGTGGGGGATCGATTTAGCTGTTAGCGGCTCTCAAAAAGGGATGATGTTGCCAACAGGCTTGAGCCTCGTTTGTGCAAGCCAAAAAGCATTGGCTCTAGGGGCGTCTGCAAAGTGTCATAGATACTATTTTGATTTCACGTTACAAGATTCTGCTAATAGTGATGGTTGGTTCCCTTATACCCCAGCAATGACGTTACTAAGAGGCTTGCGAGAGTCTGTTAACATGCTTTTAGAGGAAGGGATGCCTCAGGTTTACGCTAGGCACGCAAGATATGCCGGTGCAGTAAGAGCTGCCGCTCAAGCATGGAAACTAGATCTGTGCGCCAAAGATCCTAGTACGTATTCGGACACTGTATCTGCCATTTGTGTCCCTTCCGATATTGATAGTGGTCAGATAGTTAAAAATGCTTATCAAAATTATAACTTGTCGTTGGGTGGAGGTTTGACCGAGGTTGCCGGCAAAGTTTTCCGTATTGGACATCTTGGTGATCTCAATGAACTCATGATATTAAGCGCATTAGCTGGGACGGAGATGGCACTTTGTGACTCTGGGGTTGACATAGAATTGGGGTGCGGTGTTGGAGCTGCTGCGGCAATATTGAGAGTTGGTCAAAGTTCTAGTTAGGGAAATATATCTTGTGATAGGAGCAAGTTGCTGTATGGTATGATTTCTGCGAAATAATTTTATTAGTGAACCTATCTGGAGGTTAATGTGGCAATACAAGTTGGTGAAAAAATGCCTGATGGCGTGTTTAAAGTAATGACGGCGGAAGGACCTGCGGACATGAGTACAGCAGATCTTTTTGATGGGAAGAAAACAGTAGTTTTTTCTGTGCCTGGGGCGTTTACCCCTGCTTGTTCAGCGAAACATCTTCCGGGATTTATAGAAAATGCTGATGCGTTGAAAGCAAAAGGTATTGATAATATTGCGTGTATTTCAGTTAATGACGTTTTTGTCATGGGGGCATGGAGTAAGGATCAAGGGGCGGATGGTAAAGTCACTCTTTTGGCAGACGGAAATGCAGACTACGTCAAAGCTTTAGGCTTGCAATTAGATGCTAGTGGTTTTGGTATGGGTACAAGAGGTGAGAGATTCGCGATTGTTGTTGATAATGGCGTTGTGTCTCAGTTACATCGCGAGGCCGCGGCTTCAGATGTTAAGGCTAGTTCTGCCGAAAATATTCTGAATAATTTGTAGCATTTACGATAACTGCTTTTACTGGTGCTCAGTTTAAACTGGGCACCAGTAAAATTAATGCAAGCAGTGCCGTCTTAAAACAATCCTTCGATGTTGCCATTGTTGTCTACTGTGATTCTTTCTGCGGCGGGAGATTTGGGTAAACCTGGCATCGTCATCATATTCCCCGCTATTGCAACGATAAATCCAGCCCCTGCCGAGACTTGTACATTAGTTATTTCCAGTGTGTGCCCAGAGGGTGCGCCAAGTAGTTTTGGGTCGCTGGAAAAAGACATTTGAGTTTTTGCTATGCACACTGGGAATAGTGGATATTCAGCACTAATTTTTTCTATTTTTTGTCGAATTTTGGGAGCTGCTGTAACGTTTCCAGCACAATATATCTTACTTGCGATGGCTTCTATTTTCCCCCATAAAGGAGTTTCACTTTCGTACACGTAACGGTGTTCATGCCGCTCCTTCCCCATTAACTCAGTCAATGCTCCTGCAAGTTCTTGAGCTCCTTCTCCTCCTAGCTCCCAATGACGAGAAACTACTGCCTTAACACCAATATTAGAAGTTAGGCTTACAAGTTTAGAGATTTCAGCTTCTGTGTCTTGAGTAAAGTGATTAATGCTAACAATACAAGGCAGGCCTAAATGTTTGGTGATATTTTCAACGTGACGTTTCAAGTTAGAAAATCCTATCTCAAGAGCATCGAGGTTTTCATCTGTTAGTTCGTCTAAAGCCACTCCTCCATGGTATTTCAAGGCTCGTACCGTTGCGACTAATACTACTGCTTCTGGTTTAAGTCCAGATAGACGGCATTTAATATCTATGAATTTTTCGGCACCTAAATCAGCTCCAAACCCAGCTTCTGTAATGACATAATCGCTTAGTTTAAGAGCGGTTTTGGTTGCTGTGACTGAGTTGCAACCATGGGCTATATTTGCAAATGGACCTCCGTGCACAAATGCAATATTGTTTTCTAGTGTCTGCACTATGTTTGGGCTTATAGCATCCTTAAGAAGCGCAGTCATGGCTCCTTCAGCTTTGAGATCAGCCGCGGTTATTGTGGCGTCACCCTTCAAAGAATAACCAACAATGATTTTTCCTAGCCTCGACTTTAAATCTTTTAGAGACGTCGCAAGGCAAAAAATAGCCATGACTTCAGATGCTACCGTAATATCAAAGCCACTTTCTCTTGGGAAGCCATTTATAGGACCTCCTAGACCAGAGACGATACTTCTGAGCGCGCGATCATTCATGTCAATAACACGCTTTACAGCTATCGATCTTGGATCGATAGATAGGGCGTTTCCATGGGTGATATGGTTATCAATTAAAGCCGATAGCAAGTTGTGCGCTGAAGTTATAGCGTGGAAGTCACCTGTAAAATGAAGGTTAATGTCTTCCATTGGGACCACTTGCGCATACCCTCCTCCTGCTGCACCGCCTTTCATTCCAAAGCAAGGTCCCAAAGAAGGTTCACGTAAGCAGCTTATAGCTTTGTGTCCTAGAGAATTCATAGCGTCCCCAAGACCCACCGTAGTAGTTGTTTTCCCTTCTCCGGCAGGAGTGGGGCTTATTGCCGTCACAAGAATCAGTTTCCCGTCTTTGTTATTACTTAAAGCCTGAACTCCTTCTAGTGATATTTTCGCCTTATAGTGGCCGTAAGGAATTAAATGGTCGGGATCAATGCCGAGTTTCTCTTTCGCAAGAGCAAGTATAGGCTTTTTATTCGCTGCTTGAGCGATAGATATATCAGACATTTTATTTCCTTCTGTAAGTGGATTCTTGGCTATTTCGAATGTCATATATTGTTCCCTAGAACGGCAATAATCATAATTTGAAAGCCATATAGGAAGTAATGACAAATATTAGATTAAAAAGGGAAGGATTTAATTCCTAATTAGAGACTTAAATACAGTCGTAGCGACATTTTTTTCGATATTGGGCAGTTCAGTGTTAATTTTTACATCATTTAGACAAAAAACTACTCGCAATTATGCGGCAGACGGACATCAAGAGAAAAGTACGCGTTTTTTGAAGAACGAGGTGGAGATGTCTGCCTCTTAGAAAAGGATTGTAAATTTGATGAGTTAGCGCGGTTAACAGATATAGATTTTTCTGAAATCTTGTCTACATGAATCGATGCTGATATGAATTACAACTTTCGTCTTAACCAAAATATTTTGGATTTAGTGCATTTGACTTGTTCCAAGCATGAAAATAGCGCTAATGGTGAAAGTTTTATAAAATCGAGCTTGCAGATTTATGAATCTCGTTGAGAAAAAACCACCATTCTGTTAGCTTCTCTATTCTAATATAAGGTCTGCAAACAGCATGAGCACAGCAATCTGGAACCCAAAGTGAATTTAAAATGACACGTTATGTTTTTGTTACCGGTGGCGTTGTTTCTAGTCTTGGGAAAGGGATTGCAGCTGCATCTTTAGGGACTATTTTAGAATCAAGAGGATTGACGGTTTCAATGGTCAAGCTCGATCCGTACATTAATGTTGATCCGGGAACCATGAGTCCGTTTCAGCATGGTGAGGTTTTCGTAACTGAAGATGGCGCTGAAACAGACTTAGATTTAGGTCATTATGAGAGGTTTGTGCGCTGCGGGACTTCGTCTAGTAGCAGTCACACTACCGGTAAAATTTATGCCAGCGTAATACGCAAAGAGAGAAAAGGCGAGTATCTTGGGGCTACTGTGCAAGTTATCCCCCATATTACTGATGAGATAATTCGCTGTATTAAACAAGGCGCTGGCGATGCTGATATAGCTATGATTGAGATAGGAGGTACAGTAGGCGATATCGAGTCACTACCTTTTTTAGAGGCAATTAGGCAAATAAGAAATGAAGTTGGCCCGACCAAAAGTCTATTTATCCATCTAACGTTGGTCCCATTTATTCCTTCCGCTGGAGAAATGAAAACCAAGCCTACCCAACACTCGGTAAAGGAACTTAGATCCATTGGGATTCAGCCGGACATTCTTTTGTGTCGTGCTGATCGTGATATTCCTGAGGTGGAACGTCAAAAAATTGCTTTGTTCACTAACGTTGAGAAACGAGCGGTTATTACCGCCAGAGACGCGGAAACTATATATAAAATTCCCTTGTTATTAAACGCGGAGGGTTTAGACGATATAGTGATGGAAAAATTTGGGCTAGATGTCATCCCAGCTGATTTAACTCAATGGACTGATGTTGTAAACGCGCTTGAGAACCCCGTGCACGAAGTGAATATTGCCATGGTGGGTAAGTATGTTGACCTAACAGAGTCTTATAAATCACTTTCTGAAGCGCTAATTCACGCCGGCATACACACAAGAACGAAGGTCAACATTAAATATATCGATTCTGAACAGGTAGAGTTAGAAGGTATTAGATTGCTGGAATCAGTTGATGCTATTTTGGTTCCTGGTGGCTTTGGTGACAGAGGGATAGAAGGGAAGATTATGGCAGCAGGCTATGCTCGCAAAACATCTACTCCTTATTTTGGAATCTGCCTCGGTATGCAGGCTGCTGTAATTGAGTTCGCCCGAAATGTAGCTAATTTAGACGGGGCACACAGCACTGAATTTGATCAAAATACACCCAAACCAGTTATCGCATTAATTACTGAGTGGACTACTGAAGAAGGGAAACAAGAGCATCGCTCTGAAGATAGCGAGGTCGGTGGGACGATGAGGCTGGGAGGACAATCGTGTCAATTAGCACCTGATAGTCTTGTGGCCAAAGCCTACGACTCCTCTATTATTGTCGAGCGTCATCGTCATCGATACGAATTTAATAACACTTACGCGGCGGAGCTTGAGGCTTCAGGTATGCAGATTGTAGGGCGCTCTGCAGATGGGCAGTTGGTTGAAATTATTGAGGTCGCTGGTCATCCATGGTTTGTCGGGTGCCAGTTTCACCCCGAGTTTACTTCTACTCCAAGGGAGGGACATCCGCTTTTCTCCAAGTTTATAACTGCGGCAATTGATAATAAAAATAAAGTCGATAAAGGTGTCGCAGCTAATGAAGTTATTTGATTACGACATCGGGGCTGATTTTCCTTTTTTTCTAATCTCCGGCCCTTGCGTCATTGAAAGCGAGACACTCGTTTTAGAGACGGCAGAGACTTTAAAGGATATTACGCAAGAGTTAGGGATCCCTTTCGTTTTCAAAGCATCTTTTGATAAAGCTAATAGGACCTCCCATGAGAGTTATCGAGGGCCTGGTATCGAGGAAGGGCTGCGTATACTGGAGCGGGTGCGAGGCGAGTTGGGCTTGCGGATACTGACGGATGTTCATGAGGACACGCCGTTAGATGAAGTATGTTCTGTGGTAGATATTCTTCAGACACCTGCTTTTCTGTGTCGACAGACTAACTTTATTCAAACTGTTGCGCGTCAAGGGAAACCAGTAAATATAAAAAAAGGACAGTTCTTAGCCCCTTGGGATATGAAAAATGTAGTAGAAAAGGCTTATGCCACTGGAAATCAAGAGATAATGGTTTGTGAGCGTGGGACGTCTTTTGGCTATAATTATTTAGTATCTGATATGCGCAGTCTTGTTATCATGCGAGACACTGGATGTCCCGTGGTGTTTGATGCCACGCATTCTGTGCAGCTGCCAGGGGGGAGTGGCGCGACGTCTGGAGGACAGAGAGAATTTGTCTCCACTTTAGCTAGTGCCGCAGTCGCTTCTGGAGTGTCTGGGATTTTTATGGAAACTCATCCTGACCCCGATCAAGCCTTGAGTGATGGTCCAAATTCGCTGCCGCTATCAGAAATGAAAAAGCTATTGGAAAAACTTAAGAAGTTAGATCAGATAGTTAAATAAAAACCAGCGGAGAACGGATAGTAAAGTAATGTCAAAAATAAAAAACATACAAGCAATAGAAGTGATTGATTCTCGGGGTAACCCTACAGTCTATTCTGAAGTCACGACTGAATCAGGTCATGTTGGGAAAGCTACTGTGCCCTCCGGCGCATCTACCGGTGAACGTGAGGCGGTAGAGCTGCGAGATAACGATCAAAATAGGTATTTTGGTAAAGGAGTCCAAAATGCAATTGCTAATGTGAATGGTCCTATTAGCGAAATACTTTTGGAGAGAGATGTCTCAGATCAATATTTAATTGATATGTTGATGGTAGAGTTAGATGGTACTGAAAACAAATCTAAGCTTGGAGCTAACGCAATGCTTGCGGTTTCTATGGCGGTTGCCCATGCCGCAGCTGCGGTGGAAAGTAAACCTTTGTACGAAAGTCTCCAGTCTCGCGAGGAATATATCCTGCCAGTCCCTTTAATGAATGTAATTAATGGAGGTATGCACGCCAACAACAGCATCGACTTTCAGGAGTTCATGATTTTACCAGTGGGTGCTCCAACCTTTAAAGAAGCGGTTCGCTATGGCGCTGAGGTTTTTCACTCGCTTAAAAAGATCCTAGAGGAGTCTGGCCATAGCACCGCTGTAGGAGATGAAGGAGGCTTTGCTCCTAATTTGGCTTCAAATGAGGCCGCGTTACAATTGATGGTTTCAGCGGTCGAAAAGGCCGGCTATCGTCTCGGTGAGGATATTTGTTTTGGTTTAGATGTAGCCAGTTCCGAATTCTACAAAGATGACAAGTACCATCTCGCGTCTGAAGATTTGCACCTTGATTCCGTTGGCATGACAGAACTGCTGCAGTCTTGGTGTGAAAAATACCCTATCGTAACGATCGAGGATGGGATGGACCAAAATGATTGGGATGGGTGGAAAGTACTCACTGATAAGATAGGTAAAGAAGTGCAGTTAGTAGGTGATGATCTTTTTGTGACCGACACTACTACCCTTGCGAAAGGGATCAATTCTGGAGTGGCAAATTCAATTTTAATTAAAGTTAATCAGATAGGAACTTTGACCGAAACTTTCGGCGCGATTAATTTGGCTCAAGAGAATAATTATACGGCAGTGGTATCGCACCGCTCTGGAGAGACCGAGGATACCACTATTGCGGACATTGCTTGCGCCTATAGTGCGGGTCAAATCAAGACGGGTTCTATGTCGCGATCTGATCGTATGGCTAAGTACAATCGATTATTGGTGATAGAAAATCAGCTTGGAAGTAGAGCAAGCTATCTTGGCGCAGAGACCTACCCTAATTTTCGCTTATGAAGAATTCCTCTTGCGATTATTGAGCTTATTACTTGCGGCGTTGTTTATGTATTTTCAATACGCTTTGTGGTTCGGAGATGGGGGTGCTAGGGAAGTGGCGGTTCTTCAGAATAAGATTGAATCAAGAGAAACCAAAATCACACAAATTCAAGAGAGAAATATGTCTTTGTCTGCAGAGGTTGCAGATCTCGAAAAGGGACTAGAGGCAGTTGAAGAAAGAGCCCGAAACTTGATAGGTCTAATAAAAAAAGACGAAATATTTTTCAGGATTAATGAAAATCACTAGGTGGAATCTGAGGTTGCTATGAAAAGAGGTTGGCAGCATCTATTTGCAAGTTAGGCAAGGTGAAATGTATGTCGAAATCAGATGATGTGTACGCTATCGTTCCTGCGGCGGGGCATGGGAAGAGAATGGAGAGTGATGTTCCTAAGCAATATTTGAAAGTCGATGATGAATTAGTCATCGTACGAACACTATCACGGATTTTGTCGCACCCACGGGTGACTAAGGTTGTTGTGCCCTTATCGGAAGAAGACGATTTTTTTGAAAAGCATGTTCAGCCAATATCTGAAAAATATGTATCTGTTATAGGTGGGGTTGAGAGATGCCATTCGGTTTTAGCAGGCGCTAGATATCTGAGGCAATTCGCTCATGACGAAAGCTTGGTTATGGTGCATGACGCCGCTCGACCATGCGTACGATGCGATGATATAGCAGCCCTTGTTGAAAAGGCGAGCCAAAGTAAATGTGGCGTTGTTCTAGGTATGCCAGTAAGAGATACCCTGAAAAGCTGCGCCAATGACACAACGAT
>ENA-OSJC01000120-OSJC01000120.1-marine-metagenome-genome-assembly--contig:-NODE-120-length-78153-cov-14.343383_pt1 | contig 78153 bp, 73 predicted proteins | sample MGYA00237885_ERZ534234 | MGnify/ENA primary metagenome ERZ534234 (study PRJEB26413, sample SAMN06343907) | marine metagenome | isolation source: coastal waters | place: Atlantic Ocean: West Antarctic... | reverse complement strand
TTTGGCTGTTCGCCAATTAAAGTGGTACGTGAGCTGGGTTCAGAACGTCGTGAGACAGTTCGGTCCCTATCTGCTATGCGTGTAGAAGAATTGAGAGGAGTTGACCCTAGTACGAGAGGACCGGGTTGAACATACCACTGGTGGACCTGTTGTGGCGCCAGCCGCAGTGCAGGGTAGCTAAGTATGGAAGAGATAACTGCTGAAAGCATCTAAGCGGGAAACTCACCTCAAAACTAGTTCTTCCTATAGAGCCGTGGTAGACCACCACGTTGATAGGCTGGATGTGGAAGCGCAGTAATGCGTGTAGCTGACCAGTACTAATAGCTCAATTGGCTTGATTTATGCACTGAAAAAAATTTTTATGTATTCTAAAGATAATTGATATTTTATTTTATAACCCCAGCCTAAACAGTTGGGGTTTTTTTTATTTAAAATTAAAGATATTAAGTAGGAAACTTACCCCCTCTCCCAAAAAAACTAGCTCTTCATATAGAGCCGTGGTTGGTCTCCATGATGATGAGTTAGGTGATAAAGCGCTGCATATGTATAGCTGACTAGTACTAATAACTCATTTGGCTTGATTTATATACTGAAGAAGTTTCTATTTTTTAAATTATTGATAATATCTATATTTATGCTTTATATGAATATAACTCTATAATTAAATTTTATTATTTATGAAAAAAAAAAATATTTTAAATAAAATATCCACCTCAAGATGGAATGAAAGTGAAAAAAAGTTTTATGACTCGTATCAAAAACTTTATGAAAAGAATAAAGAAAATTTTTTTAACAATCCATTTTTTAATACACACAGAGTTGAATTTGCACGTAGCTTGTTTAGAATCAAAATATATGAATTAGTTAAAAATATAAAAGGCTCTGTAGTTGAATTGGGAACATACAAGGGTAATAATTTAATGTTATTTTATCATTTAATGTTAGCATTTGAGCCAACCAATTATGAAGATAAAATTATTGGATTTGATTCTTTTAAAGGATTCACAAATATAGATAAAAAAAAAGATAAGAATATATCAACTAAAGATTTTTCAGAGGCTGACTACTCTTTTTTAAAAGAACTTGTCGATATAAACCAAACAAATGATATAATAAAACATATTCCTAAAGTTGAAATAATAAAAGGTGATGCGGTTAAAACTATTCCCAAATATGTTAAAGAGAAAAAAAGTTTAATTGTAAAACTATTATATTTAGATTGTCCTCTTTACAAGCCAACAATCACAGCATTAAAAAATATTTACCCTTTGATTCCTTCAGGAGGAATAGTAGCATTTGATGAATTAGGAATGGAAAAGTGGGGTGGTGAAACAATTGCTTACAAGGAATACTTCAAGGATATTAATGTCGAATTGAAAAAATTCTATTTTGAGCCATCTGCATCATATTTTATAAAAAAATAATCTTTAAAGTGCTAAAAAAATTTACATCTATACCTCAAGCCGAACGCATAGCTAAAAGAACAATAAGATCAGGAACTTTTAATTGGTTAAATTCTGGAGCTGAAAACGGTTTTACCTCTGATGCAAACATTGAAGATTTGAAAAAAATTAATTTGATACCAAAGATTCTTATAAAAAATAAAAAATTAAATCTTAATTCAAATTTTTTTAACACAGAATTAAACAACCCACTAGTTCTCTGTCCCATGGGCCATCAAACCCAATTTCACCCATTGGGAGAGAGTGCGATGGCTGCAGCCCTTAATAAAGGTGGTCATTTAGGTTTTTTTAGCACACAAGGAAGAACAAGTTTTGATACTTTAAGCAATAATAACCCACATACAAATTTGGTATATCAAATATTTCCTTTTGGAGACAAAGATTGGATTATGAAAGAGATTAAGAGAGCCGAAGCAAACAAAAGCAAAGCATTAAGCTTTTGTTTTGATGCACCAGTACGATCTCATAGACATTTAGATAGAGAATCAAATTATGATGCAAGAAAATTTGGCAAAGGAAAACCTACAAGTCAAAATCCATCTTATGCACTAAATTATGACTGGGAATTTATCAAATGGGTGAAATCTAAAACAAATTTAAAAATAATACCAAAGGGTTTAATATCAATTGATGATATTAAAACTTCCATAAAGTATGGCAGTGATGCTATTTGGATCTCTAATCATGGTGGTAGGATGTTTAACTCAGGTATTTCTTGCTCCAAAGTATTAATTAATTTAAAAAAAAAAACTAAAATCAAAATACCTATAATTGTTGATGGTGGAGTTAGACAGGGAACAGACATAATAAAATATCTATGCCTAGGGGCAAATTTTGTTGGCATTGGAAGACCTGCTATATTTGGATTAATTATTGATGGTCAAAGAGGGGTAGAAAGAATTTTTTCAATACTCACTCAAGAGCTAAAAACTGCTATGTTAAATGGTGGTTTTAAAACAATTAAAGAAATGAATTATAAAAGGTTGGATTTGAGTGAAAGATTTTAAAACTATTTGTATAATACCCGCTAGAGGTGGATCAAAAGGTTTAAAATTAAAAAATTTAAGAAAGGTAGATGGCAAGCCATTACTATATTATCCAATAAATGCTGCTATCAAGAGTGGAGTTTGTGACGAGGTATTCGTCACCACAGATAGTCTAAAAATTGCAAATATTGCAAAAAAATATGGAGCCAAAGTTCCATTTTTAAGAAAATCAAAATTTTCAGGTGACAGAGTCACAACAGAATCAACTTTACAAAATGCACTTTTAGAATTTGAAAAATTTTATAATACAAAATTTGATATATGTGTATTCTTAACATGTACAAATATTTTTAGAAAATCGGAATGGATCACTTATGCTGTGAATTATTTAAAAAAAAATAAATTTACAGACAGTGTTTTTTCTGTTCATAATTTGTATAAACATTTTTGGCATTACAAAAATGGAAAACCAGTAAAAATTCTATCATGGATGAAAAATTATACCTCAAGGCAGATTGCTCCAAAATTATATAGAGAAGATACGGGCTTGACTTGCGCAACAAGATCTAAATTCTGGCGAAAGGGAAAAAGAATTGGTAAAAAAGTTCACTTTATAGTTAATCAAGATTCTATCACAGGAATTGATATTCATAGTGAAATGGATTTATTCCTAGCAAATAAGGTTGCGCAATACCTTAAAAAAAAAAAGATTAAGTACACTTAATGAATAATAATAAAACAGGAATTGCCATATTTGCCTACAATAGACCTTCTCATTTGAGAAGAGTATTGATTGCCCTAGAGGACTATAAAATCAAAGATGCCAATGTATTTATAGATGGACCCAAAAACAATACAGATAAAGTCTGTCAAAAAGAAATAATATTTATGCTTCAAAAAAATAAAAAAATTAAATTTAAAATTCACAAAAATAAAAAAAACAAAGGCCTTGGTAAATCACTAATTGATGGAATAACACTCATGTCAAAAAATTATGACCAAACAGTAGTATTGGAAGATGACTGCATTCCAAGAGTAGAGTTTTTTCCTTTTATTTCAAAATGCCTTAAGAAATTTAAATTGGAAAAAAAAGTATTGGCAATATGTGGCTATCAACTACCAGAACTACATGAAGAAAATAACAAGAATATAAATACAGTAACTCTTAAAAATTTCATGTCTTGGGGTTGGGCCATATGGTCTGACAGATGGCAAGAGTTTCTTAAGAAGAAAAATACTAATATTAATAAAAAAAAAGAGACAAAAATTTTAAAATTTCTAAAAAAAATAAATCAAAACAATAAAAAGCTTTGGACACCAGACTTCATTAAATATAGCAAAAATTATGAAAAAGTTTTTATTTTTCCAAATAAATCATTAGTTAAAAATATAGGATTTGATGGAACGGGAATAAACTCCAAATCTACATTCAAATTTAATACGTCCTACACTAAAAGTAAAAAAATAAGAGTCATAAAAGATTTAAAAATAGACAGTGTGAAAAATTTAATTCAAGAAAAAATAATTTTAAAGAGGTTAAATCTTTTTTACTAACTTAATTAAAGATTGTTGACTGTAGCTGATTTGTAAAACTATCAACCATCAACTATCTACTAAAGTAGGGTTGAAAAACATGTATCAGTAAATTAATATTAAAATGTTATTTTTTTACTTTGAGTTTTTATCAGTTGAACTCTTGTTCAAAAATGTGTTAAATAAATTTGTTATTTGAAAGATAGTATATGAAAGTTGTAATTGTTGGTTTTGGTAATGCAGGGAAGCATTATTTGAATTTACTAAAATTGAAAAATGTTAATGAGATATTTATAATAGAAAAAAATATTATACCTAAATCAAAATTTTATAAAAAAATATCTTTTACTGAAATAAAAAAAAAAAAAATATTTTTTGACTATGCTTTTATATCCTCACCATCAGGCCTTCACTACAATCAAGCTAAGTTTTTCTTAGAGAGAAACTCCAATGTTTTAATTGAGAAACCTTTTGTGCTCAATTTAAAAGATGCAAAAAGTCTAATAAAAATTTCAGAACAAACAAAAAAAAAATGTTGGACAGCACTTCAAAATAGACACAATAAATCTACAATTTTTTTTAGAAAGACAATTAAAGAAAAAAAAATAGGAAAAGTGAGTTTAGTTGATTGCTCAATGTATTGGCACAGAGATAATAAGTATTATTCTAATGGTTGGCGTGGGACTTATAGGTTTGATGGTGGAGTTTTAAGTAATCAAGCGATTCATCTATTAGATATTTTGATTAATACTTTTGGAAAAATTAAATATTATGATGTATTTGCTGATTTTAATAAAAAAAAACTTGAGGCTGAGGATTTATTGATAATTAATTTTGCCCATAAAAGTGGAGTTTATTCCTCATTAAAAGCAACGACTAGAGCTGATAAAGATTATAGATCTTCAATCGATGTGATTGGTGACAAGGGGAGATGTGCAGTAAAGGGCATTAGTTTAAATACTTTCCATATCTATAAAAAAGAAAAACTGATCAAGATTGAGAGAGCTTCTGAGCAATTTAAGTTAGGATTAGGCCCTGTTAGCGGAATGGGTTTTGGTCATAAAAAAATTTTAGATGAATTTCTAAGTGGTAAAAAAAAATCTTCACAAAATCTTGAAATAAAAAGTAATATTTATGTATTAGAATTAATTCACTCAATATATAATACTATTTTAAAAAAAAAAAATTTTAATACAGTTAAAAATTTCGATAGTAAGTTAGGTAAAAAATGAAAAAAAATAAATTATTTGTTGCAAATTTATCAAATAAACAGCCTACAAAAGATATATCTTTAGATGATATAAAATTTAAACTTAAAGAGATAACTTCTAAAAAAAAAGAAATTATAATTAAAATTTCAAAAGATATTATATTTTCAAAAAAAAATATTCCTATTATTGCTGGACCAAACGGAGTTGAAAGTCGAAAGTTAATATTTGATGTTGCAAAGTTTTTAAAAAAAAGTGGAGTAAAAATTTTAAGAGGTCATTCTTATAAACCACTAACATTTCCCTATAGGTCAAAACAGTACAGAGATACAATGAATCAAGGAATGGATTGGCTGGACGAAGTTAAGAGACATCTTGGAATGAAAATTGTAACAGAAGTTACAGAGATTCAATATCTTGATAGGATAAATTTAACAGCAGATATTTTGCAAATAGGATCAAGAAATATGCAAAATTTAGAGCTACTAAAAGAAGTGGCAAGAACCAACAAGCCAATTATTTTAAAAAGACATTTTGGTGCCAGTCTTCGAGATATGTTAGGTGCTGCTGAGCATATTTTAGTTGAAGGAAATAGTAAACTTATACTATGTGAAAGAGGAATTGCAGCACCACATACGCATAGAGAAACCTCAAGGTTTTTATTAGATATCCAGGCAATACCCGCTTTGAAAGAATTGGTGAATTTCCCCATAATATCAGACCCCTCTCATGCATCCTTTTGGGCTCCATGGGTGCCTCCTTTAACGTATGCTTCAATAGCAGCTGGTTGCGATGGACTAATAATTGAAGTACATCCTGATCCTAAAAATTCAGCTGTTGATCCCTTGCAGCCACTAAATTATAAGGAATTCAAAAACCTTATTATTAAATCAAAAAAAATAGCAAAAATTTTTAACAAAAAAATTATTTAATACTTAGGTAATAGAATTTTATGTATTGTCATATTATTGGTTATCCACTCAATAAGCCCAGATCAGTAAAAATTTGGAAAAATTTTTTCAAAAAGAACCACATTACATGCAAAATGACGGCTAAAGAAATTGATCCTAAGAAACTATCAAATTGTTTAAAAAAATTTAAATCAGATAATGAATTTTTAGCTACAGCAGTAACAATGCCATTAAAAGATAAAGTATCAGAATATATTTCATATGGAAATTCCATTTCTAAACATGCAAAAAGTATAAATTTAATTCTAAAAAAAAATAATTCATTAATTGGTTATAATACAGATGTAGTTGGTGCATTAGAGACTGTAAAAAAAATAAAAAAAAAAAATATAATGATCTTTGGAATGGGTGGAACTGGAAAATCTATTTTAAGAGTATTTCAAAATAAATTTAAAAAAACAGATTTTCATATAATTAGTTCAAAACGACACCCTGAGTTCAAAAAAATTAAGAATATCAATTTAAATAAAGATATTAAAAGTAAAGATTTAAAGAACATTGATTTATTTATTAATTGCAGTCCACTTGGTAGTTGCTTAAGTGAAATTTATAAAAATAAAACTCCTCTTTTAAAATATCAGATTCAATTACTAAAGAAATCTTGTGTCATTTTTGATATTGTCTACGCTCCAAAATTAACAATTCTTGGAAAACTTTCTAAAGAGAGTGGTATTAAGTTTATTAACGGTATAAAAATGAATACAATTCAAGCTAATTATGCCTTAAAAAAAATTCAAAAAGTTTTACCTAAAAATTTATTGAACATAAAAGTATAAATAAATAATATCTAATAATGTCATTACATGGCTATAATTAAAGAGGGAGTGAACTAAAAAACGCTAGCTAGAAAAATTGATATATAAAACTTGCCTAGAAATTAAAATTTATGATTTGTATAATTGACTACAGCTTGGGTAATGTCATATCAATTAAAAATGCTATTACTAGAATTGGTTATGGTTGTATTATATCATCAAAAATATCTGAAATTAGATCATCAAAAATATTAATTCTTCCTGGAGTTGGTTCTTTTGGTAGAGGCATGGAAAACTTAAAAAAAAAAAAATTAATAAATATTTTAAATGAAGAGGTAATTGAAAAAAAAAAAACAATATTAGGAATATGTTTGGGATTTCAGCTTATGTGTAAAAATAGTGATGAATTTGGTGAATTTAATGGACTAGGCTGGATAAACTCGACTGTTACAAAAATAGATAATAAACAATTTAGAATCCCACATGTCGGGTGGAATAAAGTAGAGACATCAAAGGCTAGTAAACTTTTTGAAAATATTAAAAATGATGATTTATTTTATTATAATCACTCATATTGCATTAAAAATTCAGAAGATAAAAATTTTAAAGTTATTGCCAAATGCTCTTACAATGAGGAGTTTGTCGCTGCTGGATTTAAGAACAATATATATGGAATTCAGCCACACCCAGAAAAAAGTCAAAAACCAGGATTAACTTTTTTGAGTAATTTTATAAAAAGTAAATGTTAGCAAAAAGAATAATTACAACTTTAATGTTAAATAATGGAATCTTGTTTCGAACTAAAAACTTTGTTCCAGATCATAGATTTACATTAAATTTTATTGATATGTGGTCTATAGATGAAGTGGTCCTTATAGATATAACTAGAAATTTAGATTTTAAAGATAAATTAAAGAAAATTTTTTTACAAGAATTATTGAATATATCAAAAAATTCTTATGTACCAATAACTGTGGGAGGTGGCATAAGAAGTTTAGAGGACATAGAGACTCTTTTAAGAAATGGTGCAGACAAAATTTTGTTAAATACTGCTTCTTTAGAAGATACTAAAATTATTCAATTGGCAGCTAAAGAATTTGGCTCTCAATGTGTAGTTGTTTCTGTAGATGCTAAATTTATTGATAATGATTTTTTTTTAATGGAAAAATATGGTAGACAACAAAGTAAGCACAACCTTGTAGATTACGTAAAAAAAATTCAAGACAATAGTGCTGGTGAAATTTTTCTACAATCTATCGACAGAGATGGTTCTTTGTTAGGTTATGATTTAAATTTATTAAAAAAAGTAGAAGAATATATAAAGATCCCTCTCATAATTTCTTGTGGTGCAGGTAACTGGTCTCATGTGGAGGAAGTTTTAAAAAAAGATATTGTTTCAGCAGCGTCATTGACAAATATATTTCATTTTACAGAAAATAGTATTAAAAGTTTAAAGAATACATTAAAAAAAAATATCTTTATAAGGAGCTAATTAATTGGAAACAATCATAATTTGCAAAACTTGTTTAATGCCAAGTTCAAGACCAAGAATTGAATTTGATATAAATGGAATTTGTAATGCATGCAACTATCAAAAGAAGAAAGAATTAATTGACTGGAAAGAAAGACAATCTCAATTTGAAGACCTATGTAACGAACATAGATCTAAAGATGGTAGCTATGATTGTATTGTGCCTTGGAGTGGAGGCAAAGATAGCAGTTCAATAGCTTATAAATTAAAACATGTTTTCAAGATGAATCCTCTTTTGACAACTTTTTCTCCTTTAATACCTTCGGAAATAGGAAAAATTAATAGGGAGCTTCTTTTAAATACTGGATTTGATAATTATTTTTTCAGACCAGATCAAAAAATATCAAAATATCTCTCTAAAAGATTTTTTATAGAAAGAGGCAATCCTAAAGTTCATTGGGATGCAGGGGTTAATACATTTCCAGTAAGGGTTGCATTAGAAAAAAATATTAAACTAATCTTTTATGCTGAGCATGGAGAGAGCGAATATGGAGGCAAAGTATTAGAAAAAGACTCTGATAAAATAAGAGATGTAAGTGAGGTTCTAGAAAATCAGATTGGTGATGACCCAAATAATTGGGAGGATGAATTTGTAAATAAAAATGATTTAAATATGTACAAATATCCTTCAACTGAAAAATTAAGTGAAAAAAAAATTAGTGCCTATTATTTCTCATATTTTTTTAGATGGGATATTTATGAAAATTTCAAATACGTAAAAAAAAAATTTAACTTTCAGCAATCTAATGAGAGGATAAGTGGTACATTTCAAAACTATGACAGTATGGATGACCACATAGATCCCATATATTATTACATGCAATATATTAAATTTGGATTCGGTAGATGTTTGAGGGACACATCTAGATTACTCCAGCATAATCATTTAGATAGAAAAACTGCGTTAGATTACATCAAAAAATATGATGGTGAATTTCCAGATAGAGTTTTGGATCAATGTTTAAATTATATGAGTATAGATTTATTAGAATTTAATGAAATTATAGAAAAACATAAAAATAAGGAAATATGGGAATTGAAAGGAAACAAAAATAAACTAAAATTTAATATTACTTGATCACTAATATTAATTATAATTTTTTATAGTATTTCATTTAATAAAGTTTAATTTTTTTAAAACGATTTGAAGACTCTTTGAGTGTGTAAAGTCAATTTTTTTCATTTCTATTTTTCTTGCAAGGTTATCATATGCATCATTATTATTTACCATATAGACATAAATAAATTCAAAGATTTTATTTCTATTAACTCTATTTTTTTTTAATTTTTTAAAATTTTTAAGAAAAAATTCATAATGCTTCTTATTTTTTGGCAAATATGAAAGGTTGTACTTTTTTCCTGGGTAATCACCAATACAAACTGACTTGATACCAAAATAAGCTAATTCCCATAAGACTGATCCCCATGGTGAAATAGCAAATTTTACTTTTTTAAAAATTTCTAAATTTGAATATTTTGAGTCAAGCCATACAAAATTGGGATATTTAGTTTTTAATTCATTAACAACACCTAAACTTTCTGGATTTATTGAGTATGTGTTTGGATGTAATTTTATCGCAACTTTATATATGCTTTTATTGTAAAAATTTAATGTGAAATTAATCCACTCATAAAAGTCATTAAAGATAATTTTACCCCATTCTCTTTGTGTTTCAAAGAAATGAGGAAGAAATATTATAATATCATATTTCTTTTCATTTTTGTGAGTATTTTTTCCATAAGGATTAAAATCCATATAGTTATATAATCTTTTTTCATACTTGTTATCTGATTCACGAAAATGATCTTGAACTAAATGTTTGGCAAAAATTAATTTTTTATTTTTATTTTTTAATGTGCTGAAAATTTTTTTAAAATTGTCAATATTTTCAACATGTCTAAAATCAGTTTTTGTTAATTTTTTATTATATTGATAATTACCATCTGTATAGACACAGATATTATTATCTAGAGCAACTTTTGCAGGAATACCATGAATTATATATGATGAAAATGGTAAAAAAAAATGATTTATTTTCCTCTGTTTTATAAATGACTCTAACCCATATTTTAAAGTATGAGATCTAGATATTACCTTCAATAAAAAACTATCCTTAATATCCACAGTTGGTTCATTCCTAAATGTTAAGTAAGTATCATAGATTAAATCACCACATTGTATTTTATCAATCTTTATATTTAGAACTTCTTTTTTATTTCGTAATTTTGAAAATATTTTAAATGACTTTTTATCTAATTTTTTTTGCTTTTCATGACTAATATTTTTTTTAATTTCATTGTAGTCAAAGAACGTTTTTACCCCTAGAGAACTATAAAGTTTTAACCATTTACGTTTTAATAAAAAATGAAAAATCGTTGATCTAACCTCTCTATAAATTCTTATATAAAAATTTTTGCTTTTTCTTTCTGTGTGTATAGTATCATCTGTCCAATAGGCTATAATATCATAATTTTTAAGCATTTGATCATATGTTGCTAGATAGTAAGCAAGATAATAATAATCAGGTATTGCTTCAATAAATACAGTTTCTCTATTGATTTTATTAAATGGTTTTTCGTATAAATTTACTTTGTTTAAAAATGTTTTTTCATATTTATCGATAAATATTAAATTAAAAAAAATATTCAACACTGAAGTAAATTCTAGGGAAATTTTTTTAAGTGCACTACTAAGGCTCATGGGATTTTTTTTATTTTTATGTAATAATAAAATCTTTATATAATGCCACATATTTCTTGGTGTCATTTATTGGACTTTTTATGATTAGTAAACCATCTAACAAAATATTTTAAGCCAACTTCAATTTTTGTATTTGGTTTATACTTTATATTTCTAAAAAGTTTTAGAGTAGACGCCTTGGAGTAAATGATATCACCTTTTATTAATGGTCCATACATTCTAGAAGCTTTCTTTTTAAATAGTTTTTCTAGTAGATCTACTAAAAAGGTAATTTTAATTTTTCGCCCTCCACCAATATTAAATATTTGAAAATATCTATTTTTATTTTTATCAATTTCATTAAATTCTTTTAACCTGAACAGTTTAAATAAACACTTAACCACATCATCAATATAAGTAAAATCTCTATAATGGTCCCCTTTGTTATTTAAAGTTAGTTTTTTATTATTTAAAATTTGACTAGAAAATTTGTAAATAGAAAGGTCTGGACGTCCATACTCACCATAAGCTGTAAAAAACCTAACACCAATTATTTGAATTTTATAATTATAAGCATAATAGTGAGCCAAAATTTCATTATTTTTTTTTGTCGCCGCATAAAGTGATATAGGTTCATCTGTATTATTATTTTCATCAGAGATCAAATTTTTGCTATTACCAATTACCGAAGAAGAGGATGCAAAAATAATTTTTTTAATTTTATTTTTTTTGGCATTTTCTAAAATATTATAAAATCCAACTTCATTAGTATTAAAATAAATATCAGGGTTTTCTTTTGAATATTGTACACCTGCGTATGCAGCCAAATTTATAATTGCATCTATTTTTTTTGTAGAAAAAAAATGGTCTAATTTTTTTTTATTTGAAATATCTATATTATAATAGTGAAAATTTTTAGAAATTTTTAATAATTTTAATCTTTCTTTTTTTAAATCAACATCGTAATAATTATTTAAGGTATCAATTCCAAAAACAGTAAATCTTTTTTTTAAAAAATATTTAGTTAAGTGATAACCAATAAAACCACACGATCCTGTAATTAGTATATTCAAAGATTTATCTTTTTTATTAATTGATTAGCTACAAAAATATCATCATTGTTATAAACTGCAAAAGAATGGTTTTTGTCAATAATTACATTGGTTATTTTAATTATTTTATCTTGAAGGTAAGAAGAGTAATTATACACACTAAATCCACCTGCTTCCTTAAAAACTATTTTTTTCTCTAACCTTAATTTGTTAGCCTTTTCATTGCTTATTAATTTCATCCCTCCATCTGAGTATTTGTAATAATTATTATTACTATCTACATAAGTGCCAATGACTGCATCACTAGAATTCACAACTAAGCTGCTTAAAGCCTGCTCTATATAAAAAAATTTTCTAAATGGATATTCAAAATTTAATATAGTTAAAATATCTACGTTTTTTTTATTAAATTTTTTTAAGGCATCCAAGATTGCATCTTTAAAGTTTACATTTTGATAGGATTGATTTTTTTTTATTCTTGAGTGATAATATAATTTATTCCCATAATTATTTTTAATAATTTGAATCAGTTTTCTATCTCCTGTAGAAACAATTATCTTGTCAAATTTTTTTACCTTGAGAGCTTCATCGATCGTATAAAATATTAGTGGTTTATTATTAATTTTCGATAAAGAGTTGCAAAAAGGATCAGCTAATTGTCCTCTTACTGGAATAACGCAATTTACTTTATAGTTTGTCAGTTTCCCTTTCTCTCTCGCAAACTTTGAAATAATTTTAGTTCTAGTTTTGTATAATTTTATCTTATCTTTGGTTAAATTAATGTTGTGTCTACGGTAGTAAAACAAAGGTAAGGGCACATGAGTGAATTTAAATTTTTTTATCAATTTAAACCAAATGTCATATCCATCTTGTCTATTAAATCTCTCGTCATAAAGGTTGACAGAAAATAAAGCACTTTTTCTTATTAAACAACAAGCTGCTAAAATAGGTTTATAATCAATTGAAGCAATACTTTTTACAATCATTTGTTTTTCAAAAGACAAAAGGTTATCTTTTTCGTCAACTAAAAAATAATCTGAATATACAAGACCTATGTTTGGATCGTCTTTTATTTTATCATAAAGAAGATTTAGTGCATTATTTTCTAAATAATCATCCGCATCTAGTCTAATTATGTAATCTCCTCGCGCTGCTTTAATAGCTATGTTTGATGATTTTATTAATCCTTTTTTAACTTTATTTATTATTAGTTGGCATAATTTTTTATCTTCATATCTTTTAATTTTTTTTATTGAATCGTCATTAGAGGCGTCATCTACAATAATTAATTCCCAATCCTTGAATGTCTGACTTAAAACACTTTTTATTGCCCTATCTATATATTTGCCATAATTTCGATTGGTTATATAGACGGAAATTTTTGGTGATTTAATCATCTTTAAATAAATCTCCAACTTTATAATTTTTTTTTGACTTAGTTTTTACTATTTTAAAAAAAAACTTTGAACTTTTCCCCTTATAAGGCCTTAAAGAAATAATCTTATCTTTATCTAAAATTTCTCCTTTTTTAATATTTGCTTTGGCATAAATTGACCTCCTAAATGAAGTGATATTGTCTTGTAAAATTTCACTTTTAGATAAGTTGTTTTTTTTAATATTAGATATCTTTTCTAGCATCTCTATTTTTTTTAAATACGTATTTGTATCTTCTTTATTAAATGAAATTTGATGGTCTCTAAAAGTTTTTAGTTTCGGATTTAATGAAAAATGCTTTTCAACTATTTTAGCTCCAAATAAATACGAGTATATTAAAGTTTCTTCTCCGATAGTATGATCAGAATAACCAGCAGTTATATTAAATTTATTATTAAAATATTCAATAGTACCTAGTCTAATATCTTGAATTGGCGTGGGGTAAGCGGTGTTACAATAAAGTAATGCCACTTTTGTTTTTAAGTACTTTCTGTCTATAGATTTTATAAAATTTAAAGTCTCCTCTACATCCCGAGTATTACTTAAACCTGTAGAAATTATAATAGGCTTTTTACTTTGAATAATTTTTTTTATAATTTCAAAATTATGAATATCACCTGAACCAATTTTATATATGTCGATATATTTATTAAAAGTTTTAATTTGCTCCACATCCCAAATAGAAGCTGAACATTTTTTTTTGTATTTTTTAATGATTTTGCATAATTCTAAATTTTGTTTTATTGTTAGTTCTAATTTTTTAAAATGTTTAAACCTTTTTAAGTCATATTTTTGTGCTATTAAATTATTAGCTGTAAATATTTGTAATTTGACTACGTCCGCATTACTTTTACATGCAGAAAGAACTGTTTTTTTGGCTTCTTCAAAACTGCCCTCATGATTTGAGCCAACCTCTGCTATAAAGAAAATGTTGTTAATTTTAGATGTAAAATGCATATTTTTAATTATAAATAACCGTATGTTTAATAAATTAATATATAAATATAAAAGAAAAAAAATTAATATATGCATAATTGGCTTAGGTTATGTTGGTCTACCGCTAGCTTCTAGAGTTCTAAATGCAGGTATTAAAATTTATGGTATTGATAAAGACATAAATAAAATTAAATCTTTAAGATCTGGAAAGTCATACATAGAGCTATTTGATAATTCTGTTGTTGAATATTTTAAAAAAAATCCAAATAATTTAAGTAATAAATATTCAATTATAAAAAATTGTGACATTGTAATCTTATGTTTACCAACACCTCTAGTAAGCAGGTCCAAAGAACCTGACATGAGTTACATTTTTAATTGTGCAGAGGAATTAAAAAAATATATAAAAAAAAATCAATTAATCATAATTGAAAGCACAGTATATCCAGGTGCAACTAATGAATTTCAAAAAAAATTATTAAATACTGGTCAAAACCTAGGAGAAAATATTTTTTTAGGCTATTCCCCAGAAAGAGAAAATCCTGGTGATAAGAACTTTACTTATAAAAAAACACCAAAAATAGTAAGTGGTTATTCAGCCAAATGCTTACAGCTAACAAGTGAATTCTATCAACATTTTGTAAAAAAAATAATTAAAGTTAAATCCATAGAAGAAGCTGAAACATCAAAACTATTAGAAAATTTGTATAGATCTGTTAATATTAGCCTAGTAAATGAATTGAAAATTGTATGTGATAAATTAAATCTAGACATATTTAACATTATAAATGCAGCATCTACAAAAAATTTTGGATTTCATAAATTCTTACCTGGACCAGGATTTGGTGGACACTGCATACCTGTAGATCCATACTATTTATCGTGGGCATCTAAAAGAGTAGGTTATGACCCAAAATTTATCAAACTCTCAGGGGATATTAATTCAAAGATTCCAGAATGGACTATAAAGAAAATCTTAAGTAATTTTAAAAATAAAAAAAACATTAGATTGTTATTATTAGGGGTTTCTTATAAAAAAAACATTGATGATGATAGAGAATCTTCTTTTTTCGAATTTGCAAAAATATTAAAAAAAAAAAAAATTAGTTTTGATTATAGTGATCCATATTTTCCTAAACTTAGAAAAGGAAGAAAATCTAAGGATATTAAGGAATCAATTAAATTAAGTAAAAAAAGTCTAAGTGAATATGATGCAACTGTAATTTTAGTAGATCATGATTTGTATGACTATAAACTGATATCTAGATATTCAAAAATAATATTTGATACAAGGGGAAAATTTAAAGAGCCAAAATTAAATAATTTAAGCAACGTTATCTTTTGTTAATTTTTTTCAATAACAAATTATCAATATAAAGATACTCTAAACCACTTTTTAAAAATGATTTTACAGCATCTTGAGGGCTAAAAACTATTGGCTCACCATGTATGTTAAAAGATGTATTTAATAAAACGCCAACTTTTGAAATTTTTTTAAACTCTTTAATCAAATCATAATACTCAGGATTAATTTTTTTATTAACAATTTGGGGTCTACAGGTTTTATCAAATGGGTGAACTGCAGCTGGAATTTTTTCCACATATTTTTTTTTAACATCACATGAAATAGTCATATATGGATTGTAGTGTTTCTTTGTTATGTGCATTATTTTATTCGCATCTTCTTCAATTACACTTGGTGCGAAAGGCATCCAAAAGTCTCTAACTTTAATTTTTTTGTTTATTAGATTAATTATATCTTGTTTTCTCGGATCAGCTAAAATTGACCTATTTCCTAAAGCCCTTGGGCCAAATTCACTTTGGTTTAAAGAAAATCTTGCAACTGGGTTTCCTTGGCTAATAATCTTCGCAACATCAATATTTTTTACTTTTTTAATAGTAAATAACTTATTTTTTTTTATAAAATTCAGATCTACTTTATTAAATATAGCCCCAACATAAGGGTTGGTCATATTTGTAATCTTACTTTTAGGTATCTCATTTTTTGCAAAATGACAATAAGCTGCCCCGATAGCTAAAGATTCATCACCAGGACCGGGGGGGACAAATATTGTTGAGATTAGTTTGCTTTCTAATATTTTTTTTGTAGCTTTTACATTTTGTGCAACTCCACCAGAAAAAATAAAATTTTTTACATCAAATTTTTTAGAAATATTATTAAACCATTTAACAAGCATATTTTCTAAATATTTTTGAATACCATAACTTATAGTATCAAATCTTTCATTTTCTAATTTTTTTTTAAAGTAAAAATAATTATCCTTTGGTTTTATTTTATATTTAAATTTAATCCCTGAAATTTGTAAGGTGTTTTCAAAAATATTTAAAACTTTCTTATAATAATTGTTATTGTCAAGTGCATAACCAGCAAGTCCCATAACTTTGAATTCATGCTCTGTAGGTTTCATTCCAAGAATCAAGGTTACATATCTATACATCCTTCCAAGGTTTCCAATATTAGTTCTAAATACTTCTTTAAGTTTATCTTTATTTGAAATCCAGATTGTAGCATTTGTATCATCACCACCACCATCCAGAGTCACAACGCACGTTTTTTTATCTGAAAGGGCGGCTCCAAAGAAGCCATAATAAGCATGACATTCATGGTGGTCATAAAAAAAAATATCTTTTTTATTTATTGAAAAATATTTAGATATAAAATTCATTCTACTTTTTTTCATACCATTATAATCATCTTCATTTTTAATTTTACTGAAGTCGTAATGTAATTTTGTAAAGGCAACCCTTTTATCCTTAAAGATATCTAAATATTTAACCTTTTTTTTTTTATAAATTTTTGGATACCAATATAAATTTTGCTCTTTATAGTAATCTTCAATTTTAAATGTAGTATTTCTTTTTACTAAGAAATATTTTGGTGGTAATTTTTTAGTTGAAACAGCAACATGTTCTATTTGATCTTTTTTAATATGACCCTGATTAAGACAAAATTTAATTGCATTTATCGGGAAGCCATACTCATTTTTGTTTCTAGTAATTCTTTCCTCAGAGATAGCACAAACTAATTTTGAGTCTATGAATAATGCAGCTCCTGAATTATGTCCATCATGTATACCAAGAGTAATCATTTTTTTAATTTAAGAATATCTATATATTTAACTTTGTTATATTTTTTTAAAATTGTTTCAGTTTTTAATAAATCTTTTGCGTCATTAATACTATAATTAACATTTTTTTTATTCGTTAAACCCCTTAATCTAAAGTTAAAAATTTTATACTTATTTTCATTTTTATAAAAGTACTCAAATATATGCTCTTTTTCATTGGAAGTTAGTATACTTTGTTTAATATTTTTAAATATTTTTGCTGCGCACATTTCACACGCTAAGCCTTTGGGGTAAGTTTTAACAAGCTGATTGGTAATAATGTCAAAATTATTGCTCTTAAATTTGTTAATCATTTTCATCATTAATTTAACATCAAAGAAAGGTCTATCTGCACATACTCTCACAAAACTTTCTAGAGAATATTTCTCTATACATTGAATTGTTCGATTAAAAACATTGTTTAAATCGCCCCTGAAAAATTCAATTTTATTTTTTTTACAGTAAAGAATTATTTTATTATCTCGCTGATGTTTTGAGGTTGCAACAATTATTGGATATTTATCTTTATTATAAATATTAATCCTATCAATTATCAATTTTAATAAAACCTTAGAATTAACCTCCATAAGCACTTTATTAGGTAATCTTTTAGAATTCATTCTTGCATAAATGATAATAGCTAAACTTTGTTGCTTTAATTTTTTTTTCATTTATTTTATCTTTAAATTTATGTGTGGCATAGCTGGTTATATAACAATTGGAAAATATTCAAATTCATTATTTGAAAAGAATGCAATTGATCTTAAAAAAATAATGAAAAATAGAGGACCTGATCAACAAGGTTCTTTTAGAAAATCACGTAAAAATTACAGTGTTAATTTTTTTTCATCTAGATTGAGCATAATAGACCTCGATAAAAGATCAAACCAACCATTTCATTCGGGAAATCATGTCCTAGTATTTAATGGGGAAATTTATAATTATCTTGAAATAAGAAAAACTCTTGAATCAAAAGGGGTTAAATTTAAAACACTTTCTGATACAGAGGTATTAATAAAATCTTATCAATATTGGGGTAAAAATTGTACAAAATATTTTGATGGGATGTGGGCATTCGCAATCTATGATTATTTAAAAGAAGAAGTATTTCTATCAAGAGATAATTTTGGAGAAAAACCATTGTATTATTACCTCGATCATAAAAATTTAATATTTGGTTCTGAAATAAAATTTATTCATAATTTAATCCAAGATGAATATGTAAAAAAAATTAATTATGACAAAATTAATGACTATTTAACAAAAGGATATAAATCTTTAAATAAAAATAATTCAAGTTTTTATAAAAATATCAATCAATTAGAATCAGGAAGCAATTTAATTATAAATCTAAATAAATTTAAGGTTATTAAAGAAAAATATCTTAATAAATCTGAATTAATAAATCAAAAAATATCAGATGATAAAAATGATAATATTTTTGCAATAAAAGATCTTTTAATTCAAAGTATGAAGCGTAGGTTGAGATCAGATGTCCCAATTTCTTTCTGTTTAAGTGGTGGGGTAGATTCCTCTAGCTTAGTTTCATTAAGTTACAAACATTTTAATTTAAAACCAAAATGTTACTCAATAATTGATTCTGATAAAAGATATAATGAAAAAATTCAAATACAAAAAATTCAAAAAGATACTAGTTGTGAAGTTGAATATATAAAATTGAAAAAAGAAAAAGATAAAGATTTTTTTAATAATCTAGAAAAGCTTATTGATTACCACGACTCCCCAATTTCAACAATTTCGTATTATATACATTCCAAGATATCAAACAAAGCAAGAAATGATAATTATAAAGTAATTTTTTCAGGTACTGGAGCTGATGAAATCTTTACAGGTTATTATGATCACTTCTTATTATTTTTAAATGATATCAAAAAAAATACCAGCTATCAGAATGAATTATCTTCATGGAAAAAAAATATCAAACCATCTATTAGAAACATAAATCTAAAAAATGCTGAGTTATTTCATAAACAGCCAAATTTTAGAAATCATATTTTTTTTGAAAAGGAGTTTATTAATCAATTTTATAAAAAAAATATTGAATATAGTTTTTCAGAAAAAAAATATTCATCAAATATTTTAAAAAACAGATTATTAAATGAACTTTTTCACGAATCGGTTCCTGTGATATTAAAAGAAGATGATCTAAACTCTATGATGAATTCTATAGAAAATAGATCCCCTTTTTTATGTAAAAAATTAGTAAGCTATGCCCTGAGTATTAAAAATAAAAATTATATGAACAATGCTTATTCAAAAAATATTTTAAGAGAAGCAATGCAAGGTATCTTGCATGATGATATTAGACTTGAGAGAAAAAAAATAGGTTTTAATTCAAATATAAAAAGTATTACAAATTTAAATGGTAAAATTTTGTCTGAATTTTTGTCAGAAAGTAACTATATAAGAGAGATAATTGACTTAAAAAAAATAAAAAAAATAGATTTTTCAAAAGAAATATCAAATAACTTGAGTAAATTCTTATTTTCTTTAATCAATGTAAAACTTTTTTTAAAATGAAATTATATAAAAACTCTGAAATAGAAAATTTTTCAATTGAAAAAATTTGGGATCTTTATCGAAAATATGTAAATAATAGTCAAGTTGATTTAATTTCTAAATTTGGTTTTGGGAACGACCTTGCTGTCAGAGCAGATAAAAACTTTATATATACAAAGTCAGGAAAAAAAATTTATGACTTTACTGGAGGCATTGGCGTTCTAAATCATGGGCACAACCATGAAAGAATACTAGAAATTAGAGAGTGGTTTCAAAAAAATAAAAAAATGGAAATTCATAAAAATTTCTTCTCTCCCTATGTTGCCGCATTAAGTTCTAATATTGCTAATTTATTACCAAGTGATTTAAATATTTCGTATTTTGCAAATTCTGGTTCAGACGCGAATGAAGGGGCTTTAAAATTAGCATACAAATACCATAACGGTAAAAGAGATTATATATTACACTCAAATATTTCATTTCATGGAAAGAAAATAATAACATCTAATATTAGTGGCTCAAAAGAAACAAATTATTTTAAATTTCAGCAATTGGCAAAATCAGATAATTTTAAGTTTGATGATTTTGACTCTTTAGAAAAAAAAGTAAATAACCTTAAGAAAAATGGAATATCTAATGTTTATGCTATAATACTCGAACCATTTAGTGCAAGTTCACTTTTAGAATTATCTGAAGAATTTCTAAAAAAAACTAGAAAATTATGCGATCAAGAAAACATAGTTTTAATATTTGATGAAATTTATAGTGGTTGGGCCAAAACAGGCAATCTCTTTCATTTTATGAAATTCAAAGATTTAATTCCAGATATACTAACTTCTGGCAAGTCTTTAGGTGGTGGTAAAGCCTCCATATCTGCTTATACGTGCAGAGACAAATTTTTTAAGAATGCTTATGATAATTTAAGAGATGCAACTTTACATAGTAGCACTTTTAATGGACTAGGTGAGGAAACAGTAACTGCCATCGAAGCAGTTAATATTATTATTGAAGAAAATTTTATTAAAAAATCTAAAGATATTTTTGAATTAATGAACTTAGGACTTACAAAATTACAAAAAAAATTTCCAAATATTATTAAAGAAGTGAGGGGCTCAGGTTCCTTAAATGGTGTAATTATTAATACAGACTTCACTGATAAATATCTTCAACCAATTTTATCAATAATACCAGTGGAGTTTACAAAGGACAAATATGCTATTAAAAAAATAATAGTTTCTTCTTATATATCTGAGCTTTATGATAAACATAATATATTGACTTTTTATGGATCTAATATTGATTTACCATTGAAAATATCTTGTCCAATTATAACGGAAAAGGATAGTTTAATATATTTTTTAGAATCATTTGAAAAGGTATTAGAAAAAGGGACATATTCGGTATTAATGAATTTTATTAAAAGAAATATTTTTAAAAAATAAAATGTTTGAAAAAAAAATTTTAAGTATTCTTCATGTGATTAATTTGGAGTTCTTAAAAAAAAATGAAACAATAAACAATTATAGTTTTTATAATTTCTTTAAATCAATAATTCATTCATCTCATATTCTTATCAAAATCTCATACAAGATCTTACTAACTGTATTAATATTTTTTTCAATCTTATCCAATATTTTATTTTTGTCGAAAAAAAAGGAGTTATTTATTTTTAAATTAATAGTACGATTTTTGAATAAAATTTATTTATTTAGAGATATTTTAAAGTTTATTAAAATATATTCAATTATATTTAATTATGATTGATTATATAAAAAGTGACAATTTAAATTGTGAATATCTAGTCATTGGATCAGGGGCAGGAGGCTCTGCTGCATGCAAGTATTTAACTGATATGGGTAAAGATGTTTTACTTATAGAAGAAGGTCAAGATTATAAGGTTAATGAATTTGGTGGTTCAATCTCAAAATCATTTTTATACGCCTGGAGAAATGCCGGCATAACACCAATATTAAGTAAATCCAGCTATGGGTTTGGAGAGGGTAAGTGTTTGGGTGGAGGAACATATATTAATGGAGGATTAATTTGGCGTACACCAAAAATTGTATTGGATAATTGGAATCAAAAACTCAAAACAAATAAATTTCATATTGATAATTTAAAGAAGTATTTTGATGAAATAGAAAAGAATTTAGATCTTAATCTAAAAAATGATAATAATATTTCAGAAAATAAGGAAAGTGAAAAACTAGCAGAGATTGGAAAAAAATATAAGATTAAAGTTGAGGATGTTCCTAGGTCGATTAATAGTACGGATAAAACAAACAACCTGATACTGGGTGCGCCTGGAGAAACAAAAAACTCTATACTGCAAAGATACATATATAAATCTAAAGAAAATGGCCTAAAAATTTTAACAAATTGTAAAGCAACAAAGCTTATTATTAAGAATGACAGAATTGAAACTGTTGAAGCAATAATAGATAATAAAGAAATCTACATAAACCCCAATAAAGTAATTTTAGCCTGTGGAGCAACACAAACACCAATGATAATTAAAAATAGTTTTGGAAATAAATTCTTAAAGAGTGAAATGGCTGTTCACTTAAATTTAAGAATAGGAGTAAGATTTAAAGATAATATGCAGACTGTAAAAGGAAAGATGTTCACAAAGCAAATTCAAGAGTACTTAAATGATGGTGTTTTAATTATGCCAACAAGTTTTAATAAGAATAGTTTTTTTTCTGGACTTGCAAAAATGGATAATAATTCATTATCAGAAATTGAAAAAAATATTGATAATTATGCAAATTTTGTAATACAATTTCAATCAGAAAATAAAGTAAATTTAAATAGATTTAATAAAACTTTAATTCCAACTTATGATTTAAGTTTGAAAGATTTACAAAAAATTAAAAAATACTTTATAATTTTTTGTAATGCTCTCTTTGGTACTGGTGCTGAAGAAATTATTTTACCTTTGAAAAAAAATTATATAATCAGTAAAAAATCTAATTTGGAAAAACTAATAGACATTAATTTTACACCTAGAAATTTAGAAATGATTTCAGTACATGGAATGTCATCTGCAAAAATGGGTATAAAAAGAAGCCATAAAGAAATATTTGGTATTGATGGAAAAAGTTTTGATTTTAAAAATATGTATTGTGTAGACTCTAGTATTTTACCAACAAGCACGATAGAATCACCACAAGCAACAATTATGGCAGTATCCAATCAAATACTTGAAGAGCTTATTTAAATTAAATATCTAATTTTTTTTTAATGTTTGCAAATTTAGTTAGTGCAGCAGAGATGGTCATGTCCATATCGTAGTATGCGTAGTCAGCTAATCTTCCACCAAAAACTACATTTCTTGTTTTTTTAATATCTGATTTGTATTTTTGAAGAATTATTCTATTTTCAGAGTTATTAATTGGGTAGTATGGATTTAGTGGATCATTAAGTGCATATTCTTCAATTATCAGGCTCTTATTTGAAGTATATTTTCTCTCAAGATGCAAATGTTTAGGCTCATGAATTCTGGTAAATTTATTTTTTTTATCTGCATAATTCATTACAGATGTTCCTTGAAAATCATTTTTATTAATTATTTTATTTTTAAATTTAACAGATCTCCATGCTAATTTTCCATGCTTATAATCAAAAAATTTATCAACAGGTCCTGTATATATTGTTAGATATTTAACTTTGATTTTATCTTTTAAATTGAAGTAATCAGTATTGAGTTTAATTTTAATATTTTTAGAAGAAAGTAGTTTTTTAAATATTTCTGTATAGCCATTAGTAGGAATTCCCTGATAGAGACAATGATTAAAATAATCCTCTTGGTAACTAAACTTTATTGGCAACCTATTAAATATACTAGCTGGCAAATTTTTTGGAGAAATACCCCATTGTTTTTCAGTATAGTTTTTTATGAATGCATTATAGAGTTTTCTTCCTATAATAGATTTTGCTTTTTCCTCAAAATTTTTTGGGTTTTTAATACCTTCTTTTTTTGCTTCAGATTTAATAAACTTTTCAGCCTCACTAGGTGATAAGTTTTTTTTAAAAAAACTATTAATTGTTTCTAAATTAATAGGCATTTGATAAACTTTATTTTTATGACTTGTTAACACCTGATGTTTATAGTTATTAAAAGTTGTAAATAAATTTATATAATCCCAAACTTTTTGATTTGAAGTATGAAATATGTGAGATCCATACTTATGATATTCAATTTTAGTTGAATTATCTACCTCTGAATAGCAATTACCACCTATATGATTTCTTTTTTCTAAAAATAAAACTTTTTTATTTAAAATTTTAGATATACGCTCACCTATAACTGCACCATAAAATCCTGTACCTATTATTAAAAAATCTGTTTTCATTATCAATTCAATTAATATAACTAATATAAAAAAAATAAATAAAATAATCAGTATATGAAAAGTAAAAAAAGTGAGAGTTTATACAATTTATTGAAAAAACTTTTTCCAATTACCAGAAGTATTACAGGAGATGGAAATAGAAAAAGTTTAAAGATTATTAAAACTGTTATTAACAAATTAAAGATAATTGAATACAAATCTGGTAAGAATGTATTTGATTGGAAAATTCCCCCAGAATGGAACATTAGAGATGCTTACGTCTTATATAATAAAAAAAAAATAATTGATTTTAAACAAAGTAATTTACATGTTGTTGGTTATTCAGAACCAATAAATAAAACATTATCAAAAAAAGAATTATTTAAACATATCTATACTGATAAAACAGATAGAACAGCCATACCTTACGTGACCTCATACTATAAAAAAACTTGGGGTTTTTGTCTATCAGAAAAAGAAAAAAAGAAAATCAAGGGAAGTAAATTTAAAGTAGTAATAGATTCCTCATTTAAAAAAGAAGGATCATTAACAATTGGTGAATTACTTATTAAGGGTAAAAGTAAAAAAGAAATTTTACTTAGTTGTAATATTTGTCACCCATCTTTGGCTAATAATGAACTTAGTGGGCCGACCTTACTTGCTCATATTGGGAAATATATTTCAAAAAAAAAGAACTACTACACCTACAGAATACTTTTTTTACCTGAAACAATTGGTACAATTGCGTATTTACATAAAAACTTAGTAAAAATTCAAAAAAATTTTATAGCTGGTTTTCATTTAACTTGTATTGGTGATAGTGGAAAATTTTCAATGATAGAGACAAAGTATGCAAATAGTTACTCAGACGAAATTGCAAAAAAAGTTCTAAAAAAAACTAAACACAAAATTTATTCTTTTCTTGAATGTGGGTCAGACGAAAGACAATATAATTTCCCAGGTGTTAATCTGCCTGTAGTCACTATTTGTAGAAGCAAATTTGGTGAATACAAAGAATATCATTCTTCAAAAGATAATTTAAAATTTGTATCTGCAGAGAGTTTAGAAAGATCGTATAATTTTATGATAAACTTAATAAATGAATTAGAAAAAAACTATAAAGATTACAAAATTTTTTCAACAACTAAATGTGAGCCTTTTCTAACTAAAAGAAAACTTTTTAGAACAACTTCCAGCAAAAATGATGTGACAATATCTGAAAGAAAGATGTTTAATATTTTATATTATGGTGACGGTAAACGAATTTCAGAAATTTCAACTATTTTAAAAGTGAGTCAAAAAGAAATTTATAAAATATCAAAAAAACTAGAAAAATTTGGTTTAATAAACATTAAATAAAAATGTGGCTTAAGGCCTCTCCTCTCCTTAAAAGTTCTCTTACTTCAATCTTAATACATTTTGTATAAATAAAGTAAGAATTATAATGATTTTTATAAAAACAAATTTTGATTAGGTAAATACCTATTTTTGTTAATAAATAAATATTTAGAGACTATAAGTATATTATATGGTTAATTTCATTATTTCAATTTTACCCAAATATCATTTACCAAAATAGATAATTTTTTTGTTGCGAATTATTAATAGTTAATTTAATTACTAATTAATTCTCAATGAAAGTTAAATATATATACTCAGCTTGTTTAGAAATTAATTGTAGTGGATTTAAGATATTAACAGATCCTTGGTTTACTAATGGTATTTATGATGGATCTTGGTTTAAGTTTCCAGAAATTGATCCTTTTGATTATATAGAAAAACCTGATTTAATTTATATCTCACACATTCATCCTGATCATTATGATCCAATTTTTTTAAAAAAACTAATGGAAAAATTTGGTGAAATTCCAATTTTTATTCCTGATTTGAAAAAAAATTATCTCTTATTTAAAGGAAAGTTTGATGGCTTCAACCTACAACCAAAAAGATATTTTAAAAATTCTAAGGTAGAATTATTTATTGAAGAACAATTAACTGGAAGTTTTTCAGATATTGATTCAGCAATTTTAGTAAAAGACTTGAAAACAAATCATGTAATATTGAATACAAATGATTGTATAATCAATGAAAAACATTTTAAGAAACTTAAAAAGATTATTAACTCAATAACAGACAAACTGGATGTTTTAGCACTTGGATACACAGGAGCTGGGGCTTACCCTCAAACATATTTTAATCAAGAAGACGAACTTAAAATTTTAAAAAAAGAAGCAGACATAAAAAAAAATGAATTTTTTAGAAGATATAAGGTTTTTACAGATAATTTTCCTGCTACTTACAACATACCATTTGCTGGTGAATATATTCTCGGAGGAAAACTTTCTAACTTAAATGAATTCAGAGGTAATGCGGATGCATTTGAAGTGAAAGCTTTTGATAAAAATTCAATAATTCTAAAAAATGGTGGGATTATTGATTTGACTAATAACAAAGTTATAAATGAACGAAAATCTTTATATGATAAGAAAGATTTATTAAAAAGATACAATGAAATATCAAATATTAAATATGATTATGAAAAAGAAATTTTCATTGATTCTTCAAAAATAAATTTTGAAAGATTGTTAAAAGGAGCTGCAAAAAATGCTGGGAAAAAAAATGAAATAGAGGGAAATTATAATTATATCTTTTCAGTATTAGAGAAAAACAAATCTATTTATAAAAGATTTCACCTCAAAACAGAAGATTCTACAATTAAGGAAATTTATATAAATGAGAAGTTAGAACTTAAGCAATACACGGAAATTTTTATTGATTATAGGGTTTTATATGGACTGTTAACATCTGTTTATCATTGGAATAATGTAGAGGGTGGGTCACACTTTAAAACTAAAAGAGTTCCAATAGATTTTAATCCTGCTGCACTTGATTATTTAAATTTTTTTTCTATAGTTTAATAGTTATTAAAATTAATAATAAAGTAATTATATTATTTGCGATGTAGTTAGCTTTAAAACTAAGTTAAAGTTTAATTAAAAAAATTAATTATACAAATTTTTATGAAGAATGATATTGATGCTAATATAAAAGAAATAATCATAGATTTAGCAAAAGAAGACAATCTAAAAGAAATTAAACTAAATTCAATTAATAGAAGTAGTTTGCTTATAGATGATTTTGGATTTGACTCATTTAATTTAGCACAGCTCACAGTCATACTTGAAGATAAATATGGTATAGATGTATTTGAAGAATCCATAATACGAACTTATGGAGAATTAATTGATAAGATAAAATGATCTTCTGGGTTGAAAATAAAAATTCTATTTCTTATAAAGATTTTTTTGAAGATTTAAAAAAAAAAAAAACTAATTCTAATAATGAAGCGTATAAATATTTTTTAAATTTAATAATCAACTTGAGTTTTGATTTAAAGTTTAACGACATAGATACTCTAATCAAACAATTAAAAATTAATTCAAAAGATAAATTTTTTAAAGTACAAACTTCAGGTACATCAAGTTTTCAAAAAAATATTAATGTAAATTTGAGTAATTGCATTAGACACGTAAAATACAGTAAAGAGAAAAGAACATGGGCGTTATGTTATCCTTATGGATCTTTTGCATCGACTCAAGTTTTTTTTCAATCTTTTTTAAATCTTGAAAAATTAGTATATTGCTTTGGAGAAAGTTATAAAAGAATTATTGATCTATTGATTGGTGAAAAGATTACCAACTTAACATGCACACCTTCATTTCTTAACATGATACTAATTAATTCTACTAAAAAAATATCCTCAATAAAATCAATTACTGTTGGAGGAGAAAGATTATCTATAAATATTTGTAAAAATTATAAATCAATTTTTTTTAATTCTAAATTGATAAACATTTATTCATCTACAGAGACGGGGAGTCTATTATATTCTAAGGATAATTATTTTCAAATTCCAGAAAGATATAAAGAATTAATTAAAATTGTAAATGATGAAATTATTTTTCATAAAAGTTTATTGAATCATGCTAAAGAAAATAAAGTTGAAAATGATTGGTTTTATAGTGGCGATATTGTAAAAAATTTAAACAAAAATACTTTTGAATTTATTTCCAGAAAATCAAGTTTTTTAAATACTGGAGGTTATAAGGTTAATCTAGATGAAATAGAGGAAAAAATAAACTTAACTAGTGGAATCATTGATGCTCATGTTTATGGAAAAGAAAACTCAATACTTGGAACAATAATTTGTGCTGATATTGTATCAAATTATAAATCTGTTAAAGAAATTAAATTAATTTTAAATAATAAACTTGATAAGTATAAAGTTCCTAAGATAATAAATATAGTTAAAGAAATTAAATTAGAAAAATCAGGTAAAAAATCTAAATGGACAAAATAGGTAAAAATATAATTTTAACAGGTGACACTAGGGGTCTCGGATTAGTTACAAAAAATTTATTAAAACTAAAAGGATTTAATATTATTGGTATAAGCAGAAATAGTAATGACATAAAATACGATTTATCAGATACTCAAAATATTAAAGATTTATATCATGAAAGAATTAAGCCTAGAGGCCCAATACATGGCTTTATAAATTGTGCTGCAACTGCTTATGATGATATTGTTACAAATCTTAACTATGAAAAATTAAAAGCAATGTATAATGTTAATGTTTTTAGCCCGATGATGTTAACTAAATACGTTATCAGAGATATGATACTAAATAAAATAGGAGGCAGTTTAGTTCACGTGTCATCTGTTAGTACTCACACTGGTTATAAAGGACTTTCAATGTATGCTGCAACAAAAGGATCACTAGAGGCCTTTAGTAAAAATATTTCAAGAGAATGGGGAAGAGAAGGAATTCGTTCAAATATAGTATGCCCTGGATTTATCTCAACAAGCATGAGCTCTAAATTAAGTAAGGAGCAAAAAGAAAAAATATTTAAAAGAAATTCTTTAAAAAAAGAAATAAGCATTGAAGGTATTTCAAATACTATTATCTTTTTATTAAGCCCAGAATCAGAAAGTATTACAGGTCAAATTATTAATGTTGATAACGGAACTATCTAAAATTTTTAAATTTATCAATCAATATAAAAATGTATTAATTCATACTGATGTTCTTAAGTCTGTAATTATAAAAACAGGTTCTAGACAAGAATTTTTAAACAATCATTATCACTTTTTAAATAAAAATATTTTTGATACTCAAATTTTGTTTCCATCATTCAACTATGATTTTTGCAGGAATGGTATTTATAATATGAAGGAAGATCAAATTAAAGTTGGAATTTTAAATGAACACATCAGAAATAATTATTTTGAATATAGAACGCCAGTACCTATTTTTTCCTTCATAAGCAAGATGAATGCAATAAATTTTGATATAGATTATAAAAAGGATATAGACCCTTTCAATCAAAATTCTTTATTTGAATATTTATATAATGATCAATCTTGTTTATTTCATTATGGGTCAGATTTTAGTGCAACAACATTAATACATTATAGTGAAAGAATATTTGGAGGTTTAGTTTATAGATATGATAAATTCTTTGAAGGCAAAATTATAGATCTAAATAAGAATATTACAAAAGTTAAAGTAAAGTATCACGTAAGACCTATGAATTTTGATGCAGAATATGATTGGGATAAAATTAAATCAGACCTTAAACAAAATAATTTAATTCTAGAATATAAAGATAAAAGAACTGTATTAACTTGTTTCTGTATTAAAGATGTAGTTGATTATTGGTTAGATAATTTAAAAAGAGACAAACTTTATTTTTTAAAACCAGAAGGAAAAATTTTAGTATCAAATAAACTTTCTTCACTAGGTAGAAAATTTGAACTAAGGGATTTCGAAGTTTAAATGATTTAAATTATGAATTTAAATAACTAAAAAAAATTTAATTAACTAAATTTGATGCTAACTCAACAGATTTAAAAAATTTTCTTCAATAATATATCATGGTAATACATGGACCTTATTCTAATGTTTGTAAGTAACTGCTACAATAATACTTGTCTCATCAGGCTCAACAAGACATCAAACAGGCTAAATAAAGATAGCTTTATATATGATTTTTAGCTTATCTCAATTTCTTTATGGATATTTTTAAAACTTTTTTATTTAAAAATATAGATATACTTCCATCTATAACTGCATCATAAAATCTCATACCTATTATTAAAAAATCTGTTTTCATTATCAATTAATATAACTAATATATAAATAAAATTATAATAATTAATTTAAATTGAAGCATTTAATTAAAACTTTAGATAAATCATATAGTGGCTATATAGAAATTATAGAACCAAAAAATAGACTAGAATTAAGTAATATATTTAAAGAAAATAACAAAATTATTACAATAGGTTCAGGTTTATCATTTGTTCCAAATTTTTTTTTAAGAGGAGGGAAATCAATTTCTTTAAAAAAATTTAATAAGATAATAAAGATAAATAAATCAAAATTATTAGCAAAAGTAGAGGCTGGAATAACTATAGATGCACTGTTAAAAACTTTATTAAGAAATAATTTAACTTTAAAGATCCTACCTGGTTGGCCATCAGTAAGTATTGGTGGATGTGTAGCAAGTAATGTACATGGAAAAAACCCATATAAAGATGGAATTTTTCAAGATATTGTTGAAGAAATTGAAATCATAACACCCAATGAAAATAAAATATTAATTGCTAATAAAAAAAAAAATTCAAATCTTTTTTACAATACATGTGGTGGATATGGTTTAACAGGTACAATTATTTCTGTTACTTTAAAAATAAATAAAATTTTTAATAAGAGCCTTTTTCAAGAAAAATATTTTGTCGAATCTATATCAGAGGCAGTAAAAACTTTAAAAAAAAATAAGAATTATACTAATGCATATAGTTGGCATGATTATTCACTTTTAACAAAAAAAACTTGGGGCAAAGGAATAGTTTTTGTTCACAAGGAAACAAAAAAGAATATTTCAATAAATGATAAATCAACATATAAATTAAGACCAAAAGTAAACCTAACAAGAATAAATCAACCTATAAATTTCTATAATTCGTTTATTATTAAAATTTTAAATATCATTTTTTATTATAAAAATTATTTATTTAATTCAAAATCAATTAAAATTCATGAAAGCTATTTTCCAATGAATACTTTTCCAATCTATTTGTGGTATTTCTTAGGAGGAAAAAAGGGTTTTGTAGAATATCAAGTAATTATTCCATATATAAATTTTGAACAATTTTCAAAAAAATTAAAGAAAATTTTATTTAATAACAAAATAACTGTGTATGGTAATTTAATTAAAATTTTTAATGGTGAAGGTAATGGACTTTCGTTTAATGGTAGAGGTGTGTGTATGAATTTAGAAATACTTAATAACAAAGAAAATATTTTTTTTTTTAAGATTTTAGATAAACTTGTAATAGAATATGATGGTATTTCTGCTTTGTATAAAGATTCAAGAATATCAATAAAAAGTATAAAAAAACAATATGGAAAAAAATATTTTAATTTTATAAATTTTATAAAAAAAAATGATAAAAAAAATAAAATGAAATCAGAATTAAGTCTAAAATTAAATAAATGAATTACTTAATATTTGGGGCCAGCTGTAAATTAGCAACAGAGCTGATGAAGAAAATATATTCAAAAGATAAGGATCCTTTTTTTTTATTATCCTCATCATCTTCAGAAAATCTTTTAAAATTAAAAAAACATGCAGTTGAGTTAAAATATAATTACAAAGTCTTTTTATTAGACTTTAACAATCTAAATGAGTCAAAATTAGATGATTTAAAAAATAATGAATTAAATAATACTCAATATTTTCAAAATATATATTTTTTTTCTGCATTTACTAATTTGGAAGTTGGCCAAGTTTCTAATGAATATTTAAAAAAATCATTAAACATTAATTGTTTATCAATGATGAAATTAGTAAATTATTTTTTACATATTATAAAAGAAAATACTCTAACTATAAATTTTACAAGCAGTATTGCCGTCGAAAGGCCGAGAAAAATAAATTATATTTATGCAGGCTCAAAACTAATGTTTGAAAATTATTTGTTATCACTGTCTCATTACTTTCATTACAAAAGACCGTATATAAAAATCTATCGTTTAGGTTGGATTAAATCAGAAAAATTAGATAAGTTTTTTGCTGTATCGCATACAGAGGTTGCTAATTATATTTTTAAAAATGAAAAAAAAAATAATGAAGGAATATTTTATTATCCTTTAAAGTGGAGAGTTTTGGCATATGTTATTAGATATATTCCAAAATTTATCTTTAAAAAAATTAAGACATAAGAACTTTATTAAAAAATTATGGATGGCCTATTTCATCTTATGGAAAACATTATATAGATAATGATTCATTTAAAAAGTTTGCACCATTACATAAATCACATTCAAAATTTGGACTTATTGAACCATTAAGATATTATAGTCCATCAATTGCGCCTACTAAAATTATAAAGATACCAAAAAATTTTAACAAAGAGTTTGTTAATGATTATCTCGTCGCAACTTTAGGTTATCTCTATAAAACTGGTGGTGAATTCTCACTTGTACACATAAGATTAGATCCAGAAAATAATAAAATAATTTATCATCAAACAATTGATATTGATGAAAGAATTAGAGATATTGATTTTTTAATCAAAGAAAAAAAAATAGTATTATCTCTTGAAAGCTCTAATTCAATTGGAATTTTAAGTTTTAATTAATTTTATTATATTTCTTAATTCTAAAATCAATTAGTTCTAAAATCGAATTAAAACAAAATTTTATCAAATTGAAACCAAGAATCCAAACTATTCCTGTCTTTCTTTCTTTGTGCTTTACCTCAATGGTGACACACTTGAATATTTTATAGGCAATTAATGTTAATAGTGTGTTTGGTATTTTGCATTTTGGGTCAACAAAAAAAATAAATTTTTTTAATAATTTTTTATTCATTAATCTAAACGGAATATTAGCATCTAAAATATAATTACCATAAAGTAAAAAATTTAAAATTCTTAATAGTCTGGTTATAATTAACCTGAAAAATGTGTCATATCTTTTTGAGCGATGACCAATAATAAAATCATATTTTTTTCGCTTATTCCAAAATTTATTAAAATCAGAGGTTATAAATTGATTATCACTGTCAACCTGAAAGATATATTCTGGATCAAAAGCTTGAGCTTTTTTATACCCATTTATGATAGCAGGACCATGTCCAGAATTTTTCTGGTTAATTATTATCAATTTTTTTGAAGGTATTAATCTTAATTTAGCTAGTGATTGATCTGTTGATCCATCATTAATTATGATTAATCTACCATCAATATTTTTTAGTACTTTTATCCAATTATTAACAACTTTTGTGATAACTTCTTGCTCATTAAAAACTGGAATTATAATTGCTAATTTTATTTTTGACATGAAATTTATTTATACTCAATACTTTACTAATATTTTACTAATATATTATTAATGATATTATTTATACTTTAAAGCATATAAATTAAGTTTAAATAATCTTATGAATTCTTCAAAAAATATTGACATATTTAATATATTAGTGTTTTCGTTAATTATAGTATTTATATCTCACTTTTTTTTAATCTCATTTTTCTCTGGCTCGGATGTTTATGATAATGCTATATGGCATTATTTAGGTTGGCATTGGTTTAATTTTAAAGACATTCAAGAAATTAATATTATAGATAATAAACCACCAGGAATTCATTATTTATATTATCTTTCCTCAAAATATTTTGATGTTAATTTTTTGCCATTAAAGTTAGTGGCTATTTTTATTAAAGTTGTAACAGGTTTTTTAATCTTCAAAATTTCAGTTTTGCTCACTAAAAAGAAAAATATTTCTTACATAGTCTTATTATTATATTATTTACTATTAGGCTGGGAACAATTAGATAATTATCAACCAGTTTATACTGAAAATTTTACCAGCTTCTTTTCTACTTTATCTGTTTATGTTTATATAAAGTATAAAAACTTAAAATCTTTAATTCTTTCAGGTATATTTTTTGCATTAGGTTTAGTTTTCAAGCAAACAATATTGATATTTTTTTTAGGTTTCCTAATAATGGTTTATTTTAGTGAAAATAAAAAAAAATTTAACAGTATATTTATCATTTTAACTTCTTTTTTCTTATCATTTTTATTATTAATTAGTTTTTTAATATTCGAAGGTCTAAATTTTAGTGGTCTAATTAATCAATTTAGTTTTTTTTTTAATTTAGGTTCGGATACAATAATTCAAATTTCATCTAGAATTAAACATTTTTTATACAGATGGACTGGTATTGAGAGGAACTTACTTATTATATTATTTTGTTTTTTCTATTATTTTGTTTTAATAAAAAAAGAACAACTCCCAAAATTATTATTTGCCATATTGTTATTAACTTTAGCTGGTGCTCATGCAACAGGAACTATACCAGGACATCAGCTAATAGATATTATCCCTATTTTTTTAATTTTATTTTCATTGATTTTAAACGATCTATTAAAAATTGATTTTTTTTATAAAAAAAAATACGTTATCTTATTTTTATTATTTTTATTTTTTTCCCCAGAATTTGATCTTGGTCGTTACAAGGTCTATGCTCAAAATTATTCAATTAGAGACAAACAAAATCTAAATTTAACTGAAGTAATAGATTTTGTTAACCAGGAAATTGATAATAAAAATGAAGGTATATATATACATGAGAGAAAAGCAGAATTACTACTCAATCTTAAAAAAAGATCTATTTCAAATTTTCATGTAACTACATTTTTGTATCAGTCTTACAACAAAGGTGTGCCTGTGATGAGAAATATTAACTCTGTTAAAAAGCAATTAATAGAGAATCAACCTAAAATTATCATTTTATTATCAAGTTATGAAAACGAATCTCCATTTAAAGATAAAATTATATATTTTGATGAAATACTAAAGAGTTATAATTTAGAAAAAACTATCAAAGAATATGATATTTACGTAAAAAAATAATAATTTAATTTTTTTTAGTATATTTAAATAGTAATGAAAGCATATAAATGAAAATAATGGGTACCAAATTTTTTGGTTCAGATAGTTCTATCTTTACTTTAGACTTTAAGAAAAAAAAAATTTATGCCTCTAGTACAGAGCGACATACAAGACTAAAGCACGATTGGCGGGACATCTCTTATATTTTAAAGAATCGTTTTAAAAAAAAAACCTATTATAATTATGTTGCTCAATCATTCAATGGATTTAAATCAAAAGACACCTGTTTTGAAACAAAAAGTTTTTTTATTATTATTTTATATTTAAGAAAACTATTAGATATTTTCAAATCCAGTAAAGTGATTGTTTATAAGTCTAACAGCAATTTTTTAAGAAATTTTTTACATACATTTGCTTATTATTCTTCATTTTTAAATAAATATTTTATAACAAAGTATATTATGAACACTCTTGTAAAGAATAAAGTTATTGCAAAAAAAATTCTTTTTTACGATCATCACTTGTGTCATGCGGCATCTAGTTATTTTTTTTCTGATTTATCACTTAATCAAGAGGCTCACTGTTTAACTCTTGATGGACAAGGAGACGCTTACTTTTCGAAGCTGTTTTATTTTAAAAACAAAAAATATCAGCTTTTGACTGGATCTAAGGCTATTACTTTTTATAATAAAGGTTTTGTTCACATTACTTCAATCGGAGAAATATATTCAAATTTTACAGAAGCTTTAGGATTAATTAGAAATAGTGATGAGGGTAAAACTGAGGCTTTAGCAGCTTATGGAAAAAAAAATAAAAAAATTTTTGATGATTTGGTATCTTCTTATAAAATAGAGGACCTATCTATAGTTTTCAAAATTCATAAAATTAAAAAATATTATGAAATTAACTATCTTAAAAAATTAATTAAAAAATTTGGTAAAAAAAATATAGCTGCAACAATCCAAAAATTTCTTGAACACATGATGATAGATTATTTAAACAAAGTGACAAAAAAAATTAAGATTAAAAATCTTTGTCTTTCAGGTGGTGTTTTTGCAAATGTAATTTTAAATCTTAGAATATATGAAAAGTTCAATTTTGAAAAAATTTATATTGTGCCCGCAATGACAGATGATGGAACTTCCAGTGGCGCAGCATTTTTAACTGCAATTGATAGAGGTCTTGATTTATCATGGATTAAAAAATATAAATTGCCTTATTTTGGAGATACTTTTAAAAAAACAGAAATCCTTGATGCAATAAAAATTAATAATAATAAAATTGAATATAAGTTTTTAGGTGAAAGATGGCATGCGCATGTAGCCTCTTCAGTTATTGAAAATAAAGTAGTAGCTTTGTTTAATGGGTCAATGGAATATGGCCCCAGAGCGTTAGGAAACAGAAGTATTATTGCAAATGCATTTAATATTAAGATGAGGGATATTTTGAATCTTAAAGTAAAAAGAAGAGCTGAATATCAGCCATTTTGTCCTTCCATAATTGATAAAGATAGAACATCCTTATTCCAAAGTAGTTATAATCATAAGTTTATGACCATAGCATTTAGGTTAAAAAAGAGATTTTGGAAAAAAATACCTTCAATGACTCATATTGATGGAACTAGTAGGCCACAATTTGTATCTAAAAAAGATAATAAAGATTTTTTTAAAATATTAACTTTAGTAAAAAAAAAATTAGGTTTTGGCGTTGTTATAAATACCTCTTTCAACCTTCATGGTCGAGCAATGGTAAGAACGCCACATGATGCAATTCAAGATTTTTTAGATTGTAATATAGATTGTTTGTATATGGGCAAATTCTTGATAACAAAAAATAAATCAGTATAAATGAAAACCATATAGTTAATTAATCTTACATTGTTAATTCCACTTTCAGGACAATTCCTACATTACTATATTGATGCATTTATTTGGAAATTTTCTAATGAACATATAAGAGAAAATATAGACAAAAGACTTTTTATATAAATAATTTATGATTTATAAAAAGAGCAAAGTTAAATTTTTTAATAAATAAATTTACGAGAAATTTTTTTATATTTTAAAAAATTAAACCACCAAATTTCATCATTAATCAATCTATCAATTTTTGAATATTTTGGTTTCCAATTTAAATATCTATTGGCTTTGCTAATATTGCAAATAAGTTTTTTTGTATCACCTTTTCTTTTATCAACATATTTAATTTCAGCTTTTGTTTTAAGTTTTTTTGAACACTTTCTAATTATTTCCAAAACACTCATTCCATGTTTAGAACCAAGATTAAAAATATTGCTTTTACTTTTATTAAGATGAACTAAGGACTTTAAAATAGCATTAACAATATCATTTATATGAATATAATCTCTTATACAGGTGCCATCTCTTGTTTTATAATTATCACCATAAACATATATTTTTTTTTTATTTAAAATTTTATTTATTATTATTGGAAGCAAGTGTGTTTCAGGAGAGTGATATTCACCTATCTTATTCTTTCTATCAGATGAGCAAACATTAAAAAATCTTAAGATACAAAACTTTGTTTCATTTTTATAAAGTTGTTGCTTAATATATTGCTCATTATTTAGTTTTGTAATTCCATAAATATTAGAGGGTTTTAATAAACTGTTTTCATTTATGAATGTATTCTTTGCTTTATAGACTGCAGCGGTGCTAGAAAAAATAAGTTTATTTATTTTTAAAATTTTACATATATCAACAATATTTTTTGTTCCAACAATATTGTCTTTAATATATGTACTCCTTTTTTTATCTATCATATCAATTGTTGATTGAGCAGCCAAGTGCACTATGGACTCTGGTTGGATCTTTTTAATAAGTTTTAACGTTTGGCTCTTATTAGTAATGTCTGCTTTTGTAAAAATTATTTGACTATTTTTTAAGAAGATATTTCTTTTCTTTTTATCTATTATATATACTTTATATTTTTTTAATGCTCTTAAGGCTAGTACTGACCCTATATATCCATTTCCACCTGTGATTAGAATTTTTTTTTTCATAAACATTCTTAACAAAAAGCATTTAATATCACTATATTATAATTACACAACTTATATGGAAATTCTCAATTTTCAAATATTTTTTAAAAAGTATATGAATGTATAATATATATCTATAAAATTAATATCAGAAATTATGTTAAAATATTTTAACAATTAATTAATATATGACTAAAATTTTAATTCTTTCAGATGATGATAAGTTTTTAATTAATCTTTTTGAGCAACTAGAAAGCAAAACTAAAGATAATTTAGATGTTACTCATATTCTGAGCTTTTCCAACACAAATGACGATTTAAAGAAATACTTCAAAGGTTCTACTATTATTTCAAGAGATGAATACACAAGAGGCAAAACCAAAAATAATAATTTTGCTTTAGATTTAATTGAAATGAATCAATTCTTAAAAATTGAACAAATTTTTAACAGGATGCTTGATTTTACAGATCCTGATAGAAACTTTCATGGTCATGAAAGAAGGAAGGCATATTATATTTTATTAAATTATATGAAATTACTTCTAGATGAAGCAAAGCCTGATGTTGTTTTTTTCACTGTTGTGCCACATAGTCCACATGATTGTATTTTAGCCATGCTTGCAGAATCTAAAAATATACCAATCATAATTTTTAGAGAAACAAATATTCCAGGATTATTTTTTCTAAGTAAAAACTTATTATCTCCAAATAAACTACTATCTGGTTTTGTAGGCAATGATGAGAATAATAATTTACAAATTAAGGATAAAATAAATAATTATACTAAAACTATAAAACTTAATAATAGAAATAAAATAAAAAAATTATATTCAAACTGGAGAGATCATACAATTATATTTGGCAATCTATCAAAAATTAATTTTTTTATGGGATATTCTATTTTTAAAATTATTAGGTTTACCACTTTTATAATAAATTGTTTAAGGCCGATTGTAAGAAGTATTGTCTATTTGATAACAAAAAAGATTAAAAACAAAACTCAATTTAAGGATCTATTTTTTATGGATGATTTTTTTAAATCAAAAAATTTAAGCTACGAAAACTCAAAAACAAGTGAATTTAAATTTTACCATTCATTATTTCATAATGATTTAAAAAAATTTAAGCTATATTATCTATATAAAACACATGTTGAAGTTTTTGATATAAGTAAAAAGTATATTTTTTTTCCATTACATTACCAACCAGAAGCAACTAACTACCCTTATGGTGATATTTTTATAGATCAAATTAATGCAATCAAAATGTTATCAATGCATTTACCAAGTGAGTATGTGATATATATTAAGGAACATCCTGACACTTTTAATATAAGTAGAAAGGCTTGGGTTAGAGGGGCTTTCAATAGAAGTTTAGATTATTATGCAGATTTAAAAAAAATTCATAATGTTAAAATTATTCCAATGGAAACAGATGTCACCAAAGTAATTGATAATTCAGTTGCCATTTCTACATTAACAGGATCAACAGGACTAGAGGCAGTAATTAGATCAAAACCAGCTTTAGTATTTGGGTACCCGTGGTACGAAGATTGCGATCATGTTTATTCCTGTAGAAGTCATGAAGAATGTAAAGAAGCAATAAATAAGGTGATTAATCTAAAGACCTTTAATAGTGAAAAAGTACATAATTTTTTTACTAATATAGATAAAATTTTAATACAGTCTAAAAAAACAGCTTTAGTTGGATACCAAAAATATGAAAATTCAGAAAATGAGTTTAAAATTTTAGCTAAATATTTTACTGGTGAGATCGAGTTATTAAAAAAATGAGTTGGCTAGAAAGATTTACAAGATCAAATATTTATTTATATTTAGTATCAAAGTACTTATACCAAAATTACCTTTATAGGTTTTTTTATGAAAAAGAATTTGAAATATTAAAATTTATTAAAAAAGATGATAAGATTATTTTAGATATAGGATCTAATAATGGTGTGTCTGCAAGATCAATTAGACTTTTTAATAAAGAAAATACTATTATTTCTTTTGAACCTAATAAATTTCTTAAAAAAAAATTAGAACAAACTCAAAAAAAGATTATTAATTTTAAATTTTATCTATTTGGAGTTTTAGATAAAAATACGAAAATTAAATTATTTATTCCATTTTATAAAAATTATAGTTTAGATGCTCAATCATCAATAAAATTATCATATGTTGTGGACAGTTTACGTAGAGGTATTTTTCAAAAAAAACTGATCAAAAGAATTAAAATTAAAAAAATAATATCTGAATTTAAAGTTATTGATAATTATAATTTTAACCCTTTTTTTGTAAAAATTGATACAGAAGGTACTGAGCATCTTGTGCTTAAAGGACTGAAAAAAACTATAAAAAAATTTAAACCTGTATTAATGATAGAAAAAAATGATTTAAACTTTTTTGTTATGAGTAAAATCTTAAAGAAAATGAATTATGATATATATTCATTTAAAAATCAAAAATTAAAAAAATATATATTCACAAAGAATGAACATTTAAATATAATTTGTGTGAATAAGTTTAATAAAAGTTTACTTAAAATTTCTTTTTAAAATAAAAGTATATTAAATAAGTAATTGCTCGGAAGATGTCTTTTATATTTATCTTAGAAGAGCCATGCATTCTTCTTGGTTGTTTCATTGGAATTTCTAGGATTGTATATTTTTTCTTGTACAAAATAAAAAGACTCTCCCAAAAGAAAGAGTAGCCGTTATCTTTTGCCATCAACAAGTCTTCTATTTTTATTTGTTTAAAATTATAGCATCTAAAAGCCCCAGAAGTATCATAGGGAATATCTAGCAATAATTTTACAACACGATGTCTTGTTTTCGTAATAAGCCTTCTTATCAGAGGCCATTCTTCAAGAGTATCTTCCTGAAGGAATCTACCTGTTATAATTATATTAAATTTTTCTATGTTCTCTAGCATGTAAGGTATTAAGTCTGGGTTGTGAGATAAATCCGCATCTATTGTTGTTACATAATCATATTTATATTTTTTCGCCCATATAAAACCCTCTTTGTGAGCAGAGCCTATACCTAATTTTTGTGTTCTATTTATCAAATAAACTTTTTTGTCATTTTTTATTATTTCATTAATAACTAAAGCTGTGTTGTCGGGTGAATTATCATCAATAAATAAGATTTCAGAATGAGGATTAGTTGATCTTATTTTATTATATATAAGATTTGAATTTATAGCTTCGTTATAAGTGGGTATTATAACCAAATTTTTCTTTATCATCAAATAATCGAAAACTTAGGAAGTGGAAAAATAAATTTAGTATTTTTTCTTCTTATTTTCATTTCTCTTTTAAGAACTTCTTTTTTAAAATGCCAAGGCAAAACAAAATAATAATTTGGTTTTAATTCCCTGGAATTCTTTTCTGAAATTATTTTAATTTTAGTACCTGGTGTATATCTATTATATTTAAATGGATTTCTATCAGAGATAAATTTAATTTTCTTATTGTTAATATTAAAATATTGTAAAATTACATTTCCTTTAGTGGAAGCACCATATCCGTGAATTGTTTGTTTTAGGGCAAGTATAGAATCAATTTTTTTATTACAGGTTTCTTTAATTTTTTTAATATCATTTTCAAATTTTGAATATGTATTAATTTCTTCAAGTTTAAATTTTTTTTCATAACTTAAGGCATTCTTGATATTTTTATTATTAATAAAAATTTCTTTATTTTCTTTGTGAGCAATATAATATCTAGAACTTCCACCATTACTCTCATTATATTCATGATCAAAGATCTTAAGTTTATTTTTTTCAAGCAAATCCTTTACTACTTGAGTTGAATAATATCCAAGGTGTTCCTGGCAAATTGTATCAAAAGAATTTAATCTAATCATATGTGCTAGATTAGATTGTTCAATTATGAATATACCTTTTGAGTCCAGACAATTTTTAATATCACTTAAAAATTTGTTAGGATTGCTTATGTCGTAAAAAACAGCAAAAGCTGTTATGACATCTGCTTTTTTTTTTAATTTAAGTTTTTTAAAATTATCATATGAAAAAAAATCTGGGATCGCATGATCAATTTTTGAGTAGTTTTTCTTAAATCTATTAAGTATTGGGTCTATGCCAATTCGTGTAATATTTTTTTTATAAGAATTTAAAAGAGTTCCATCATTTGATGCTATATCAACAACAATACTGTCTTTTGTAAGTTTTTTTAGTTTTGCAACTTTCTTTGTAATTTTTGAAAGGTGATTTTTCATTGTAGAATTTATTCCAGATTCGTATCCATATTCAAGATTGTATAAATAAGAACTTTTAAAATTATGAGAAAGCTGAACAAACTTACATTTTAAACAGAGAGAAATAGAAAGTGGAGATTTAGCAATATTTTTATTCTTTGATAAAGGAAACTTGCCTGTAAATGCTTGCTCTCCTAAATCCAAAACTTTTTTAATTTTTGAGGACTTGCAAATTCTACATTTGTTAATTTTTTTATAATTCATAATTTATTTCAATAAATACAAAAACCATTTATCGTTCTTGACGTTAAAAGCAACTTTTTCTTTTATGTTCAGTCTTGTTTTGAGATAATAATATAAATCTTTTTCATATACAAAGTTTTCAGTATTAATTTTTGGATGTGAAAAAAGGATTACGTCAGCTTTTTTGTATTTGTTGTTATTCTGTAGACTATAAATATCATTATTTCTTTTAATATTTGGATTTATGGTAGAGTTTTTGCTCTGGTAGCTTAATATCTCATAAATGGTATTAGGTAGCTTTTGCTCTAAATGCAAATCGAGCCTCTTTATTGTGTTTTTAAAATCGTTAATTTTACTATTTGTAACATTGCTTTTCTTTAAATAAGAAAAAGCATCATTAAATCTAAAATACCTAAAATTCTTATATATATCTAAAATTTCTTTGGTAAATCTTTCGTTACCTTCTAGTGAATCTCCTGATAGATGAAAAATCTCTTCACCAATTCCATAACCTAAGGAATATGTATAATATGCAATCACATTATCATTTATATTTATATATTTACTTACTTCATCGATCAAAATTTTTTGTCTTTCATTTTTATCAGTAATAATAATTTTTCTTTCTATTAAATAATTATTTATAGTTACCAAGAAAATAGATATTGATAGTACTAATAAAATATTTTTATATTTTAATAAATTCAATTTGTAATATTTTTTTATTATATAAAAGTTAATAAAAATAAAAACTAAGTAGGGGTGATTATTTCTAAAAAAATTTTCTTTTTCTAAAATATTAATTGGGATATCCATTTCATATACCTGACCCGAAACAACAAAAGTGTAAAAATAAAAAAAAGTTATTAAAAAATTGAATATCATCATTGTAGAGTATTCAATATTTAACTCTATATTATTTTTTTTTATAAATAAAAATTTAAAAATATTAATAAAAAAAATTATAGTAAAAAATATTACAATAAGGGGTATTAAAAAATTGTTTGATTGCATTTCTATTAATGACGATTTTGATGAATAAAAAAAATTACTTATAGAAAGTGACGTATCACTCCTTAAAAAAAAAATGTCTAAAAAAATTTTTGGTATTCTTCCAATTATTGGAAAGTTAAACAATAGGAATCCAACAGAAAATAAACCTAAAAACTTAATAATATTTTTTATTGATTTTTTTTTTATTAATTCTTGATAAATTTTTGCAACTATTATTGAAAGAACAAATGGCAGAAAGGTCATTTTCATAGAGATAGAAAATGCGCAGATTATAGCTAATTTAATATTTTTTGATTTGTTAAGTGATTTTACAAAATAAGTAATTAAAAGTAATACAATTCCAAATTGATAAGAAATTAAACTAACAATTTCTAAACCAAATAAAAAATTAAATGATGAAATAAAGATTAATAAAAAACTAACAATCTCTATAACCAATAATTTTTTTTTAAAAAAATTAACAAAAATTATTATTGAAAAAATATTAAAAAATAAAATTACAAGATGATGAATATAGAAATACTGATAAAAATTCTTTACTTGATTTCCCACAAATAATAAAATTATGTATCCGATCATGTAAATAGGAGTGCCAGGATGATTGGCATCTCGAAACGACTGCATGTCAATACTAAAAGATAGTGTGTTATAGTAGTTAAATTTACTCAGACCTGTTGAAAAAAAAAATATTTCCCTTGGGTATATAAAGATTAAATATAATTTGGTAATTAATAGTAGGCCTAAGAATAAAATTATTAGTAAATTAGGTTTTGTGTTCTTAAGTTTTTCCATAAATTAGTACCTAATCTAAAAATTTATTTAGATGTGAATAAAGCTATGCAGGTCTTTGAAGTAATACCATTTTTTAAAAAGTTATCAGAAGAGTGTATTCGCACCCTATCCCAAGTGAGCAGTGAACCAGGTTCCCAACTAAATGCTGTATCAATTTCTAAACCTTTACAATCTTCAAAAGGTTGGTGCGTCATATATTGATTATATTCATCAATATTGAAATCTTTATTGCCCTTTATATGCCGGTCTGTTCTTTGATTATATCTTTTTGTTTTACTTAATGTGTTGATATAATCTTTAAAGTGTTTATTTACTAGAAACTGAGTACCATTATACTCAACAAGTTGATCTGAATATTTGTCAATTTTTTTTTTAAAGTCAAAAATATCTATAATGTCTGTAAATTTTCCTTTGTGGTCTTTAATTATAAAATCATAATTCTTAGAAGTTTTTGTAGTAAAGAGAGCTGACTCCTCGTACCATTTATTTTTAAATACCACTGTATGGGAGTAATTTTTTTTAGAACTTTCTTCTTTATAGTTCACTTCAAGAGGAACAACTATATTTTTAAAGATAACATCACTAGGATCCTTCCCTGTATCAGCATGGAGTCTTAATGGATACCTTGTTGTAATAAAGTGTGGTTCAAAATCTTTAACATAAAATTCACCAACTAATTTTTGTATTTCATTTTTCAAATCTATTGTTAAAGAATCATCCTTAAATTTAAAAGGAACTTTTGTACTTTCTTCTCTATCAACCATTTTTTTTGAAATAGATTTCCTGTAATTCATTAGCTCATCACAAAAATCTTTTTTTATAAAATTTGTAATTTTTTGAGGATTGCTTTCATTTTTTTTTATTATTTCTAGAGTTTCTTTGTTAAAAAATTTTGACATATTAATTTATTTTATTGATTCTTTTAAAATCCATTTATTTTTATTATTTTTACTCCATAAGTGTGGAGATCTAAAACTATCTAATATTTCCCAAAACTTATCTTCATTCAAGTCAATATATTTAAGAAATTCTTTAAAATATTTACTGGGAAACTCAGAATCATATTTGTTTACTAGGGCTATACCCTCTTCTCTTGTGATTTTATCATTACGTATTTCTTGAGCGGCATCATAAGTTGTTCTACCTATGCCAAATTTTATAAATGTAGTATAATAATGAAACGGATCTGTTTTATCGTCTATTCCAGAATATTTAGAGTAAGTACCCTCAGTTCTTTCAGTGTTACTTTTAAATCCTGTGTTTTCAGTGGCATAATAATAGCATTCTTGAGGATCCCATTTAACATAATATCCTAAAAATTGCTGCTCTATTCCAGCTTGCTCGATCTCTTTAATAGATGGAGGGATATATGGACTAAACTCATTTAAATTAAATTTATAACTCTTAATGATTTCATCAATTTTTACTCCACCTAAAGTAATTTTTTTATAATCATTTATAGAGAAAAATTTTTTATCCATTTTTGGTGTTTCATTTTCATCAATCGAATTACCATATTCAGCTTGGTTTTCTCCGTAAAATATAAGAGGTATGTTGAATTTTAATGCCATCAAAGGACCAATTATTTTTTGCCCAATAATAAATGGCTGAAAGGGATGTAACAAATTTTCAAAAGATAACTTGGTAAGAAGTCTATGTAATCTTCCATTAGGTGTGAATAATATATTGTCAAATCCCCCAACATGAATCCAGTTAGTAAAGTTTTTCCATCCAATATCTGTGTATAGATGTGGTGACCAAGTAACGGTAAGTGGATTCATCCCATATTTATATTTTAAGAGATGTGACGCGTACGCACTGTCTTTGCCACCAGAACCTGGAACTATACAGTCGTATCCACTCTTTTTTCTATATTTATTGCATAAAGTAATTAATTTTTTTTCTCTTTCCTTCCAATCAATTTTATTTTTTATTTCATTATATTTGCATGCATCACAAATATTATCAGAGTTAACCTTAATACCTTTTTTAATATTATCTTTAGTTATAAATTCAATTGTACTGTTAGGTCTTTGATTTGAAATTGTACATTTCGAACAAAACTTTACTTCTTCCGGTAAGCCATAAAGAGAATAGTTTTTTTTTATCATTTTAATTAAAGTTTTTTAAAACATCCTCTAAAAAATTCAAACCAATTTTTGAACTTTTTTCTGGATGAAATTGAGTTCCAATTATATTCTTATTATTAGTTACGATAGAGGTGAAATCTATATTTTTATAGGCAGATGTTGCTAAAATATTTTCTTCATTAAGTGTCTTTACAGCATAGGAGTGTACAAAATAAAATTTTTTATTATCATAATTTTTTATAAACTTAAATTTTTCATTATTTTTAATCATTATTTCATTTAGACCTACATGGGGTAATTTTATTTTATTTATTGATTGTAATTTTGAAACATCACCATTGATTAGACCTAATCCTTTGGTAACTTTATTTTCATTACTAGAGTTAAATAATATTTGCATCCCCAAACATATTCCAAATAAAAAGTTGTCATTTTTTTCCACAAATGAGTTAATTAGTTTAGCATAATTTTTTTTTTTAATTATTTCCATTGCTGAATTAAACGCACCAACACCTGGCAAAATTAATATATTTGAGTTTATTTCCTCTTTTTCTGAATATAACTCTGGAGTGTACCCTATTTTTTTAATTGCATTACTTAAGCTTGCAATATTTCCCATGCCATAATCAAGTATACAAATTTTTTTCATTAACTATATTTTTTATATCATCTATTTTGAGCATTTTATAATGTAGTACTGATGCAATGGCAATGGCTTCATCTTTGTAAATTTTAAACACTTCTTTGAAATGGTTTAAAGACCCACAACCACCAGATATAATTATTGGTCTTTTAATTATTTTATATAAGGAATTTATCATTTCAAGGTCAAACCCTTGTTTGGTCCCCTCATGATCAATCGAAGTTAATAATATCTCTCCACAACCATTTTCTTGAATAGTTTTTATCCAATCAACTACGTTTATATTTGTTCTTTCTCTTCCACAAAACTTGTATGGTTCCCAAAAATTATCTGATATTTTTTTTGCTTCTATCGAGGATACTATGGTGGACGATCCAAACTTATTAGAAGCCTCTTTTATAAAATTTGAGTCCTCAAGGGCTTTAGAATTAATTGCGACTTTATCAGCCCCTGAGTTTAATGCTCTTTCGATATCTGATAATGATCTTATTCCACCACCCAACGTAATAGGTATAAATATTTCTTTTGTAATATCTTTAATAAAGTCGAATAGATTATTTCTGCCATATAAACTAGCAACACTGTCTTGAATGATTATTTCATCAACTCCTTGCTCATAGTATTTTGTAATCAATTCATACGGGTCACCAACCTTTCTAAGTCCCTCAAGATTAATACCCTTGATTACAAAGTTATTTTTGATATCGATTCTAGCTATAATTCTCATATTGATACATTATATTAAACTATTAAATAAATAGGTGCTATTAAAATTCAAAAAACCATTTTATGAAATTAATATTAGATAATTAAATTAAGTTTCTATATGCAAATTTTATCTTAGATCTTTTTCAGTATCCACATCTAGGGAAGTTTTTTTATTCATAGCATATAAGCAGGAATTTTTTAAAACAAATTCTGGGTTTTTAATAAAATCATTTAAATTTCTAATATAAATTGACCCATTTTGATAAAGTGGGTTTATTTTTTTTTGATTAATTTTTTTGTTATTTTTAAAAATTAAACTATCTTTTTTATTAATTTGGAATTTATTTTTTTTTTCACTCACTGTTAAGAGATTAACTAATTTATACTTATTAAAAATATTCCACACATTTTTTATGTGTTCTTTAGTTCTAAGTGGGGAAGTTGGCTGTAAAAGAAAAAAACTACTATATTTCTTGTTTAATGAATTTTGTTTTATTAAGTATTTAATTAAGGTTGAGGACTTAGTTTTTGAACCAGATAGTTTTCTTGGTCTATATAAAAATGAAATTTTGTTTTTAAATTTTAGACCTTCTTTTTTGATTATATTACTGTCCGTGGCGATATATATCTTGGAAAAAATTTTACTCTCAATTGCAGCCTTTATAGTCCAGTAAATTAATGGCTTACCGTTGAATAATCTAACATTTTTCAATTTTAGTCGTTGAGAACCAATTCTTGCAGGTATGATTGCTATTGGGTTTTTATCAAGCATTTGATTAATTTTAATATAATTTTTAATTCTAATTTGTTGTCGCATTTTAAACAATCTTTTATATAACCTATAATATTAATCAGCTTTATTTGCAAAATGAATATAATAAGTCTCTCATTTTTTAATGATATCTGGATTCATAGTTATCCAGAATTTTTATTTTATAAAAACCTTAAAGAAAAGTATGGAGTTAGTATAGATGTTGTTAATTGTAAAAAAATTTTTTTAAAGAATTGTCCAGCACACAATAATAAGAGTGTTTTGTTATCCGACACACAAACTAAAAAAAATAAAATTTGTAATTCTTGTATAAAAACAACTAATTTTTATAAAAAAAAATCTGATCATAATTATTTAAGCCTTGGTGACTTTATTGGAGATAAAGACAAATCAAAAATAAAACAAATATTAAAGAAAGTTAATTTACATAATTATAAAAATTTATGTGTATTTGGAGTTAAGGTTTCTAAATTTACCTTATTTAACTTTTTGATAAATAATAAGCTAAATTCTGATTCTTTTGACACAAAAACTCTTAACAAATTTAAAATTTCATTAGAATATTCTTTAATTACTTTATTTGCTTTCAAAAAAATATTACACAAAAAAAAATATGATTTTCTTATTTCATATTCTACTGAATATTCCTTAAATAGAGTTTGCGCAGAATATGCAAAATTTAAAAATATAAAAATTATGAACTTAGTGGCTGGAAAAAATCCTCAAGATAAATACAGTAAACTTATTTTAAGTGAATCACATAAAGCTGGATTTGTTTATCATGCAAACACAAATTGGAAAAAATTTAAAAAAAAACCAATTGTGTCTGAAGATTTAAATTCTGTAGAATTATACATAGAATCTCTATTAAAATCTAAATCTTATTTAAATTTTTCATCGGCACCAAAGGGTACAAACATAAGAAATTATTTTAAAGTTTCTTCTAAATATAAAAAAATTGTCCTTGTTGCTTTATCTGGAGCTGGAGAAAGATTGGGAGATCATCTTATAGGGCATATGCAATCTAAAGAAAAGAATTGCTCTTCGAAATATTTTGATACTGATTTTCAATGGGCAAAATATCTTGCTGAAAATGCACATAGATTTAAAGATACCTTTTTTATTCTTAGACCCCATCCTAGAGATTATAGCTATAGAGGAAACTTAAATATTTCATCTGTAATGAAGGATTATGTTAACTTATCAAAATCACTTCCTGAAAACTTTAAATTTAATTTTAGAGAAGATAAAATATCTATTTATGATTTTATTCCACATGTCGATTTATTATTAAATAGCTCTTCTGTTACTTCCTATGAGTTTGGATTATTTGGGGTAAGAACTTTAATCTTTGATCCAAAGCTTTATTACTATTCAAATGACTTGGTAATTTATCCAAAAAAATTTAAGGATTACTTTCTATTAATACAAAAAACATTAAATAATAAAAAATATAATAAAAAAGAAATTATAATTAATGCTTTTAAATTCCTTTCTATTCAGTTTAATTATGAAGCAATTGATATTTCTGATGTTTTTAAGCCAGATTATACGAAAAAATATTTTAAGGCACTCAATACAATTCAACGGCTATTAGGTACCAATTTTATGGTTAATTTTTTTTATAATTTTACTAATACTAAAATGAGAAATATATCATTATTTCATAGAATATTAAAAAATGACCTTGATTCACTATTGGATATTAATTTGAAAAAAGATTCTAATAACATGAGTAATAATAACGAATTTAGGATTGTAAAAAAAATGATTTTAAGTCAATTATATGCCAATAAACAAAATAAAATTTATGAAAAATTTAATGAAATTAATTAAAACAATTGTTTCTCCATTTATTTTCATATTAGGTTTTATATATTTCTTAATTTCTAAAAAAAATTATGAATTTATTCACCAATCTTACGTTAAAGCTTATTGTTTTACTTCTGGAAGTATTTCTTGGTTATTTTCATTTTTAATAACTTTTTTTGAAAATTTGAGTTTTTTTAATAAAAGTGTTGTTCTAGAAAAAAGCACTAATGATGTAGTTAAAATAATCAAAAATAAAGGATATGTAGTGCTTGATCAAAAATTAGATGATGCACTTTTGATTAAGTTAAAGGATTTAACAAAAAAAATAAAGTGTAGTGGCAATGATAGACAGGGAAAAATAAATTCGAGGGTTATTTTTAACGAAAATTTACATACAGATCCCACTTATAGATATGATGAGTTTGAATTACTAAAAAATAAAGCAACCAAAGATGTAATTAATTATTTTCTAAATTTAAATATCGCAAAAAAATATTTTAGGAGCAAACCAAAACTCATTGGAGTAAGCATGTGGTGGAGTACCGCACAAAATGTACCAAATGAGTTTGCTGCACAAAATTACCATTTTGATTTAGATGGAATTAAATGGTTAAAACACTTTGTATACTTAAGTGATGTTTCAATTGAAAATGGCCCTCATGTTTATGTAGAGGGAACTCACAAAGTATTTTCGAAACCTTATTCTTTACTTAAAAAAGGGTATACAAGAATAACAGATGTTGAAATTAATAAATATTTTTCAAAAGATAAAATTCATGAAATTATTGGAGATAGAGGTACAATTATAATAGGGGACACAAGCTGTTTCCATAAAGGAAAACATCCCACAAAAGCAAGTAGGTTAGTTTTTGAAATTACTCTATCTAATAGTATTTTTGGGCCACGAATTATTAACAAACTCCCAATAGACAAGATTTATAATGAATACAATTAAAAAAATCAGCCACATACTAAGCTCGAGGCAAAAAAAAAAATTTTTTATTTTATTATTTGTAACTTCTATAGTTTCTTTTCTAGATTTAGTTGGAATAGGTGCAATACTACCAGTGCTTATTGTTTTAGCCGACCCAGCTTTTTTAGAAAGTGAATATATAATTATATTGTTAAAAAACTTTAGTTTTTTGAATGAAGAAAATTTTATTTTGTATTCTGTGGTTTTTTTATTTTTAACTTTCTTCATTAAAACAATAGTCAGTATTTTATTAAATTTTATTCGATATAGAGTTTTGTTTGGTTTTTACTCCAAAATTTCAAATCGTCTTATGGGCAATTACTTGAATTTATCATACTCAAAATTTATCCAACTTAAAGTTTATGAAAAAAGTAATGTTATAAAAACAGAAGTTGAATATTTTGTAATGGGTGTACTAGATCCTTTTCTTTTAATTGTATTAGAGAGTTTAACTATTTTTTTAATTTTTAGTTTTTTGCTTTACTACGATACTGAAACTGCGATTAAGGTTACAATATCGATCTCAGTAATAATGTTTATGTTATTATATTTCTTTGGAAAAAAACTTAAAAAGCTTGGTATTAAAAGACTTAATTTAAATAATAATTTGCAAAAACAGATTATTCAAGGATTACAAGGTATTAAAGATATTAAACTTGCATCAAAAGAAAATGGTTTCATGGAAAAATTTTCTGACCTAACAAATAGCTGGAGTCATGTGATGGGGTCTATTAATTCTTGGCAAAACGTTACAAGGCATATTTTGGAGCTTATAACAATTTCAACTTTTGTACTTTTATCTTTGATAGGGATTCACAACGGAAGGGAATTTTCAGATTTAGTTGTTCTTTTGGGAATATTTGCAGCAGCAGCATTTAGAATTATGCCAAGCTTAAATCGAATAATTACATCATTCAATAGTATTAAACAGGTTAAACCTGTAATAGATAGTATTTATGAAGATATCAGCTTAGATGAAATAGTCAGTATTGAAAAAAAAGAAACCAATAGTGATTTACAAAATATTAAATCAATCGAAATAAAAGATTTAAGTTTTGGATATCCAAAAAGTAAAAGCCAAATAATTAAAAACCTTAATTTAAAAATTGAAAAAGGTCAGTATCTAGGAATTTATGGGAAAAGTGGAATGGGTAAAACAACTTTTGTAGATTTATTTTCTGGTCTTTTAACGGTTGATTCTGGAAGTATAAAATTTGATGGTAAGGATATTTTAATACATAGAGATTTATGGAGAAAAAATATTAGCTATGTTCCACAATCAATTTATTTAAATGATGAAAGTATCAGAGAAAATATTGCATTTGGCAAAAAATTAGAAGAGATAGATGATAATAAGATAACCCAATCTTTAGAAGATGCAAGGTTATTAGATTTTGTTGATTCTTTAGATAGAGGTGCTGATACTTTAGTAGGTGAGAATGGCATAAATTTATCTGGTGGACAAATTCAGAGACTTGGGATTGCAAGAGCCCTATACCGCGATTCACAAGTTTTAATTTTTGATGAATCTACAAACTCTCTTGATTTAGAGACTGAAAATGAATTTATGGATACAGTAAATAAAATAAAAAGAGATAGGACTATTTTATTTATTTCACACAAAATTTCAATTTTAGAAAAATGTGATAAAGTTTATGAGCTTTATGATAAAAAGCTAATAGAGAGAAATATAAAATAACAAGATTAAGTTATTTTTTACCAACTGCAATTACAGGAGTTATTTTACTGTCTATAAAACTATAAATTTTACAGATTAATTTAAAAATCTTAATACCAAAGATATTATAAAAAAAATTAAAATATGGTGGCCATTTTTCCATTATCTTTTTTGATAAAAGAACTTTAAAATAAGCATTGTCTAAAAAATTTCCAAGATTCATTGGAGACCAGGAATACATTTGGTAATTAATATCTTTGGGAACATAGCTTAAGTCTCTACTTGAACATCCGGTAACTATAATTATAAGACCATTTTTTTTTAGAGCATTATATAAAAGCCCAATCTCTTTTTGAGGATTATCACAATGTTGAAGAGTATTATTGGATATAATTTTATCATAATAATTTTTTTTTAGTTTTTTTGAATTACTAAATATCTTAATGTTATTAGCTTTAGCTACTTTAATAGCTATGGGGTTGATCTCTACACCATGTTTTTCTTTACAATTTAATGTTGTTAATAAATATCCAGCACCACATCCAAAATCTAAAACTTTATCATTTTTAGAAATAAATTTTTCAAATTTTGAGTTATTTATCTTTCCACCAAAAAGACCAATTTTTTGGTACCAATTAAAGTAAGTTTTGTTGTAATTAGTTCTAGCTTTTGACATTTGTTATATGTTTAAAATATTTATTATATATATAGATTGTAGTTAATTAAAATAATTAAATATCACCAATGAAATTGCCTATATTAATACTAGCTTTTAACAGACCATATGAAACTTTAATTTTATTTGAACTGCTATCAAAAATTAAACCAACTAAAATTTATATAAGTCAAGATGGCCCAAGAATTAAAAGTAAAACAGATTTTGATTTATGTGAAAAAGTTAAAAATATTGTTCTCAAGCCCAACTGGGAGTGTAAAGTTTATACTAAATTTAATACAACTAATAATGGTTGTAGGGATTCAGTCCACAAAGGAATAAATTGGTTTTTTGAACATGAGGAACAAGGAATAATTTTAGAGGATGACTGCATACCATCTATCTCATTTTTTAACTTTTGTGAAAAGATGCTCAAAAAGCATCAGGATAATAATAATATACATGTTATTTCTGGAAGCAATTTTCAAAAAGGTAGAATTATTGGAAAAGGTGATTATTATATATCTAAATATGCACACTGTTGGGGATGGGCGACATGGAAAAGAGCCTGGAAAAATTATGATAATGAACTAAGTTTTTGGAGCACTTTAAAAAAAAATAAAAAATGGTCAAAATTACATGAAAACAAATTAGAAAAAAAATATTGGACAAAAATAATTGATAAAGTACAAAGAAAAAAAATTGATAGCTGGGCATATGTTTGGCAAGCAGCAATTTGGAATAATAATGGAGTAACAATTACGCCAAATAAAAATTTAGTCAGAAATATTGGTTTTAACGAAAATGCAACGCATACTGTTTCAACAAAAAAGATAAGTGAATTTAATTTTAGCGAAGAAATGAAAGATGAAATTGAAGAGCCTATTTCTGAGGAAATAAATAAAGATGCAGATAGATTCGTATTTCATAGTCATTTTAATGGTAAATATAATTTTTGGCCATGGAAAATTATATATTTGCTAATTTTTTTTATTAATGAACCAAAAGCATTTATGATTAAATTAAAAAACAAATTAACGTGAAGTTTTAAAGTAATGAAATCACTTATTAGACAGCTATATTATTTTTTTTATGATTTATTTTCTATTATTAGAAATTGTAACACTGATCATAATTTTATAATTATAACCCCTAGAATATTATCCTTAATAATTAAAAAAGTATTTATTTATGACAAGATAAACAAAGAAATATTAACTCAATATGTTAGAGACAAATACGATATATTGACAGTTTATGAAATTTTTTCAATAGAGTCATATAATTTAAAAAAATTTAAAATTTGGAAAGATATATCAAGGAAATATCAAAAATATCAAGATGAAAAATTAATACCATTAATTTTAGATTGTGGATCAAACATAGGAAGTAGTACAGAATATTTTCAAAGAATATTTAAGGGATCGTATGCAACTTTAATTGAACCAGAAGAAAAAAATTTTAATTTTGCAAATAAAAATTTATCAAATAAAAATAATAAATTATTAAATTTAGTAATTTCAAATGAAGAAAAAGATTATTTTTTTGAACAGGACTTTAAAGACTCAAGAGCAGCTAGGGTAACGGGGAATCAAGGCACAAAAATTAAAAGTATAACTATCAATAAAATATTAGATGATTTTCCACATAATAAATATCAACCATTCTTAATAAAGATTGATATTGAGGGATTCGAAGCTCAATTATTTTCAGAAAATTACCAATGGATGAACAAATTTAATATTATTATTATTGAAATACATGATTGGATGTTACCAGGTGTAGCAAATTCGCATAATTTTATTAATGCATTAAATCAAATAACAAATAAAGATAATAAAAGAGATTTAATAATCTCTGGAGAAAATTTAATATCTATTAAGATAAACTAACTTTTTATTTTTAAATATTTTTTTAATAAATAATTTAAATTAATCTAATGGGACTTTATTATAAATTCAAAAAAATATTTAATTTTAAGGTACCCGTTTTTCTAAAAAAAATTTTAAAAAAGAATCATGGGAAAAATGACCTAGATATTAAACTTAAAAAGTATCTAAATTTCTCTAATGGATTTTTTATTGAATTAGGAGCGCATGACGGAATTACCCAGTCAAATACATACTATTATGAGAAAAATAAAAATTGGAGAGGAATTCTAATAGAGCCAACCCCTAAACTTTTTAAAATGTGTAAAAAAAATAGGTCAGAAGAAAATTCTTATTTCTGCAACGCATGTGTATCTTTTGACTATAATAAAGAGAATGTAAAGCTGATATATTCCAATCTAAAAACGACTTCTATAGATTTAACAACAGATAATTTCAGAAAAAAACATTTGCGTGAACCTGAATTAAATTTTTTTGAAAAGCAAAACTATTATTCAGCTAAAGCCAAAACTTTAAATTCAATTTTATTAGAATCCGAAGCACCAAAGGTAATAGATTTTTTCAGTTTAGATGTTGAGGGAGCAGAATTTGAAGTTTTAAAAGGGATTAATTTTGATAAATTTAACTTTAAATATATTATCGTTGAAACAGACGAATTTGATAAATTGAAAAATTTTTTAAATAATAAGAATTATAGATTTGTAGAAAAATTTAATTTTAATGATTACTTATTTGAATTTTAAATGAAAAAAAAAAATATAGCCATTATATCAACTCATCCAATTCAATACCAAGTTCCTCTTTTTAAAAAATTAAATTCATCAACAACTTGTGTAGACGTTTTTTATGCTTCAAAACAAAATTTATCATCAAAGAAAAAAGATTTAGAATTTAATGTCAACTTTAATTGGGATATAGATTTACTAACTGGATATAATCAATTTTTTTCAACTAATCAAACAAATGAATTAGATAGTTGGAAATTATCATTTACAAATTTTGAACAACTACTTAATAATAAAAAATATGATGCAATCTTAATTTTTGGATGGAATAATTTATTATATTGGAAAAGTTTTTTCTTTGCAAAAAAAAATAAAATACCAATTATATTAAGAGTTGAAACAAATCTTAATTCAGAAATAGGTTATATAAAAAAAAAATTAAAATTTTTAATTTTAAAAATTTTATTTAAATATATAGACCATTTTTTATTTATAGGAAAACTTAACAGAAGATTTTACAAATATTTAAATGTTCCTAATAAAAAACTTTTCCCAGCACCATATTTTGTTGATAATGATTTTTTCAAAAAAAAAATAATAATAAATAATCCTATTAAGAAAAAACTTAATTTAAATAACAAAAAAATATGTTTATTTGCTGGCAAGTTTATCGAACGAAAAAACCCATTTGAATATTTAAAACTAGCCAAACATTTTAATACTATTTCTAATATTCATTTCTTGATGGTTGGAGATGGTATTTTAAAAACTAAATGTATAAATTATATAAAAAATAATCAAATTAATAACGTAACAATCCTAGGTTTTAAAAATCAAAGCGAAATGAAACAAATATATCAATTTATTGATCTCTTAATCCTACCCTCTAATTATGAAACGTGGGGACTTGTTATTAACGAAGCTATGGCCTGCAACATACCCGTTATTGCTAGTGACAAAGTTGGTGCCAGCTATGATCTAATAAAAAATAATCTCACAGGATATACATATAAACTGGGAAACATTAAAAATTTGAAATCTAAAGTAGAACTTATCTTAAATGATAGAAAAAATACTTTAAGAATAAAAAAGAATATTAAAAAAAAAATTAGTTATTACTCAATTGATCAAACTATTAAATCAATTAATAGGATCATAAATAAAAGATAATATGAAAAAAAAAAATATACTGATTATAGGATCTAATGAAAAATTTACTTTAGAATTAATGTATCTAAGAGCTTTTAAAAGTTTAAATCATGATGTCAAATTTTTGCATACTCAAAACATAATAAAAAATTTATTTTTCTTATTATTAGAAAAAGTATTTCCCAATATTGTTTATTTTTTACTAAGAAAAAAAATGACTAATTTTTTTACAAAAAATAAATTTAAATTTGATTTAATTATTGTTTTTAAAGGAATTTTTATTAATAAAAAAACTTTAGTTTTTTGTAAAAACCTAACTAAGAATAGTGTTTGGATTAATATATTTCCTGATGATCCTTGGAATTTCAACTCTGGTAACATTTCAAATAAAAATGTTTTAGATTGTGTAGGTTGTTATGATTATTATTGCTTATGGTCAAAAAAAATTATTAACACGATGCGATCTCTAAAATTATCTACAAAAATAATTTATTTACCTTTTGCATATGATCCAAAACTTCATAAAAGAAAAATAAATAATAATTTTAAATATGATATCAGTTTTATTGGTACATTTGATCACCTGAGACTAAAGACGATCTTAGCTATCAAAAAATTAAAATTAATTGTTGCTGGCTCAAATTGGCCTTTTACAAATCAATTTAAATTAATTGACGTAGTACTTGGTGAAAAATATAGTGATATTGTTGCAAAATCTAGAGTATCTTTAAATATTTTACGTCCTCAAAATTTAACATCACATAATATGAAAACATTTGAATTACCAGCTATGAATGGGCTAATGTTAACTAGAAGGTCTAAAGAGCAAAATTTTTTTTTCCCAGAAAATAAAGCCTGTCTAATGTATAAAGATGAAAAAGAAATTATTAAAAAAGTTCAATTCGTGATTGATAACCCAAAAAAAGCCTTAAAAATCAAAAAATTTGGTTACAAGACTTCTCTAAAGCACACTTACAAAGCTCGATCTTTGTATTTGCTCAAAAAATTATTCCATTAATAATATGTTAAAATCACACGTAACATATTCAAATGCATTTAATATGTTTTTTGTTATCGGATTTATATATTTATTATTTAATTTAGGGACCTCTTATTTATTTGTAGATAAACTACAAATTGTAACAATATATATATTGAATTTAGCACCAATTATATATTACTTAAAATTTGAAGATAAAGAGGAGCTACTTCCATTATTTCAAATGATATTAATATATATTTTTATAGCTTATACGCTTACTTTTTTTTTTAGGAATCTTGAATTCTATTTATTTTACTTCCCTAGTCAGAGTGACTGGTTAACAGAAGAAAAAATTCCAATTTTAAGATCTACACGAAATATTTTATTAATTGCACTTTTATCACTAAATTTAGGTTACTTTTTCTTTCTCAAATTTTTTACTAAAAAGCGACAGGGATTTGATTCCATGCTATTTAAAAAAAATAACACCATAGTCATTACTGGATTTTTAAGTTTTGCTGCATATATTCTAATTTTTATTATTCTAAAACTACAAAATTTTATTCCTGGAATTGGCCAAATGAATTATCCGTTAATGTATATTTCTTTTATTATGATTTTAACTGGAGCTCTCAAAAATAAAAATAATATTTTTATCAATTGTTTAGGTGTAATATTTTTTTGTTTTATTATTTACTATAATATTTCACTAGGTATCTACGGAGCCCCTTTTAAATTAATAACAATTTTATTTATACTATTTATCTTTTTAAAAAAAAGAGTTCCAATTTTTTCTATCATTATTGTAGTAATACTTTTTTTATTTGCTCATTCTATAAAATATGACATTAGAGAGTCCATAATATCTCAAGGGTCAAGTTTAGATAGAAAAACAACATTAACAGCCATAATAAAAAATAAATTTTTTAATAAAGCCACTGAAAAGAAGTCAAGAATTGAACTTATCAAAAATAATCAATTAGAATTAAGAAGAACTTTATTAAGAGTTGTTCACTCTTATAAATCTCTTCTTATTATAAATAATGAACACCATTTTATTAAAACTAAAACACCCTCTCCCTATTTAAATGGTAGCACTTACAGAATATTGCTAACAAGATTAATACCTAGAATATTTTGGAAAGACAAACCGTCTGATGAGTTGGGTAACAGTCTTGGAAAATATTATAGTGTATTAACCCAAAATGACTTCGGAACTTCATGGAATATGCCAGTTATCAATGAATCTTATAGTAATTTTGGATTAAAGGGTGTGATTGTAATTATGTTTCTATTAGGAGCCATATCTAGGTATCTTTCATTTAATTTCTTTATATCAAAAACATATAACGTGGAATTTATAATTTCTTTTACTTTAATTTTACCATTATGGTATATGGAATCTCATCTTTCACAATTAATAGGAGGAATAATTCAACAATATTTACTATTATGTATTGTGTTTTTTTTATATTTAAGAGTTTTGAAGTTATTAAATTCTCAATCTAAATGAAAAAAATACTAATATTTAGGAATTGTAAATTGGGAGATTTTATAACCTCAATACCATCTATAACTTTGATTAAGGAAAGACACCCAGATGAAAGAATATATTTTTTAAGTCACAAAAATGCATATAAAATATTTATTCCAAAAATAATCGAAAAAACAAAACTGGTAGATAGCTTTATTTTTTTTAATAGAGGAATAAATACTTTTTTTATGTACATGAAACTAATCATCAAAATTAGAAAGTTAAAATTTAATCACCTATATTATCTACAAGAAAATAGTTTAAAGTTTACTAAATTAAAGATAATTAGAGATTTTTTTTTTTTTAGCCTGTGTAATATCAAAAATAAGACAGGATTTAAGTTTGAGAAGATAAATTATTTAATAAAAAGCCACACTGAAGAAATAGCTGAAAGAATACAAGGAAATATTCTCAAAAAAGAACTAATAGAAAAAATAATAGTTGATATCAAACCGGAAAGTCCATTCTTCAAAAAGAGGTATATAACCTTTTCTATTGGAGGAATTTCATCTCCAACAAAATGGTCTATTTCTAATTGGAAAACTCTCACTAAATTAATTTTAGGTAAATATAAAAATTTAAATATTGTTTTATTAGGAATTAAAAGTGAAAATTCATTAGCTAAAGAGATTGAAAAACTTAATACAAAGAAAATAATTAATATGTGTGGAAAAACTCAATTTAATCTGATGTGTAATATTTTAAAAAACTCAAAGTTTGTAATAACAAATGATAATGGCGTCATGCATTTATGCTCAGTTTATCAAAAAAAAATAATTGCATTATTTAACAACCATGACCCAAAAGGAAAATGGTACCCATTAAATGTAAATGCAAAAATCATAAGACCAAACAAAGGTATTAAGTTTCTCTTACCAAAAATGGTTTTTACAACTATGATTAAGTTTTTTAAGGATTAGTTTTTATTTTTAATTATAATTTACAATCTAATTTTGAGCTATTAAAGCTAACTAATAATTAGTTTTATTTTTTAAAAATCTTTTTAATAATTTTAGAAGTTGAGAATTTTTTAATCCTTTGCAGTAAAATAATATTGGATACATTTTTACCAACTACATCATGGAATTTGTAGTCCCCTCCTTTAATTATTACATCTGGCTTAATAGATTTGATAATCTTAATGGGTGTTTTATCGTTAAATACAAGGATCTTATCCACAAGCCCAGTTTTTTTTATATCAGAGATTCTCTTTTCTAAATTGTTATAAGGTCGATCTTTACCCTTATTAATTTTAACACTTTTATCTGAGTTAATTCCTACAATTAATTTCTTACCTAGTTTTTTTGAAAACCTTAACAAGTAAAGATGACCTTTATGAAATGTATCAAAAACACCATTAGTAAAAATAGTGTTTTTTTTTAAATGATTTATTTTAACTAGCCTAATACCCTTCTTATCAACAAGTTTTGCACAAGTATAGGAAGCCATTTCTGCCGCTGTAAAAATATCAATTTTTTTTATATAAGAATAAATTATAATAGAAAAAAAAATATCACCAGCTCCAGTTACGTCAGGGTTTAATGCTTTATGAACTTTATGATGTACATATTCCTGTTTTTTATTAAAAACAAAAACACCATTTTCACCATCAGTGACTATAAGCCATTCCCAGCCCATTTCTTTAATTACTTTTTTTGCTTTTTTAATTGAAAATTTCCCATACCATTCTTCAAATTTTTTCATATTAGGTTTTATTAGAAAAACATCTTTATAAAAATCAGGTGAATTTTTAGGATCCACAAATATTAAACAGTTTCTTTTTTTTATTTTCTTTATTATATCTTTGTTCACCACACCTTTTGCGTAATCAGAAATAATAACAATTTCATTTTTTTTGAGTGATTTTAAAAATTTTTCATGAAGATCTTTATTGTAAAAAAATTTTTCTTCATCAAGCCTAAACTTATGATTATTACTATTATCTAGGAATCTAGTTTTTACAGTAGTCAATTTTTTATTTTTTTTAATAGTGTTTGGAATTTTAAACTGGTGTAATAAATTACTGATTATTTGACCATTTTTATCTTTAGCTATATCTGCATAAATCTTAAATCGTATATTTAAGCTTTTCAAATTCATAGCCAGGTTGCCAGCACCACCCAAGTTGACACGCTCATTATTTTTTTTGAAAATACAGATTGGTGCCTCTGGAGACTCAACTTCATTGTTGCCTGATATCCATTTATCAAGCATAATATCACCAAGTATTTTAACTTTATTTGCAATTAAACTAGATTTCATAATTACATTATATTCTTAATTTATTTAAAATAGTAATTATACTAATAAAAAGATTAATTAAATAAAATAAATATGAAAATCTCAATTATTGTTGGTGGAAGATTTCATGCATTTAACTTAGCAGAACAAATAGAAAAAAAAAAATTATTACACAGGCTTATCACCTCATACCCTAAATATTTTGTAAAAAATTACCAAATTGACATTAACAGAATTAAAAGTTTTTTTTTAAAAGAAATAGTTATTAAAATTCTTAACTATTTTCCAATTCTAAAAAATTTTTTTGATTGGGATTTTCTTATCTGTAATTATTTTGACTATAGGGCATCAAAATGTATTGACTATTCAAATACAGATATAATAGTTGGTTGGTCAAGTTTTAGTAAAGCAACATTTGAAAAAGCAAAAAATTACAATTGTGTAAAAATATTAGAAAGAGGATCAACACATATTGTTTTTCAAAATGATATACTTTTAGAAGAATATAAGAGACTAGAAATTTTACCTCAACTACCTAGCAAAAAAATTATAGATAAAGAATTAATGGAATATAACATGTGTGATTTTATTTGTGTGCCAAGTGAATTTGCTAGAAAAACCTTTTTAGATAAGGGCTTCAATAAGAAAAAAATAATAAAAATTCCTTATGGGGTAAATTTAAAAGAATTTTATAGAGATATTGAAATTAGAAAAAAAAATCAACCTGATTGTTTTCGTATAATCTCAACAGGAACTGCCTCTGTTAGAAAAGGGACATTATATTTACTTAAAGCATTCGAAGAGCTAGATTTACAAAATGCAGAATTATTAATAATAGGTCCAGTTGAAAATAATTTTCAGGACATTGTAAGTAAATATAAAAATAATAAAAAAATAAAGTTTATTGAAAAACAAGTACAAACTGACTTGAATTATTTTTATAATCTATCTGACATTTTTATTACTTGCTCTATAGAAGAAGGCTTAGCAATGGTGCAAGTTCAGGCTATGGCGTGTGGATTACCTGTAATATGTACGCCCAATTCAGGTGGTGGTGAAATCGTAGATCATGGTATAAATGGGTTTATTTTGCCAATTAGAAATACCAAAATTTTAAAAAAAAAAATTATGGAACTATATCATAATCCAAATCAATTAAGCTTAATGAGTGATAACGCATATAATAAAGCAAAGGAAAGTTTATCATGGGATAGTTATGGTGAAAAAATAATAGAATTCTATAAAAATTCAATTAAGAACTAATTTAAAAAACATTTATTATGAAAAAAATTTTAATTACTGGTGGCTGTGGTTTTATAGGGTCACATCTTACTGAATATTTATTCAACAAATACAAAAAAGCAGAAATTATTGTTTATGACAAAATTACATATGCTGCTCATATTGACAATATTAAGGAAATTCGAGGTAGCAAAAGACTAAAAGTTATTAAAAAAGATATCTTAGATTTTTCATCACTTAATAAAGCCACTAAAGGTGTTGATTTATTTGTGCATGCAGCAGCAGAAAGCCATGTGGATAACTCATTTGAACTAAACAATAAATTTGTTTTGACTAATGTTTTAGGAACTAAAAACGTAATGCAATCATGCAAGGTTAATAAAGTCAAAAAAATTATACATATTAGTACAGACGAAGTTTATGGGGAAATTTTTAAGGGTAGTTTTTTTGAAAATTCAAAATTTAATCCATCAAACCCTTATTCAAGCTCTAAAGCGGCAGCTGAAATGATAGTAAATGGTTATATTCATTCTTATGATCTCCCAGTTATTATTGTAAGAGCAAACAATATATTTGGATCAAGGCAACATCCTGAAAAATTAATACCTGGTTGCTGTTGGTCTCTACTGAAAAATAAAAAATTTCCAATCCATGGAACGGGGATGCAGAAAAGATCATTTTTATTTGTGGGTGACTTTTGTAATGCTATTGAGAGAATCATCAAAAAAGGTAAATTTCATGAAGCCTACAATATAGGAACAAAATTTGAATATAGAAATAAAGAAGTTGTAAAACTAATCAATAATATAAATAAAAAAAGTTTTGAAAAAAATACAATTTTTGTTAAGGACAGACCATTTAATGATTATAGATATAGTGTCAATTTTGATAAAATTAAAAAACTTAATTGGAAGCCAATATTTAGACTGGAAGATAAAATTGAAGAAGTAAATAATTGGTATAAAGTTAATTTTAAAAGATTTAAAAAAAGAAGTTAATGAAAGTAGTACTAGCTATTGATAATCATTTTCCAGGATATGGAGGGCCCTATACAGCTCTTTCACAAACAGCAAAACACCTTTATCTTAATAAAATGGATTTTAGACTAATTTATGAAAGAAATGAATTTGTAAAATATAATTTAGAATATGAACAAATTTTTAAAAATTCTGAGATTATTCATATATTTGGAATATGGACGCCATGGTTTATTAAAACTTTTAATACAGCAAAAAAATTAAAAAAAATAGTTGTTGTTTCGCCACTTGGAGCGACAGAACCCTGGGCATTAGATCAAAAAAAAATAAAAAAAAAAATTGCATGGCTTTTATATCAAAAAAAATATTTAGATAGAGCTGATTATCTTCATGCAACTAGTGAAGATGAAAAAAAACACTTATTAGAACTTGGTGTTAAAGCACCAATAATTATTTTACCTCACGGAATTGAGATAGTACCAGAAAAAAAAATTGTGAATTTAAAAAAATCAAAAAAAGCAATTTTTTTTTCGAGAATTCATGAAAAAAAAGGTCTTTTGGAACTGGTAAATTCTTGGAAAATATTAAACATTCCAAATTGGACTTTAGAAATATATGGACCAGTATCGGACAGTGTTTATCTAAATAAAGTTAAAAAACTGATAAAATATCAGAATCTAGAGAGCAAAATTATAATTTATGAACCAGTTTATGAGATAAAAAAAAAGAAAGCTATTTTACAAAATGCTGACTGCTTTATATTACCCAGTAAAAGTGAAAATTTTGGTCTTTCAATTGGAGAGGCATTATCTTACGGGTTGCCAACACTTACAACCACAGCAACACCTTGGTCGTTAATTAAAAAATACAATGCTGGAATTATATTTGACTTTTCACAAGAAAACTTAACACTTAGTTTAAAAAATTTTTTAAACTCCACAGATAATGAGCTTCAAGAAATGAGCAATAATGCTAAAAAATTAATATCTGAAAATTATGATTTTTCTATAATTATTAAAAGATATATAACTTTTTATAACTCCTTGACTGACATCTAATGAAAATTTTATCATGCATACAAACGATGGACCCAAAAAATGGTGGCCCACCAATAGTATTAAAGAATCAAATAAAAGAAATTAATAAAGGTAAACAAATTGTGAAAGTTTTTATTTTTAAGAGAATTTCTGCTATTTATTTATTAAGTGCCTTATTTATTCCTTCAAAAAAATACAAGATAATTAAGTTTTTATTAAAATATGATATTATCCATTTTCATGAGCTATGGACAATTAAAGCAATCATACTAGCTTATTTTGCTAGAAGACTTAATACCAGATATCTTTATGTTGGTCATGGTTATTTAGATCCTTGGTCTGTTAGACAAAGAATTATAAAAAAAAAAATATTCATCAAACTATTTCTACAGAGGGCATACAATTATTCTTCAGCATCTTTTTTTTCAACCGTTAGTGAATATATCGATGCGACTGAGAATATTAAAGTACGTAATGCCTTTATTATTCCAAATGGAACAGACTTAACTTTATTTAGTCAAAAAGAGTTCAGTAAATCACTTATAAAAAAGATTGTTTTTTTTGGAAGAATACATGAAAAAAAAGGAATTGAAGTCTTGCTAGAATCAATATCTATTTTACCAAAAGATTATTTCAAAAAATTTTGCTTTGAGATCACAGGTCCTGGTGAGAAAAATTATGTTGATTATATAAAAAATAAAATAGATGAATATAATATTTCAAATTATGTAAAATTGGTAGAACCAATATTTAATGAAGAAAAAATCACCTATCTAAAGCAAGCAGATGTTTTTGTTCTTCCATCATTTGAGGAAGGAGATTCTATTGCTTTAAAAGAAGCTATTTCAATTGGAATTCCTGTTGTAATTTCAAGACAATGCCGTATGGACATCGTAGAGGAGTACAATGCAGGCATTGTTATAGATACAAATGCGCATGAACTTCATAAAGCTCTTTTGAGTTTAGATAAGTTAGATTTAAAAAAAATGGGAAATAATGCCAGAGCACTAGCAGAAAAATTTTATAATAATACTGATTGTACAAAAAGATTATTCCATATTTATGAGGATTTATTTACTGGAAATAGAACTTCACCTGACTGGATAAATCCAGAAAATGATAATATATAACAGCTTTGTTTTATTTCATGGAATAATATGGGCTAAATTAAAATTTTAAGAAAGGTAAAATGAAAGTATCAGTTATTACAGTGTGTCTTAACAATGAAAAGACTATTGAAAATACAATTTTATCAGTCTTAAATCAAAACTATGAAAATTTAGAGTACATAATAATTGATGGAGGTTCTACAGATAATACAAAAAATATTATCAATAAATATAAAGAAAAAATTTCAATTTTTGTATCTCAAGTAGATAGTGGTATTTATGAGGCAATAAATAAAGGTCTATCAATTTCAACAGGAAATATAATTTCACTTCTACATGCAAATGACATTTTTTTTAATGAAAACACAATTAAAACTGTGGTGAGTCATTTTTCTAAAAATAATATTTATGAAGTTTTAATCGGTGATACTATTTTTAAAAATAATTTTTTAAAAAAAAAAATAAGTAGACATTACTCAGCAAGGTTATTTAAACCTTGGATGTTAAAATTTGGAATTTCTCCACCACACCTTTCTACATTTTTAACTAAACAAACCTATAATAAAATTGGCTTTTACAAAACGACTTATAAAATAGCTGGGGACTTTGAATTTTTCATAAGATTATTTTTAAAAAATAGTATTAAATATAAGATTGTAAATAATTGCTTTGTTATTATGAGTCCTGGAGGAATAAGTGGGAAAAATATAAAAAGTTATTTAACATCAACAAAAGAAATATTAAATGCATGTAGAGAAAATAATATTTATACAAATGTTTTTTTTATATTATTAAGATTTCCTTTAAAAATAACACAATATTTATTTAGGTATATATAATGGTTAATAGTCAAAATTTTATGAAATTTTCTTTATTGTTGTATTTGTTACCAGTGAGTTTAATTACTGGTCCATTTCTTCCAGATTTAAGTGTGGTTATAATTTCTATTTTTTTCTTAATATGGGCTGTTAAGAATAAGAAATATAAATTCTTTAAAGACAAAAGTATTATAATTTTTTGTCTTTTTTATATATCTATTATTTGCTCATCTTTATTTTCAACTGAAATCTTATTTTCTTTAAAAAGTTCTTTTTTTTATATTAGATTTGTTTTTTTTACACTTGCGGTATGGGCATTATTGGAGGAAGATTATAAGGTCGCATATAAATTGCTCTATGTTTTTTTATTTACTTTTGGACTATTATTTCTTGATACAGTTTATCAATTTATTAATGGTCAAAATTTACTTGGATTTAAATATATAAATTCACAAAATTTTAGAATTACAAGTTTATTTGGAAAAGATGAAATATTAGGCAGTTATATAGCAAGATTATTTCCATTTATTTTATCTTTAATTATTTTTTTCCAATTTAAAGAAAAAAAATTTTTTAGTCAGTCTTTGATTTATTTTTTTATAATTAGTTCATTTTTGACAACATATCTAAGTGGTGAAAGAACATCTTTTGTACTTATTGTCATGTCATCAGTGCTAATTACATTGTCATGTAAAAGTGTAAGAAAATTTTTTTTAATTTCACTCTCTACCATCTTAATTATAGTAACTGTAATATCAATTTTTGATGATCGAATTAAAAAAAGAATGATTGATACAACAATCCAGCAAATGAATTTAAAAAGTGCTGATAAAAGAATTATTTTATTTAGCAAAACGTATGAAAGTCATTACAGAATTGCATTTAATATGTTTAAAGAGAAACCAATAATTGGACATGGTCCAAAAATGTTTAGAGTATTTTGTCAAAAGCCAGAGAATTTTGTGGCAGCTAACGCTTGTACTACACACCCTCACAATATCTATATGCAATTTCTATCTGAAACGGGCATTATTGGTTTCTTTATTATTTTTTTTATATTTTGTACAATATTACTTTTTATCCTAAAAAATATTTATTTTAGTTTTTTCAAAAATAAAGAATTAATGAGTGATCATCAAACCTGTATTTATATTTTTTATTTTACAACGTTATTTCCCGTGATACCTTCAGGTAATTTTTTTAATAATTGGCTTTCAATAATTTACTTTTTACCAGCTGGTTTTTTATTATATTTTAGATATAATAGAGATAATTAATATGAATTATAACTTAATATTTTTATTCATTTTATTAAACTTACCCTTTTTCTTTTTATTTAAAAATATAGCAAAGATTATCAATATATTTGATGCTGCAGACGGTATTAGAAAATTTCAAAAGAAATCAATTCCATTAATTGGAGGCTTTATACTAATTTATAATCTCTTAAGTTTTTTTATACTTGATTTTTTTTTTGAATTAAAAATTTTTGATGAAAAATTTACTTTTAGTAATAAAGAATTTTTTTCTTTATATATTGGTTCAATTTTATTTTTTCTATTTGGAGTCCTAGATGATAAATACTCCTTTAAAGCTAATATAAAATTATTTATTATTTTCATTCTTACTTTGCTTGTTGTTATGTTGGATAAAAACCTATTAATAACAAATCTTAAATTTAGTTTTATTTCACACATCGTTGAATTAGATGTGTTTTCTTATTTTCTATCAATACTGTGTTTTTTATTATTTTTTAATGCACTAAATATGTTTGATGGAATTAATTTGCAGGTTGGGTTCTACTCTGTCTTAATATTCATAATTTTTATAATCAAAGGTTTATTTGTTAATTTATCTTTAATTATTATTTTTTCTTTATTATTTTTTTTATTATTTAATTATAAAAGCAAAACATTTTTAGGAGAGGGGGGTGTGCAGTTATTAGCATTCTTAATAAGTTATATCATCATTAAAGCCTATAATTTAGAAAAAGATTTCTTTTATGTTGATGAAATTTTTATAATCATGGCTATACCAGGATTAGAATTATTTCGATTATTTTTAGTAAGACTATTAAATGGTAAACATCCATTTAAGGGTGACACTAATCATTTACATCATCTATTAATTAAAAGATTTTCTCCAAATAATACTTTTTTATTAACATTTATTTCAATAGTAATTTCAATAAATCTATACTATCTCGTTGATAGTAAATTAATATATATCTTATGTATCATTTTGTTTTATTCAATTATAATTCACCAATTATCTAAAAAAGAGTAATTTTGAAAAGAATATTTGATATTATATTTGCAATACTTTTAATTTTACTATTATTTTTTCCAATGATTTTATTTGCAGTTATAATAAAAATTGACAGCATTGGACCAGTTATTCATTATTCTAGAAGAATAGGTAGATACAATAAAATTTTTGTTATGTTAAAGTTTAGAACTATGAAGATAAATGCACCTCAAGTTTCAACTGATAAACTTAAAAGCTCAAGTAAATATATAACAAGTGTAGGTAAATTTCTCAGAAAATCTAGCTTGGATGAATTACCTCAATTATTTAATATAATTTATGGATCAATGTCTTTTGTTGGACCAAGACCAGGACTTTTTAATCAAATAAGTCTTAAAATAAATAGAACAAAATTAGGTATACATCAACTAACACCAGGGATAACTGGGCTTGCACAAATTAATGGAAGAGATTTAATCAAAGATAAAAAAAAAATACAGTATGATCTTGAATATTTGAATGAACGTAATTTTTTTTATGATATAAAAATTATTTTTAAAACAATAATATATGCATTTATTAAAAAGGATATCTCACATTGAAAACAATTGATATTTCTCAATACAAAAAAATAATACTATTAATAATTATTGATATTTCAATAATAACCTTTTCTATATCTGCCGCTTATTCCTTAAGATTGGAAGAGTTTTATCCATTTTGGAATATCGAATATCAGATATTTGTAATTTGTTATTTATTATTTATTATAATTTTTTATCTTAATAAGATATATCAAATATTAATAAGATATTTTGATAATTATTCTATAATTAAGATAATTAAGACCACTCTAATTTTTCAATCTGTCCTAATACCAGCCAATCTCTTTTTTTATGAAAAGTTTTTTTTCCCAAGATCTGTTTCTTTCATAGCACCAATCCTTATTTGTATCTTAGTATTAATATCAAGAATTATTTTAAATTTTTTAAGTAAGTCAAATGATACCAATAAAAATAAGTCAGATAATAGAATTTTAATATACGGAATAAACAATTCTTCAGTGGCTATGCTTAATAATATAAGAAAATATAAGGATTATGGGAGGGTTATTGGTTTAATAGACGTTAGATCTGAATATAAAAAAAGAGAAATAAATGGAGTCAAAATTTTTAAACTTAGTAATTTAATAAGTATTATTAATAATAATAAAATATCTGAAATTATTATAGGACCCAAGTCCATTACTATAAAAAATAAAATTAAACTTTTTGAATTATTAGAAAATAAAAATATCAGAATAATTACAATGAGTGAGTCTGATAATTACCTTCCAAAGTTAATTCAAAATAACATGAAAACAAGCCTAGACTTTTTTAATATAGTAAATAGACCAAAGATAATTATTGATAATAATTTTGTATTAAAATCTATAAAAGGTAAAAAAATTATTGTTACAGGTGGTGGTGGTTCAATTGGTAGTGAACTTTGTATTCAATTGCTTAATTATAAAGCAAAAAAAATATATGTAATAGAAAACTCTGAGTTTAATCTATTTCAACTTTTAGAAAAAATTAAATTAGAAAAAAATTATAACAAAAATACTGTGGTACCAGTTTTAATAGATTGTAGTGATACTGAATATCTATTAAAAAAATTCAAAAACCTTGATATTGATGAAATTTACCATGCTGCTGCTTACAAGCATGTTTCACTTGGTGAAGAGAATCCATATTCAATAGTTAAAAATAATATATTTGGCACACTGTCAGTTATTAATTTTGCTATAAAAAAAGATATTGAAAACTTTACATTTATAAGTAGTGACAAGGCGGTTAATCCCAAAAGTTTATTAGGTTTAACAAAAAAATTTGGTGAATCTTTAGTTCATCACTATTTTAAATCAAAAAATAAAGACGTTAACAAAAGTTTTACTGTAGTTAGATTTGGAAATGTTGTTGGATCTAGTGGGTCTGTGTTACCTATTTTTATAAAGCAAATTCAGAATAATATACCACTTACTGTAACGCATAAAAAAGTAGAAAGATATTTTATGTCTATAACAGAAGCTGTGCAGTTAGTAATTCAATCGTCTCATTTATCAAAGGGTTTTAATATTTTTGCATTAGATATGGGAAATCAATTAAATATTTATGATATAGCTAAAAGAGTAATTAGATTGAGTGGCAATACTCTTAGAGATAAAACTAACCCTTCTGGAGATATAGAAATTAAAATAATTGGTTTAAAGAAAGGTGAAAAATTATCAGAAGAAGTAAGTCTGGGTAAAAAACTATCTAAGACTAGGTATGAGAAAATTTTTAGATGTGATGAAGACGTAACTGATAAAAATATGCAAGACAATATAAGCAAAGTTGCTAAAATTTTGAAGAGTAATAGAGTAACTTATGAAAAAATAAAACAAGTAGTTTTAGACTGATGAAAAAAAAAATAATCTGTTTTGACCTTGATAATGTAATATGTATTACAAAAAAAAATAATTATAAAAAAAGCAAACCTTTGATTGAAAATATAAAAGTTATTAATCAATTATATGAAAAAGATAATTACATCAAAATTTTTACTGCAAGATTTATGGGAAGATCGAATCAAAATCGTTCAATAGCAAAACAAAAGGGATATCAATTAACAACCAATCAGTTAAAAGAGTGGAAAGTAAAGTATCATGAATTAATTCTAGGAAAACCAAGTTTTGATCTTTATATAGATGACCTAAATCACAATTTTGATCAGGATTGGAGACTAGATCTTCAAAAAATTTTCAAGTTAAAATAATTTTACTTTTAAATTAATCAATTATATTTTGATAATTAATTATAGTAATTATTTTAATTTTGAGGTATTAAAATATCTTTATTAATTTACATAATAGCAAATATAAATACATGAAAAAAATTGCATTAATTTTTGGTGTTACAGGACAAGATGGTGCCTATCTCTCTAAATTTTTACTTGAAAAAAACTATTTAGTTCACGGTGTTAAAAGAAGGAGCTCAAGCATTAACACTCAAAGAATAGATGATATTTATTTAGACCCACATATTAATAAAAAAAATAATTTTATTTTGCACTATGGCGACATTACTGACTCGTTATCTGTTTTAAAAATCATACAAAAAATAAAACCCAACGAAATTTATAATTTAGCAGCACAGTCACACGTGGCAGTTTCATTTGAAATTGCTGAGTACACAGCAAATGCTGATGCATTAGGAGCTCTAAGAATATTAGAGGCTATTAAGACACTTAATCTGGAAAAAAAAACGAAATTTTATCAAGCTGGAACCTCTGAATTATATGGAAAAGTACAAACTATTCCACAAAATGAAAAAACACCCTTTTATCCAAGAAGTCCTTATGCTGTAGCAAAGTTATATGCTCACTGGATCACAATAAATTATCGAGAAGCGTATAAAATTTTTGCATGTAATGGAATTTTATTTAATCATGAAAGTCCACTAAGAGGTGAAACTTTTGTCACAAAAAAAATCGTGAATGCACTGTGTAAAATAAAAAAAAATTCTAAAGAAAAACTATATCTTGGAAATATATATGCAAAGAGAGATTGGGGTCATGCTAAAGACTATGTTGAAGCTATGTGGAAAATCTTACAAGTAAAAGCACCTGATGATTTTGTAATAGCCACAGGAAAGCAATACACGGTCAAAAACTTTGTTAACTTAACTGCACAAGAGTTAAAAATCAAAATTACCTGGAAAGGCAAGGGTGTAAATGAAAAAGGTTTTGATGAAAATGGAAAATGTATTATTCAATGTGACCCAAAATATTATAGACCAACGGAAGTTAATTCTCTTTTAGGTGATGCTTCAAAGGCAAGAAGAAAATTAAATTGGAAGCCAAAGTACAATTTAAAAGCACTTATTAAGGACATGGTAAAAGAAGAACTTAAAAGTGATTAATAAAAAATCTAAAATTTATGTAACAGGACATAATGGTCTTGTGGGATCTTCTATTTTGAGAAGACTAAAGTTTTTTGGTTATAAAAATATTTTTACTATAAATAGTAATAAACTTGATTTGAGAAATCAAAGTAAAGTTGAGAAATATATCCAAAAATTAAAACCAGATGCTATAATTAATGCTGCTGCTACAGTTGGTGGTATAGTTGCAAATAATAAATATAGAGCTGACTTCATATATAATAACCTCTCAATTCAAACCAATGTTATTCATGCAAGCTATAAGTACAAAGTAAAAAATTTAATATTTTTAGGCTCAAGTTGTGTATACCCAAGAGAAGCTATACAGCCTATTAAAGAAAAATATCTTTTAGGTGGTTTCCTGGAAAAAACAAATGAACCTTATGCAGTTGCAAAAATTGCAGGAATTAAAATGTGTGAAAGTTACAACAGTCAATATAAAACAAACTTTAAGTGTATTATGCCATGTAATACCTATGGTCCAAATGATAATTATAACCCCGAAACCTCTCATTTTTACCCAGCTTTAATTGATAAAATTTATAAAGCTAAAATAAAAAAAAAAAGCTTTATTAAATTATGGGGAACTGGAAAACCCAAAAGAGAATTAATTTATGTAGATGATTTAGCTGATGCTTGCATATTTTTTTTAAAAAAAAAGACTAAAGAAACCTTAATTAATATAGGCTCTGGTAAGGATAAAACGATTAATGAATATGCAAAATTTATTATGAAAGAATTAAAAGTAGATTTAGATTTAGTCTATGAAATTAAAAAACCAGATGGAACACCTAGAAAAGTTTTGGATGTATCTGTTGCAAAGAAATATGGATGGAGACCAAAAATAGATTTAAAAGATGGTTTTTCAAAAGTAATAAAGTCTTATTTAAAAAAATATGAATAAATATATTGTTGTCACTGGTGGCGCTGGTTTTATAGGATCAAATTTAATTGAATATTTTTTAAAAGAAGAGAAATATAAGATTTTAAGTGTTGATAACTACTCTACTGGCACTAAAAAAAACCATATTAATAGTAATCAAGTGAAATATTTATCAGGAGACACTAATAATATTGAAAAAATTTTATCAAAATACAAAAATAAGATTGATTCAATCTTTCATTTTGGTGAGTACGCCAGAATCCATCAAAGTTTTTCTGATTATGAAACTTGCTTTAATTCGAACATTTCTGGAACTTCAAAAGTTTTTTCTTTTTGTTTAAATAATAATATTAGAATAATTTATTCTGCAACTTCTGCTTCACTTGGTAATAATGGTTTAGATCAGAGTTTATCTCCTTATGCTTACACAAAATCTAAAAACTTAAAATTTTTAACTCACTTAAAAAAATGGTTTAATTTCTCTTATGAGGCACTCTATTTTTATAATGTTTATGGATCACGACAAATTAAAAAAGGCAAGATGGCTACTGTAATAGGAATTTTTGAAGATCAATATATAAATAAAAAATATTTAACCGTCGTAAGCCCAGGGAGTCAAAGCAGAAAGTTCACCCACATCTACGACACAGTTAAAGGATGCCATTTTGCCTGGAAGAAAAATCTTAATAAACACTACAGTCTTTCTAATTCCAAAAGTATTAAGATTATTGATGTAGCAAAAATGTTTGGAAAAATGATTAAAATTGTTAAACCAAGACTTGGTGAAAGAAAAAAATCAGCAATAGTAAGTAAAGTTGGAAATATAAGATTACACAATCTAAATTGTAAAATTAATTTAAAAGATTATATTTATAATTTTATAAAATAAGATTAATTTTTTATAAACTTATCTAAACTATTAAAAAGTGCGCTTATATCTCCATCATTACCCTGAATGATAGAAGAGAACTCTTCCTTTTGAGTTCTTGCAAGGCTTAAACCTTCAATAATTAAATTCATTATCAAAGGGTTGTCAGGATTTTTTGTGCTAACTCTCCAATCAATTTTAACCTCTGCTCTTTGCTCAGTTGCAACTAAAACACTATAAACCATTGTATAATTTTCATTTAATTTTTTTTTAGATATAACTTCTATCTCTGGATTTGAGTACTCAGCTAATCTACTTGAGAAAGTTTTTAAGAAATATTCTCGAAATAAAGTTTTGTACTCTGTCATCTGAGATTCTGTAATTTTATTTTTATAAGATCCTAAGGTATAACGGCCTATACCATCAATATTTACAGTTTCACTGGCAATCTGTTTTAACTTTTCTATTTTTTCTTCTTTTGAATATATATTGTTTAAGGCTTCCGAAGCTCTATTCACTGTTGATTGAATAAACACATCTGGCTCTATTGAATAAGAGATATTAATGTTGAATATATTTATTATTATAATAAAAAAAAATGGAAATATTTTTTTTGATAGCATTAAGTTTAAAGATTTAATTATTTTCTATTTCTTCCCATTCACTATCATCTTGAGTTTTTGTTACATCTTTTGAATTAGAAATTTTTTTTTGTCGGTCTTGTAAATAAAGACTTCTAATTGATGCATAAAAATCCATAGAATTTTTTTCTAAGTTCTCTAAAGAATCTATATTTTTTGCCCTAAAATCTATACCTGTAGCTAATCTTGAGATATAGTAATCAGAATCTCTAAAGTTTTGAGTTTCGTTTCTGACAGTAATATTGTACCAAGCATCTCCTCCTAATAAATTAATAAATGAGCCAGCAGTATCCCTAACTGTCGACGGTCCTAAAACAGGTAGAACTAAATAACAACCCTCACCCACACCCATTGTGCCAAGAGTTTGCCCATAATCTTCTTTTTCATATTCAGAAAAACCAAAAACTTTTGCAACATCAAATATACCAACAATTCCAAGAGTTGTATTGATTGCTAATCTAAGAGTATTGTCCTTAGCTTTTTTAAAATCTCTCTGCAGAAGATTATTGGGAACAGTCACTAGATTAGAAAGATTATCAATCACATTACTCGCTCCTGCTCTAATTGGAGAAGGCACATTTCTATAAACTTTTGCAATAGGTTCAAATATAACACCATCTAACACTTCGTTAAATTTAAATGTTGCTCTATTTACACCTTCAAAACAATCTTTAACTTGGTTAAGGTTTTTTTTAGATAAAGAATTCTCACCATCAGTGTCTGCACTTACATTTATTGTAAGAATTAATGTGATTAGTGATGTTATTAAAATTTTTTTCATTATAACTTTATTATATAGTGCATATATAGATAAAGTAAATATTGATTATGTGCTAAAAAAGACTGCAATATGGCGATAAAATTAAAGCTAAACTACTCACTAAACTTTAATCATAAAAAAAGAGACTCAAGCAAAATCAAATTTATTATTTTTCATTATACAGGAATGAAGAAAGAATCAGATGCAATAAATAGACTTATAAGTATACAATCTGAGGTTAGCTGTCACTATTTAATCAAGAATAATGGGGAAATTATTAAAATAGTTCCTGATTTATACATAGCTTGGCATGCAGGAAAATCTTCATGGAGGAATTTTGAATCTCTAAATAAACATTCTATTGGAATTGAAATTGCAAACCCTGGACATGAATTTAGTTATAAAAATTTTTCAAAAAAACAAATTTTCTCTCTTTTAAAATTGAGCAAGTTTTTGATAAAAAAATATAATATCAAATCTAAGAATATTTTAGGACATTCAGATATAGCACCACAAAGAAAAAAAGATCCAGGTGAAAAATTTCCATGGGAGCTTTTATCCAAAAATAAAATAGGGATATGGCACACATTAAAGAGACAAAAACTAATAAAAAATAGAAATCTTAAAATTAGCAAAATAGAAAAAAAATTTTTTTTTAATAATTTATTTAAAATTGGATATTCAAAAAAAATTCCAAAAAATATAAATAAAGCTAGATATTTAAGAGAATTAATAAAAACTTTTCAAAGACGATTTAGACAAGAATTGGTTAATGCTAAAATTGATCAAGAATGCTTATTAATTGTTGCAAATCTTCTTAAAAAATATAATTAAATTGTTCTTGAAGTTCTATAGTTTAGGATTAAATTGATAATTGCTAGATGAACGACTTATCGCTTTAATTGTTTTTGAAGAGGAAAGTCCGGGCTCCGCAAAGACACAGTGCCAGATAATACCTGGCGGGGGAAACCCTAGGGATAGTGCCACA